>ERZ1034713.81-NODE-81-length-58958-cov-32.992819_pt1 | contig 58958 bp, 47 predicted proteins | sample MGYA00520692_ERZ1034713 | MGnify/ENA primary metagenome ERZ1034713 (study PRJEB33766, sample SAMN09781717) | gut metagenome | biome: gut microbiome | host: Homo sapiens | place: Madagascar | study: EMG produced TPA metagenomics assembly of the PRJNA485056 data set... | reverse complement strand
AAGCGACCGAACGGTCTTGCGGCAGCAAGATGGAGGGGCCTCGACCCGACAAGTTCCAATTTGCCGATCAGTCGGGCATCTGAGAAACAAAAAATGAGGGAGCAGCCATGGTACTTTATTTTTCGGGAACCGGCAACAGCCGGTATCTGGCACGGCGCATTGCCGAAGGGCTGGATATGCCGCTTTACGACCTGAACGCCTGCATCAAGGCGGGAGATCCCGCCCCGGTGCAGACCGGGCGGGATGTGGTGCTGGTCACCCCTACCTACGCATGGCGTATCCCCCGGGTAGTGTCCGAGTGGCTGGGCAAGACCACGCTGACCGGGGCAGAGCGCATCTGGTTTGTGATGGACTGCGGCAGCGAGATCGGCAATGCGGCAAAATATAACCGGCAGCTTGCGGCGCAAAAGCACTTGCAGTATATGGGTACGGCGCAGATCATCATGCCGGAAAACTACATTGCCATGTTCAATGCACCCCAGAAGGAGCAGGCGCGGAGCATCGTGGAGCAGGCAGAGCCTGCACTTCAGAAGATGCTGGCGCAGCTCAAAGCCGGGCAGGAATTTCCCCCGCCGAGAGAGAACCTCTACGACCGCTTTATGAGCGGCCCGGTGAACCCAGTGTTCTATCGCTTTTTTGTAAAAGCGGAGGCTTTTCGGGCAACGGATGCCTGCATCAGCTGCGGTAAGTGCGTGGAACTATGCCCCCTGAACAACATCCGTCTGGAAAACGGCAAACCGGTCTGGGGCAAAAACTGCACCCACTGTATGGCATGCATCTGCTATTGCCCTAAAGAAGCCATCGAGTACGGCAAAAAGAGCAAAGGTAAGCCCCGGTACTACTTTGAAGCGCTGGAAAAGAAGCGGCAGGACGTATGAATTTGAAGGAATTCCGGCAGCGGGCAACGGCCATACCGCTGTCAAACTGACCTTGCAGGAGCTGGAAGCAGCCGCCGGAGCCGAGGGCTGGGTAGATGTCTGCAAGGAGCCGGAAGGCGAGTAAGGCATCATAAGAGAAACGCAAAGGGAGTTCTGCCCGGACCTTCGTCCGTGACAGAGCTCCCTTTTTTGCTTTATAAACCTCAGTACGAAGTGGGTGGTGGTCTGCCGGGAGGCAAGGAGAAAGACGGCCATAGAGCGGCTTTCTGCCACGCTCAGCGGAGCAAAAACCATCCGCTAAAATCTGAAATCCACCCGGCAGTGAAAGTGCACATTAAAGAACTTTGGCACCATTGGCCGTCAACTTGAAGGTTGCTCCCAGCATATCAGCAGCCCCGCGGCACATCAGCATCCGCTGCAGGAAAATCTCAAAATATTCGTACATGCTGCAAATGTCGGTGTCAATCTGCAGATTCAGCGAGATGACCTTTTTCTCGGTGTTGATTTTCAAAGTCTGGTCTGTTACCGCGTAATTGACCCGGTCATGGATATCAAAGGCTGCCTTTGGCTTTTCCCGCACGCGGCTGCGGCGCACATCAGTCTTGTCACCGATGATGAGGGCTGCCGAGATGGGGTCCACAGCTCCACCGGTAGATTCATCGTGGTTGGAAATGGCGGACACGATGGTGATGCGGTCCGGAATGCTCAGGTCATATTGTTTGAGAATCTCGTTGGCCAGCAGCCCGCCGTATTCGGCGTGGCGGTTCCGGTTGATGGCATTTCCGATATCGTGCATATAGCCTGCGATCCGGGCAAGCTCAATGTCATGTTCCGAATAACCGAATTTTTTCAGGATATGCGCAGCGGTTTCTGCTACCCGGACACAATGAGCCTGCGAGTGGTCGGTGTAGCCCAACAAGCCCAGATTCTGATTGCCCTTTTTTAGCAGTTCGTTGACTTCTTCGTTGTGTTTGATGTCCTTATACGTCATGGTTTTGCCCTCGATTCACTTGTTGAAGGAAAGTATCTATTATTATAAGATGATCCCGGAGCAGTTGCAATCAAATTGCGGTAAAATCCATGCGATTTTTCCGGTGATGCAGCGCTCGCCCTCGCCAGAGTTTTTCCATTGAAGCGGTGGTGCATTATAAATGAAAAGGAAGGCCATCTTGCGCAGAAAATTTACGCGGGTTGACCTCTGTTTTTTACACAGCCAATGTCTGGCAGGACTTGAAATGGCAGTGCGGGGGGGGTATAATATAAAATGTTTCAGTGTGCCATCTGGTAAAAACGAAGAGACCGGAGAACGAACGTACAGCGGGAGCAAAACCCTACGAGGATGAAAATGAAATTAAACAATAGACTTACGGACGAAATTTATACTTCCGATACAGTAAAGCTGGGAGAGAATGCGTTTCGGGTTATGCGGGAAACGATTCACAATAACGGTGGCGTCGGAACCATTACCGGGTATTATGATGCCGAATTATCCATTTTGTCGGTCAGTGATCTGGTGCTGCATAACCTGAACCACAGCTATGCGTCCCTGATGGAGCAGACAAAGGGCTCGCTGAAGAACCTTTTCTATAAAAAGGATGCCACATTCCTCGACAATGCGCGCTTTCGTCAGCTTCAAGGCGAAGGGGAAGGTCAGATCCTTACAGCAGATAGCTCTCCCGTCTATGTGCGTCTCTATAAAGAAGATGCAGCCGATACGGATGGAACTCCGATCTGGGTCCTGTCGGTACAGATGAACTGGGCGTATGAAAATCTGGCGTTAGTCAATGAATCCATCCATTCTGCACTGTGGTATTTTGAGTGCAATGAAAACAGCGAGATCGTTCAGGTAACCTGGAGCCATGCGTTCCGGCAAATCCTTGGCTATCATGACATTCTGGATTTTCCGAACAAACTGGATTCGTGGTCGAACCTTCTGCACCCGGAGGACCATGACCGGGTGATGAAGCTGCTTTTGGAAACGATTGCGGACAAAACCAATTCCACGAAGTACAATGTAGAGTACCGCCTGAAAATGCAGGATGGCCAATACCAGTGGTTCCGGGCGTCTGCGGAGGTAATACGCCGTCTGGATGGCTCGGCAAATCGAATTGCCGGAATCATCAGCAACATAGACGAAGAAAAAAGATGCCGGATGCAGGCGCAGCGGGCAGCGGCCTTTCACCGGGCGTTCACCAGCGCAAACCTCTGCGAATACTATGTGAATCTGGAAAAGAATACATTCGATGCCTTAAAGGTAGAACCCTCTCTGATGACGGCCTTTGAGCAAAACTACACATGGGATGGACTGGTCAAGTTCTTTGTGGATCACTATGTGGTGGAAGAGGACAAAAAGACCGTAACGGATTTCTATAATCGTGCCTACATCACAGAAAAATTAAAGGGACTGGAGACGGAGCTGTGTCAGGAATGCCGCATTGTTCTGAATGGTGAGGGGCGATGGGTCCGGAACGTGGTCATGCGCGGCGAAATCGAAGATTCTGAATATGCGATGATCTTCCTACGGGACATTACAGAATCCAAAGCTGAGACAGCGCGGCGGATGCAGATGGCCTCGGACAACGCCTCCATGGAACTTTTGATCCAGAGCATGGTGCATCTGCTGGACCGCTTTGTTGTCTGTGATCTGGAGAATGACCGGTATCGGTTCTATAATCTGCAAGGTGAAATGCTATACGAGCCGACGGGAACCTACCATGATTTTGTGGAGCAGGTGGCTGCAAAGTATAAGACACTGGAACCGCTGGACGGATTGGCTGCTTTGATTTCGCCGGAAAATATCCGCAAGAATTTGCAGGATGAGAACGACATCTACAAATTTGAATACTGCTCCATAGATGAGAACACCTATAAGATCGCTTCCTTCATTCCGCTGGAGTGGGATGGCACAAAGCTGGTCAAAGCACTGTTGGCATCTATGGATGTGTCACAGGAGAAAAAGGCCGAGATCGAATCCCATAAGGCACTGAAGGAAGCGTACCGGGCAGCGGAAAACGCAAGCCGCGCCAAGACGGAATTCCTCTCCAATATGTCCCATGATATCCGTACACCGATGAATGCAATCATTGGCTTGACCGCCATTGCGGGTGCGAATATCGAGAGTCAGGACAGGGTGGTCGAGTGCCTTGGCAAGATCACAAAATCGAGTCGTCATCTGTTGGGACTGATCAATGAAGTGCTGGATATGGCCCGGATCGAGAGCGGGCGAATGAGCCTTGCCGATGAGGATTTCAGTCTGCCGGAACTGGTCGATAACCTGCTCACCCTTACAAAACCGGGAATCGACGAGCATCACCATCAGCTCGAAGTCCATGTGGAGCACATCGAGCACGAAGCTGTCTGCGGCGACAGTCTGCGCATCCAGCAGGTCTTTGTGAACCTGATGAGCAACGCCGTCAAGTACACCCCGGATGGAGGAAACATCACCCTTACGATCAAGGAAAAACCGAACGGCTTCTCGGAGCTGGGCTGCTATGAGTTTTCCATCGAGGACAACGGCATCGGCATGACGCCGGAATTTCAGAAGATCATGTTCGAGCCGTTCAGCCGGGCGGACGATCACCGGACGACCAAGGTGCAGGGCACCGGTCTGGGCATGGCCATCACCCGGAACATCGTCAACCTGATGAATGGTGATATTCAGGTCGAAAGTGCTCCCAACAAGGGAACGAAGATCACGGTCACGGTCTATCTGAAACTTCAGGAGAACGAGAAGGAACAGGAAAAAGAACTGATTGACCTGCCAGTACTGGTCGTGGACGATGACAAGACCTGCTGCGAAAGCACCGTTGCGACCCTTCAGGAGATCGGCATAGCGGGCGAATGGGTCCTGACCGGTAAGGAAGCTGTGGAGCGCTGCTATGCGCGTCATGAGACCAACAGTGACTATTTTGCGGTGATCCTGGACTGGAAGATGCCGGAAATGGACGGTATTGCAACTGCCAGAAAGATTCGGGAATGCGTAGGGGAGGACGTCACGATCATCATCCTGACTTCCTTTGATTTCAGCGAGATCGAAGAAGAAGCCAGAGCGGCGGGCGTAAACGCGTTTATGGCAAAACCGCTGTTCCGTTCCCGCCTGACGGCGACGCTGCGGCAGTTCACCTCCGGGAAGACGGAGAAAAACGCCCGGAACTATCTGGAAGATTTTGCAAATGAAAACTATGCGGGTAAGCGGATCCTTCTTGTGGAGGATAATGCGCTGAACCGTGAGATCGCAACCGAAATCATGGGCATGACAGGCGTGACCATTGACTGCGCTGAAAACGGAAAAATTGCAGTCGAAAAGGTCATGGAAGCGCCGGAAAATTGGTACGATCTTATTTTTATGGACATCCAGATGCCCATTATGAACGGTTATGAAGCCACTGCGGCGATCCGTGCGCTTGCCGGCAGCCGGGGAAAGGTGCCCATCATTGCCATGACGGCAAATGCCTTTGCCGAGGATGTGCAGCTGGCAAAGAACACCGGCATGAATGAGCATATCGCCAAACCGCTTGATCTGAATAAGCTGAACGATGTGCTGAAGCAGTGGCTGTGAACTGCTACGCAGCAGCAAGGCGGCTCATGCTGTTGGCCGGAGAATCAAAAAGTATGAAATGAAGGGGCTGTTGCACATCGTTTTAGCCGAAAGTGCAGCAGCCCTTTTCAAAATCAAACGTATCATCAAACAACTCAAAAAAGCATGTGCATCACAAATCCATCGAAAACTTCTGATTTTCGGGAAAATTTGCTGCACATGCTTTTGTTTTGGGGATGGATATTGTTTGATTCCTACGCCTATGCGTACAAAAATAGGGGGTGTCGCATGTGCAACAGCCCCTCGATAGCAATGAGGCTTATATAACGGGTGTTTTTTTATAAAAATCCGTAGCAGTGCCTCCCATTCCAAGAGTGGTTTTGATGCCTACTCCGCCATGGGATGCAAAAGAGAGCAGCGCGTTCCAAAGTTCCAGAAGCGGCGGCGCAAGGCGCGCCTCGATGGTCACATTGCCTTGAAAGGCTGGAATGCGCGTTTCTTTCAGCAGATAACGTGTGGTATGGAGATTGTAGTCCACAATGTGCAGTCCCTGCTGCAAAGCTTGAAGTGCATCGGAATCGATAAGGGCGTATTCGGGAAAGGCGGTGTTCCAATGCATAACCAGACTTTGCAAAAGCAGAGTTTCCTGTGGAAAAATAGTATAGCGGCCGGACTGCTTGAAGGCGCAGGGCGACAAAAAAACGATTTTGGCACGGGTTTCGCTGCGGGAGCGCCCGGAACGGATCAGTTCTTCAGCGGAGACTGCCGGAAAGGTGCGGACCTCTGAAACTGGGAGCGTTAATTCATGCAGAGGGATTTCCTTTGCAGATTCCAAAACGGGGAAAACTACCTGTCGAGCAGCGTCATTCAGCAGGTTGACCGTCCAGATCAAAGACTGCTTTTCCGGTGAAAAACATAGAAAATGTGCAATGGGATGTTCCCCTTGCAGATGCATCTGCTCTCCAAATTCAGAAGAAATCTGTGACATCAGCCAGCCATACAGACGATAGGCCCACGACTGGGGAATCCGCACATCATTGGGTGGAGATAAAACCAGTTGGATCTGCTGGATCATAAGATACTCACCCCGCAATATCCATAGGGATAAAGCCGACCACGAAAGCGGGCATATTTCATGGTGTGCGGGGAAATGCCATTTTCGGCATCACGCTCATGCTTGTGGTTGCGGAACATTTGTTTCATTTGTTCTGCCGTCCAGCGCAGTCCCTCTTCTTCACCCAGATAGGGGTACGCCAGCGACTTGGCAAAAAAGCCGGAGCCGCCGCCCAGGATCAGGTGTGGCTGCTGCGGCAGGTTGACGGCACCGCGCGGCGGGGAAAAGTGCCTGCCATACGTCTGCTCGTAATAAATATCAAACTGCTGAATGGCCTCCAGAAGGGACTCTTTGGTAATGCGCCCCTTCAGCACCGACTGATCCAGCGTCAGCTTGAAGCGGACCTTAGTGCCGGACGCTGCGCATTCCCGACACAGAGGGATACCGCGATTACTGCCCTTCGCAAAGGAACCGTTCACAAGTGCATCGAATTTTCCGCCAAGGACCATCTGCGCATCCGGGATGGGGGCACTGTCGGAGACCTGAATGCCACGGAAAATGCTGTTGACGGCGTCCGAAGCGATGCTTCCATCTTTCAGAGTGTGCAGATACAGCTGGTTGACATATTTCTCTTCCGGAAAGGTGGCCCGGCGGTTTGGAGCAAGGCTGTGTCCGGTACGGCGGTCGGCCAATACAGCGCTCAGCAGCCATGCGGTGCGCAGCGCACCTTTGATGCTGCTGCCGGGAATGTAGGCACGGCCCTGTGCATCACGCTGGAACGCATGGATCTCTTTCAGCGAGTGCTCAGCATCCAGAGCATCGCCCACCTCGATCTGATAGCGCGTCAGCGTTTTCAGTTCCGCATCGGAAATGCCGCAGTCTTTGGTCAGAAATGCCCAGAGATTGGACTGCTCGCTAAGCATAAACTGTCCGTACTTGTCCACCAGATCGTGCTCGACCAGAAAGCTGAAAAACTTCTGCTCGTCCAGAAAGGAGACTTTGCCATTGCGGGTGTTGTACATGTACTCTTTTTTGGTATAACTGCTGCCATTGCCAACAAACAGAGGTGTCCATACATTCAGAGTAAGGTCAAAGATCTGCAGATGATCCTGCTGAATCATAATGTCACCCCCATAAAGATTGGCTTGGAATAGCGGTATACCGGGTGCACATCCGATAAGCCGACATCATACAAAGCACCCAAATAACGATTTTGCAGGACAGAACCTGCCGAAAGGGCATACTGCGTTTTTTTCTTCAGTGGAGTTTCCACACGATCGGATGCCATGAAGCCGCTGCGGCGTACCAACTGAAAGGAGGCACCCTCTAATGCATGATCCATTTCATCTGCCTGTGGCAGACTGGTGCTCAGCAGCAGATAAGGAGCATGCTCGACAGAAAGAGCATGATACATCCACTCCGTCTGATCGTCAAAAGGTTCGTTCAGATAAATCTTGTCTACGACATGGAACTTTCCATAACCGGAGCTGACTTTGCCGCCGATGCCGGTAGCGCCCAGCCAATCCAGCAAATACTCCAAGTCTTCATCCTGACCATCTTCGGTAAATCCGCAGATGAAATACAGTCCGCAGTCTGGCGCAAAACGGAACAGTCCCACCTGATACGGCATGGTATCCCCCCGCATGGGAACGGCTGCCTTGGTCTGCTCATAGTGGGTGCCAAAACTTTCCGGTTGTTCGTCAGGGGTAAAATGACCTTCATGCAGGCTTCTGGCGTAGCGGTCAAATTCCAACGCAGGGATCCATGCCAGCTTTTTTACCTTTTTGCGCAGGGTGGTTTCCACTTCCTCGGTAGATTCCGATGCGGCAATGGGCTTTGGCAGGTAAAACGTTTCACCGTACCAGGGCATTGTATCGCTGAGCAGGAATTTTCCCTGCCGGACCTGCGCACAAAGCTGTTCCAGAGCTTCTTCTCCGTGCTGGACGAGGGTCTCGTGGCAGAGGGCAGAAAACAGGGTATCTGCCCGCAGGGTCTCTTCGGAGGTGTAAAGCGACAATGCAGAGTCGGCCCCTCCGAAATGAACAGCCGTGTCAAACTGAAGCTTAAACAGAAAATAGTTCATAACTATCCACCTCATCAAAGAGGAATTTCAGGTGGCTGAGATCCATCTGTACGCCATAGCCTTCCAGCGCAAAGTTTTTCAGGCTGACACGGCCGCTGCCGCGGGAACCATGGCCGCCCAGATAATCCATCTGCAGCAGCTTCATACCTTTGGCCAGAAGAGAAAGATCTTCCTCGACCTGTGCCGGGTCGGTCACATCGTAAACGATGCTGACCCCGAACTTTGCACCGGCGATCACACGCTCGATCTGGCGGGGATTGGCCACAGAGTTGGCACGGGAAATTGCATTCTCGGTCTTGACCTCGGTCACACCCACGTTGGAAAGCTCTTTTGCATTGGACAAAAAGGCATCCGCAAACTGCAGGCGGGAACGGCGCACCGGCTCCGAGGAACCGAACAGGCGCAGAATGCGCTCGTCGTCCTTGTCGAAAGCAGGCATGTTCTCAATATCCTGACAGGTGCTGCGGGCCAGCAGGGTCCGCAGTTTACCTTTCAGGCTGCTGCCGGGTACGATGGGATAACCGGTATAGGGGTCACGCACCACCGGGCTGTCCACAGCGCCAATGGCAGAAAAGGCAGAGGAACCGCCGATGTGCATACCGGTGCGCACTTCCAGATCGCACCGGATCAGAATTTTTCCATACATATAATTACCCCTCCTTGCTGCTAAAGTAGCAGTGAAAAGCCACCAGCGCTTCCATGTAATGTGCAAAACGGATCAGATCTGCACGGTCATCGGAAATGCCTTTGAGGTATTCCAGCAGGTTTGTCTGCTTTACAAAGGTCTTTACAGTATCATCACGATTGTCACGTCCGCACTCGTAAGCCACCCGCACCCGCATCAGGTTGAGCTTGACCACACTTTCGGGCCGCAGCTTTTCCTCGGTGCGGATGTTTTCCGCGTTATAGATATCTGTCACAAGGCTCAGCAGGTTGCGAATCTTGCTGGTGGTCACTTTTTTGGGCTGGCTCATCAGGCTGCGCATAATACGCTCGGCTTCGTCTACATAATCTTCCGGCACCTTTTTCGGTGTGATCTCCGGCGGCAGCTCATTCTGCTGTCCATAGCTGCTACGGCTGTTATAGCTGCCGGAACTGCTGCGGTTTCCGTTGTGGCTGCTGCTATATCCGCTCCGGTTGTTGTTATAGCCACCGCCGCCATAGCTGCGGCCATTCTCATTCCATCCTGCCATCTGTGTCGCCACCCTTTCTGTTCTGATAGACATAAATATAAATTGCGGTGATGAGCTGGTGACGCTGTACGGCATCCAGTGCCCAATCCATCATGCTGTGAGAGAATTGCTCGTAAAGTTTATAATCTGGTGCATTCTTTTTGGGGGAAAGCCGCGCCAGCAGATAAGCATACCGCGCAAGGTTGATGCGGTCGTTTTCTGCTTCCCGCAGCAGTGCCAGCAGGTTGTAGAGCATGGCGTTTCCATGCTCTGCGTTGTCCCTGCCAAAGAAGCTTTGCAGGCAGCCGACCTTTTCGGTCAGGACCTTTGTGCGGAAGGTATCCCACGCATAAATATGTCCCTGCTCCGGCTGCACCAGCAGATTGCCCTTTGCATCCCGGACCGCTTTGCGCTCCGGCGTAAACAGTGCCACTGCATTTTTGCCGGGCAGATGCTTGGCGGCTTCCTCCAGCGCGGCAGTTTCCTCAGCGGAAAGCCGGATGGGGTAATGGGCATCAAAGATGCCAATGCCTGCGCTGAGGGTCAGTGCTCCGCAGGAAAATGCAGTGAAATTACGCTGGATGCGCTGTGCTGCTTCCAGAACATCGTTCCATGCGCCCACAAGGAACACATCATCGCCGCCGGCATAAACGATGCTCACTTGCAGCCCTTCGAGAATGTCGTTGATGTAGCACTTGAAAAACAGCGACATCTGCCGGGAGAATGCCGAGGTGCGGGACAGGGTAACATAGTGCATCCGTTTGACCGGGTCTTTCTCATTTTCCTGTTCAAAACCGGAGATAAATGCGTGCCCAAGGTTGTCCACATCCATACGGCAGACCGCAATGCGATGCACGCCCTCGGACTGCTCTGCCAGCTCTTCCATGCTGTTGCTAGCGGCGTAATCGCCCACATACAGGTTGGTGCTGTAAGTAAGGCCGGTGAACGGTGCATTTTTGGTATATACACGCGCGACGGGCTCGCCGGAAGCCAGCCGTTTGCGGGCAGAGAGCTGATCCGTCAGGGATAGATATTCGCTGCCGCCGTCCAGTGCAGGCAGCGTACAGTCATCGGCAGCCGAGGGCTGACGGCTTACTACCAGAACGCGCTTGTTCTGGATCTTAATGGAAAGATCTACGAACAGCTTGCACCAGGGGCAGAGATCATCCTTCAGGTTGGCACTGGTGCCGCACACCTTGCATTCCCGGCCATCCGGGTAAGCGGCGGTGCTGTTCAGCTGCCGCAGATCCTCTGCGGTATAGCGGTGGAACTTGTGCTGTTCCAGCAGGCGGTTCACCCGGCGGAACAGCTCCTTGTAGGGGCTTTTTTCAGCCGGGGTATTGGTCAGGTCGTTGCCGGAGCAGGGCGTCCATGCGTTGGCCAGAAACAGCTGGGTGCCGAACTGCTGTTGCAGCCAGCGGTTGAACTGCCGGTTCCACCGGGTCAGGGTATCGGCCACAGCGGCAGTATTGGGCAGCAGCACATAGCAGTGCCCACCGCCGCTGTAGATCAGGTTGGCGCGGGACACGCCGCACCCGGCCAGAAGCTCGTCCAGATAGTGCTCCATGAGCAGTTCCAGAAAGAACGACCGGCTGCGCAGGGAGCGCAGGGCGTTTTCGGTATGGACGGTATAAAGAAATTTCTGAATACGGGAAAAATCGGCGGTATAAAGCAGAAAAGCGTCCTTCTGGCAAAAATCCTTCTCCTGCTCAAAAAGCGCCTTGCGCAGGTCGGTGATGTTGTTCGCCTGCACATATTCGCTGATGCACGCCGCAATGGCTGCAGTGGTCTTGGCGTGGTCAAACAGGGAAACATCCGGGCTTTCGCCGGTAAAGGTGCTGGACGGAAAACAGCTGAACTGCGTTTCCAGCAGACCCAGCAGCGAGTTGATCCACTCCGGCTGCGGCTGCAGATCCGGCAGGCACTCGCTCAGCTTGCGCACGGCATCTGCATAGACGGAAGCGGAAAGCGGCTGCTGCTGCCGTGGCAGCTTCAGGCCGCCGTCCTGCGGCTGCGCAGGCATCATCCAGCCGGGGTGCGCACCGTTCAGGTGGGTGAACACCGAATCCAGCGGAAGATCCCGTCGGAAGGAACTGCTTTCGCCTTCGACCTCCCGGCGGTCTGCGGCGGCAGAAAGATCATCTGCCAGATAAACGATATAGGCCGGGGAATCGGCCGGCAGCGCCTTTGCTGCACCGCGCAGCGCAGCGGCGTGGTGGTAGCGCACACAGTCCAGCGCCGGTGCCCAGCCTGCACCGGGCAAAACGCCGTGCAAAAACTGGTAGCCCTGTTCACTGTGGCTGCCGCGCTGCCCACCGGCACGGTACACCGCTTTGCCGGTGTCGTGCAGCAGCCCGCCATAGGTGGACTGCAAGGTGAGAACGTTCAAAATACCATCTCCTTTACGGATTGTAGAACAATTGCACAATAAATGAAGAACGTATTTGTAAATTTTGTAAGAGATGCTTGGAATTGGCTTTATTATAACACATTTTGTCGCCATGAAAAAGCCGCAGCAGAGAAAATATCACAGCAGCTGCAATCGTTCTGTTCATAGAGGGACAGCCCACGGAAAACAAGAAGTTAAGGTTTGTAAAAGAAAAACTCCGCATCTTTTTTTGATGCGGAGTTTTTTGTCCCCTTACGGGGATAAATTGCAATACCTATGAACGGAAAGTACTACGGTAAGCGGGAAATGTTTCCGTCCCCTCAGGGGGATAAGTTGAAATGATGAAGTCCGTCTGTCCTATGTCCAAATCAAATTTTCGTCCCCTTACGGGGAGAACCCTCTCAGTCACGGCTTACGCCGTGCCAGCTCCCCCGACGGGGGAGCTTAACATCGGGGTAAGCGGCAGCTACAAAAGCTCTCCCTTCGGGAGAGCTGGCGCGCAGCGCCTGAGAGGGTTTTTGCGGAGGTAAGTTGAAATCAAGTTTGGCAGCGATCGCGGCGACGACGAGAATGTTTCCGCCCCCTTGCGTGGATAAGCTGAAATGCATCACGGATATTCTGACAGATTACTTTGAGCTGTTTCCGTCCCCTCACGGGGATAAATTAAAATAAGTGGCACGCGCAATCGCTGACCCTAAAAACAAGGCGTTCCCGTCCCCTTGCGGGGATAAGTTGAAATTATGAATCCCTTGTCAGAACGACAGAATCATGCGTTTCCGTCCCCTTGCGGGGCAGCCCCATTATACCATGGCGGCGGACAAATTGAAATCCCTTTTCAGGGCGTGCTATAGCGGCGGAAGCCTGCAAAGACGAAGATGCTGCGCTTCAGGGTGCTGCCGTCCGGGTAGGTGGTCTCCTGGCTCTTGCGGCGGGAGCAGGCGGCCAGCGTGGGGATGCCCGCAGCTTCCAGACGCTGGACTATCCGGTACACAAAGGTGCACTCGCCCTGACAGAGCACGGCGTCCGGGCTAAGGTGCAGGATGTGGTCGGCATATACCGTGGCAAGGGAGTCCAGCGCGGCCTCGCTGGCGGCGGGGTCAATGGTAGGGAAGGCAAGGTCTATCACCTTGCCGTAGACCTGCGCCGCAGCCTTTTGCTCGGCGCTCCACAGGGCAGAAGGATGATTGGTAAAGTTGATGAGCATAGGGCATTCCTCCTTGACATTGCAAAGAGAAAAAGCCTACGGAATGCGGATAGTTAAGCAAGGAACTTGAAATTACTTTTCTTGCTTTGGTTTGCCCCCTCACGGGGATTGTACAACTGCAAAGAACGTCAAACTGAATCCTATCTGGTTTTCGCCCCCTTACGGGGATTGTACGGCAATCTACACCGAAGCCCTCGAAGAAGCGTTTTCGCCCCCTTACGGGGATTGTACCCTAAATATATCACAAAGCACCGCAAAACTGAAGAGCCAGAGGATTGAAAAATATTCACTTTATTACAATGATGTGCTTTTGCGCTGAAAAGAACGGCCATAAATTCGTTTGGCCTGCCTTGTGCGCGGGGCAGTTTCATGGTATGATGCAGATAATAGATCTTATAAAAGGAGTGTTGCCCTGTGCTAAAGACTTATATCACCACTGTGCCTTTGCAGGGAAAGCTGGACCCGATGCTGTACCAGCGGGAGCGGGCAGAGCCCCCCACGGCCACCTGCTTTCCCATCGTGCAGGTGATACGGGATACTCTTGAACCCGGGGACACGGTGCAGCTGCTGGCCATCCGGCAGGAAAACGCCGATACCGCCCGCAACTATCAGCGCCTGCTGGAAGAGCTGGCGCAGCTGGGCATTGCAGAAGATCAGGTGCACCAGCTCCACCTGCCCGAGGATCAGCGCCCGGAAACGCTGATCGGCCTGTGCCGGGATCTGGTGGATGCCCTGCCGCAGGTCACGCGGGTGTATGCCTGCATCACCTACGGCTCCAAGAGCATCCCGGTGGTCACGCTGACAGCATTGACCTGCGCCGAAGCTACCCATACGGAGCTGGAGGTAGGCGGTGTGTATTATGGTGAGGTCAAACGGGAAAATGGGCAGGTGCTCAGCGCGCGGCTTTACGATATGGCGGCACTGTATCAGCTTGCCGGGCTGGTAGGCACCATGCGTGACAGCAAGACCGCCGAACAGGTGTTCCATCAGCTGATCTGGATGAACGAGCGCCGAGAGGACTGAGCAGCCATGAATGACGTAAAAACATGGGCGGACCTTGACGCTTCGCCGCTGCTGCAGCTGCCGCCGGAACAGCGCAAAAAACTGCACGATGCCAATGAGGAACGGTTTCGCACTTTCTGGGCGGAATGCTTTCTGACCGCACAGACTCCCGGAAGGGGAGAAGATACATGGAACAGTGTGGATTTCTGCAAGGCGTTTCTGGGTGCGTTTGATCTTTGGGAACCGAAACCCGGGCAGACCTTCAGCATGTATCTGCGCACCGCTGTCCGTCATGCACAGGCACACGACCAGCAGCAGGAAGAAATGGCTGTGACAGGTTTCGGACGCGAGACGAACCGCAAGATCAAAAAAGCGCTGGAGTACATGGAGCAGAACGGAATTACAGAGAGTATGCTCTGTCGTGACCCGGAAAAAGAACAGGTGATCGCCGATATTGTCGGGGTTGGCGTAAAGACCCTGCGGGAAGCACTGCGCAATAAGCAGTCGGTGCTCAGTCTGGACGACACGGGCGGAGAGGATTCGGCGCTGGGTGACCGGGTGGCTTCCCAAGAAAAAAGCGTGGAAGAGCAGGTGGAGCAGAGCCGGGAAATGCTGGCATGGCTGCACCGCAGCATTGGGCTGATGAGCCTGCAGCAGAAGGAAAAATATGGTAAGACAGCTGGCCCGCTATGGAGCAGCGTGCTGATGGGCTTTCTGCGCAACAATGATGCGCTGCCCCCGGCAGAGGATGCGCCCGCGCGGCTGGCAAACTGTGATGAGCTGCGCCCGCTGGAACAGGACAACTGTCTGTGGGATATCCTGCTGCTGCACCGGTATGTGGAATTTACAGTTCAGCCGCCCTATGCACCCAAGGCGCTGGAATGCGCTGCCGTCCATGCGCTGCTGGAGCCGGGGCGCAACCCGGCACAGGATAAGACTGTGGCAGAGTTTCTCGGCGTGAGCAAAGCGGCTGTATCGCAGCGGCGCAAAACATGGCAGCAGAGACTGATGCAGATGCAGGCGGAACAGGAGGAGGTATAAGATGGAACGCAGTGTATTGCTTTTATATATGAGCCCCTTCGGCAAAAATCCGAACATTCATACCCAGACCAACGAAGCGGCAGTTTTGGAGCTGAAAAAGCACAAGGAAGGGCCGGATTGTATTCTGGCACTGTGCAGTGAACTGGTGCGCACCAGCCCTACCGTGCATCTGCCGGACGGGAAAGCCTGCACCACCGTGGAGTATTTCCGGGATGTATTCCTGCCTTCGGCGGGCATTCCGGCAGAGCGGCTTGTGGTGATCCCGGTGCCGGACAGCATGGACGACAAGGCGCAGTTCCGGGCGATCTCTCTGCTGCTGGGAAAAATTGAAGCGGAAGATACCCTCTCCATTGATCTTTCCGGCGGCATGCGGGACACGGCGATGCTTCTGGTAACAGCAGCTCGCTGTATGCGTGACCTGCGCGGTGTGGAAACTCGCAGGGTGATCTATTCCGAACTGCTTCCAGATGGTACTTCCCGCATCCATGACAGCAGTCAGCTGTACAGTCTGTTTGACCTCATCACGGCAATGGACGAGTTCTTTTCCACCGGTACTGCACAGAAGCTGAAAGGCTACCTGTGGAGCGAGGGCGAAAGCGACCCGGCTCTGCACACACTGCTTGCCCGGATCAACCAGTTCTCGGATGATCTGGCGCTGTGCCGGGTGCAGGCGCTGAATGAAGACCTGAGCCAGATCGCACAGGCGTTGCAGACGCCGCCCAGGGAGAGCAAAAATCTGACCAGCCTGTTCTTCCACCTGCTGAATGACCGCTTCCGCACAGAATTTGAAGGTCTGCTGGCTTCCCCCAAAAACAATCTTCCTGCGCTGGTAAGCTGGTGCGCAGAACACAGCATGTATCAGCAGGCGCTGACATTGCTGTGCGAGCAGATGCCGGCCTATGTCTGTTGTCATCTTTTTGTGCAGCCCACGGAAACAGGCTGGGCCTATTTGGCAGATCAAAAGCAGAACGAGGGCAAGCCGTGGGTGTACCCGCTGTTTCATTTCCATTTCTGCCGGTTAGTATTGTTACAGAAAGGACGCTGGAAAGAAGTCTGTACAACTAATTTGTGCCTGACCAAAAGTAAGGATGATGCGGGCGGCAATATGTTATTTGGAGTAGCCAATTCTAAAGAGATGCACGCCTACATGGATACGATCCTTGCTTCCGGTCAGCTGGTGATCGACCCGGAGGTCCGGTGGCAGATCGAGGATGCGGCACTGTTCTACCAGCGCGTGATGCAGTACCGCAACCAGATCAACCACGCCAGTGATACGGCTTTTGGTCTGCAAAGCGACCGTATTCTTCCGCTGGACACAGCCCATATCGAGCAGACCCTGCGGGATGTGGCCGATTATCTGCAGGAGATCCGCCCCATGAAGCCGGATGTTCCGCAAGGCGTCAAGGCACTGCCTGTCACAAAGACGATCCCGGCAGGCACAGCTCCCAACCTGTAAAATAGAATATAAGAAAAAGCAAAGCACCTCCGCTGCTGGCAAACGCCAGTGGCTGAGGTGCTTTTTTTGGCCCCTTGCGGGGATAAATTGCGATGTAAGAAGCTGGAAAAATGGGAGCGGGATTTCTGGAAGTTTCCGTCCCCTCGCGGGGATAAATTGCAATGCTCTCTGTTCCAGCAGTTCGGCCCATCGCTGGCTGTTTCCGTCCCCTCGCGGGGATAAATTGCAATAGCAAACCTTGCTGACAGATCACGAAAATCTTCCGCAAAAAGCAGAAAGCTGCACATTACACCTATATTATACCCCGATTTTCCAGAAAAGAAAAGAACTTTTTTGAAAAAAGTTGCTTTTCGGTGGTGTGAACCCATGATTTCCCGACCGATAGAGAGAAGCAAATCGTTTTCAAGACAGGCTATTGGAATTACGGAAAATACGAGTATAATGATATTGGTATGAATGTCAATAAATATTTGAGCCACGATGGTCTGTTGATACCAGGCATGAAGACCGGTCTTGGCAGAGATGCCCTGTTTAGGTGGCGGATTCATCCTCTTTGTTTTCTACGTCAGAGACTGCTTTATCCTGTGAACGAAGCAGTCTGTATGAGGAAGCATTTATATCCAAGTACAAAGTAGAGGTGTTTTGCTATGATCTACAAAAAACAATATGGTCACCCGTTTGATACCGAAAGCGTAGTGGGTTCTTTTTTGCCCATGATGGAAACGATTCCCTATCTGACTAAGGAACCGGATGGTTTCTCTTATGCCATGGACCCGCAGGATATCCTGTATGGTCTTGGCGAAAACATCCGTGGTATCAACAAGCGCGGGTGGGTGTACGAAAGCAAATGCTCCGATGATGCCAACCATACCGAGAGCAAATCCTCGCTGTACGGTGCTTACAATTTTATGATCGTGTCCGGCAAGGATACATTCGGTTTCTTTATCGACTACCCGGGCAAGGTCACTTTTGACTGCGGCTACACCGATCTGGATACCTTACGGGTCACGGTGGCCGAAGAAAATTACGATCTTTACATCATTGAGGGCGAGAGCCTGACCGATATTGTGCACCAGTTCCGCCAGCTGGTGGGGCGCAGTTACATTCCGCCCAAATGGGCTTTTGGCAACGCCCAAAGCCGCTGGAGCTACATGAACGAGGACGAGGTCCGCGAGGTGGTGGCCAATTACCGTGCCAATGAGATGCCGCTGGACGCCGTGGTTCTGGATATTGATTATATGGAGCGTTACAAGGACTTTACGGTGGATGCACAGCGCTTCCCGCATTTTGCGGACTTTGCCGCCGAGATGAAAGCGCAGGGTATCCGCCTTGTTCCCATCATTGATGCAGGCGTCAAAATCGAAGAGGGATATGATGTGTACGAGGAGGGCGTGAAAAACGGCTACTTCTGCACAAATCAGGATGGCACTCCCTTTGTAGCCGGTGTGTGGCCGGGGCTGGTACACTTCCCCGATATGCTCAACCCGGATGCCCGCGCATGGTTTGGCAGTAAATATAAATTTCTGCTGGATCAGGGAATCGAGGGCTTCTGGAACGATATGAACGAGCCTGCGATCTTCTACTCAAAAGAAACGCTGGAAAAGACCTTTGCCAAAATTGAGGAATACCGCAAGCAAAGTCTGGATGTTTCCAGCTTTTTTGCCTTTACCGGCATGGTGAGAAATCTTTCCAACAACGAAAATGATTATAAACTGTTCTACCACAGCACCCGGCAGGGACGCGTGCGGCACGACAAGGTACATAATCTTTTCGGTTATAACATGACCCGCGCTGCAGGCGAAGCTTTTGAGCGGCTGGAGCCGGACAAGCGCATTCTGATGTACTCCCGTTCTGCCTGCATCGGGATGCACCGGTATGGCGGCATCTGGACCGGCGACAACCAGTCCTGGTGGAGCCACATTCTTCTTGCGCTGCACATGATGCCCTCCCTGAATATGTGCGGCTTCCTGTACGAAGGCCCCGATGTTGGCGGCTTTGGCAGCAATACCACGGAGGATCTGGTGCTGCGCTGGTACGGCTTGGGCATCTTCTCTCCGCTGCTGCGGAACCACTCTGCCAACGGCACTCGCCGGCAGGAGCCCTACCGCTTTAAGAACAAGGCTGCCTTTGCCGGTATTTTACAGCTGCGCTATCTGCTTCTGCCCTACATTTACAGCGAGTACATGAAGGCTGCCCTGCACGACGGGATGTACTGTATGCCGTTGGCGTTCGCCTTCCCGGAGGACGACTTTGCCCGCCGGGTGGAGGATGAGGTGATGATCGGTGAAAGCCTGTTGATTGCCCCGGTATATGAGCAAAATGCCCGGGGCCGTTATGTTTACCTGCCGGAGGAGATGCTGCAGGTGCGGGTGAAGTGCAGCGAAAGCGACCGCATGGAAACCAGCGTACTGCCGGCAGGCAATCATTACATCCCGGTGGAACTGGATGAAGTGGTGTTCTTTGTGCGCAAGGGACACATTCTGCCCCTTGCCAAGGGCGGCAAGAAGATCCAGAACGTTGCCGGCGTGGACTTTGCGGACCTGCGCCTGCTTGCCTATGCGCCCAATGGTGCATCCTATGAATACTATACCGATGACGGCGAAACAAAGGATTACGACGAGCCGGAGCATTTTGTGCATATTACGCTGGATGCGGAGGGAAACGCAAAGAGCGATCGTGCTACGGTCAAAGTAGAAGGATAATCGTCAGTCATTACGCAGTTCTTAAAGGGTGACAGCGATACCCTTGCCTGCATCACCGGCGGCGTTACCAAAGCCTTTTACGGGATGCCGCCCGAGCTGCGGGCGGCGTATGGAACGGTCAATGGGTCAACAGCTCAAAATGATTCCGTTTGGTGACAAGCAGCCCCTCCTTTTGCAGCTTGGAAAGCTCCACCGACATGGCGGCACGCTCCACGCAGAGAAAATCTGCCAGCTGCTGGCGGTCAAAGGGAATATCAAAGGAAAGGGAGGACTGCCGGATGGATTCGGCAGACAGGTAAGACAGCAGCTTTTCCCGGGTGGTCCGCTTGCTGACGTGGGTGATCTTATCGTTAAAGAGCAAGATCTTGTTTGCCAGAACGCTGACCAGATTGCGGATGAGCTTCTGGTGATGGTCGCAGGCGGTGGGGCAGGAGGTGAGCAGCCGCTTGACGTTCAGCAGCAGGATCTCGCAATCCTCCTCTGCCACCACGCTGATGTTCAGGATGGCACCGGGGGTGGCGGCGTAAGGCTCGCCGAAAAAGTCCCCGGTATTGCACTTGGATAGGATGTTGCGGTGTCCCCAAAGGTCCTCCTGTATTACAAGGGTAGAGCCGGACAGCATAAGCCCCATGACCTCGGTGGAGTCTCCGGCACGGAAGATATAGGAGCCCCGGGGACGGGTGATCTTTGCCGCACTGACACAGTGCAGGATGGATAAAATTTCATCGTCGGTAAGCCCGGTAAAGAAGGGGCAGGTCCGCAGAACAGGCAGATATTTTTGCATAAAAGTTCTCCTTGTTGGAATTCAAACATACAAGATGGCTTTAGTATACTATAATAAGGCTGCAAATGCAAAACACCCACAACAGGAGAGTATAGATATGATTCGGAAGATCATCCATATTGACGAAGAAAAATGCAACGGCTGCGGGCTGTGCGCGACTGCCTGCCACGAGGGCGCTATTGACATCATCAACGGCAAGGCAAAGCTGGTGCGGGAAAATTTCTGCGATGGCTTTGGCGACTGCCTGCCGGGCTGCCCTACCGGAGCCATCACCTTTGAAGAGCGGGAAGCCCCTGCCTACGATGAGGCGGCGGTGCAGGAGAACAAAAAGAAGAAGGAATTGCAGGAAAAGATGAAGCACCTCCACGAGGGCGGCTGCCCCGGCTCCCGGATGCGGATGCTGGAACAGTCGGAAGAGGCCGCCGAAAGTGCAGCTGCCGCCCCTGTGCAGTCCGTTTCCCGCCTGCGCAACTGGCCGGTGCAGATCAAGCTGGCACCCATTCACGCGCCCTACTTTGCGGGCGCAAAGCTCCTGATCGCGGCGGACTGCACGGCCTATGCCTACGCCAATTTCCATCAGGAGTTTATGCGCGGCAAGGTGACCCTTATCGGCTGCCCGAAGCTGGACGCGGTGGATTACAGCGAAAAACTCACCGAGATCCTGCGCAATAACGACATCCAGAGCGTGACCATCCTCCGCATGGAGGTGCCCTGCTGCGGCGGCTTGGAGATGGCCGCAAAAAAGGCGCTTCAGACCAGCGGAAAGTTTATTCCGTGGCAGGTGGTCACCATCTCCATTGACGGAAAAATTCTGGAGTGAACGAAAGAGAGAACCTCAAGATGGAACGTAAAATGTTTTGTTTTCAGTGCGAGCAGACGGCAGCCTGCACCGGCTGTACCGGAAAAGCGGGGGTATGCGGCAAGACTGCCGATGCTGCACAGCTTCAGGACGAGCTGACCGGCGCGCTGGTTGGGCTGTCCAGAGCAACGGACGGCGGTATGCAGGCAACGCCGGAGGTCTGGCAGCTGATGATCGAGGGACTTTTCACCACGGTCACCAATGTGAACTTCAACGAAAAGACCATTCGGGAGCTGATCGGCCGGGTACATGCCGAAAAGACGCGGCTGGCACCCGACTGCTCAAGCTGCGCAGCCCCCTGCGGACGCACCAGCGACTACGACATGAACCTGCTCTGGAACGCCGAGGAGGACATCCGAAGCCTGAAATCCCTCATTCTCTTCGGCGTGCGCGGCATGGCCGCTTATGCACATCACGCCATGGTCTTAGGGTATACCGATGATGAAGTGAACCGCTTTTTTGGCAAGGCGCTCTTCGCCATTGGCGAGGACTGGGGCATGGAGGAACTGCTGCCGATCGTGATGGAGGTTGGCGAGAAAAACCTCAAGTGCATGGCGCTTCTGGATAAAGCCAACACCGAAAGCTACGGAACGCCCACGCCCGTTACCGTTCCGCTGACCGTGGAAAAGGGGCCGTTCATCGTCATCTCCGGCCATGACCTCCACGATTTGAAGCTGCTGCTGGAGCAGACCGAGGGCAAAGGCATCAACATCTACACCCATGGTGAAATGCTCCCCGCGCACGGCTATCCTGAACTGAAGAAGTATTCCCACCTCAAGGGCAATTTCGGTACGGCATGGCAGAATCAGCAGAAGGAGTTTGCAGAGCTTCCCGCACCGGTGCTGTTCACCACCAACTGTCTGATGCCGCCAAAAGCAAGCTATGCCGACCGCGTGTTCACCACATCGGTGGTATCCTACCCCGAAATAACGCACATTGGAGCGGACAAGGACTTTACCCCGATCATCGAAAAAGCTTTGGAGCTGGGCGGTTACTCCGAGGATAAGCCCTTTACCGGCATCAACGGCGGCAGCACGGTCATGACTGGCTTTGCCCGCGGCGCAGTGCTTGGTGTGGCAGATCAGGTCATTGCGGCGGTCAGGTCCGGTGCGATCCGGCACTTCTTTCTGGTTGCCGGCTGCGATGGTGCACGCCCCGGCCGCAACTACTACACGGAGTTTGTAAAACAGACGCCTGCCGATACCGTAGTGCTGACCCTTGCCTGCGGCAAATACCGCTTCAACGACCTTGACCTCGGCACCATCGGCGGTCTGCCCCGCCTGATGGATGTCGGACAGTGCAACGATGCTTACAGCGCCATCCAGATCGCGGTTGCCCTTGCCGATGCTTTTGGCTGCGGTGTGAATGACCTGCCGCTGTCCATGGTGCTTTCCTGGTACGAGCAGAAGGCTGTGTGCATTTTGCTGACGCTGCTGGTTCTGGGCATCAAGAATATCCGCCTTGGCCCCACGCTGCCGGCGTTCATTTCCCCCAATGTGCTGAGCTACCTCACAGAGAACTTTGGCATCGCCCCCATTACCACACCAGAGGAAGATCTGAAGCAGCTTCTTAAATGATAGCGTTTCACAGGGACACTATCGCAAGCTTCAAAAACAGCGCCCATTGAAACGGCATATTTGCGGATGCTGCCTGTGCAAAAAACGCATACCCGATAAACGAATACCGCCGAGGAAGCTTCCCATTTGGAAGGCATCCTCGGCGGATCTTTTCGTTTATACCGCAGTTTTGCGAAGCTTGCGTTACTCTGCGTTCTCCGGTGCCTGCTTTGCGGGTTTTATGGTCTTGACCCGCAGGGTAAAGTACAGCAGATGGCAGACCCACACCACCGCAATGCAGACTCTGCCAATGGGCGCGTTTTTCATGCAAAGAAAGCCGATGGCCATAACAGCGGTGACCATTGCGATGATCTTGCATTTTGTTCCGGCTGTCATGGCTTTTTTCTGAACAAAGCTGTCCAGATGCTTTTTATATAAGTTCGTACCTACGAACCAGTCGTGCAGTTTTTGGGAGCTTTTCGCAAAGCAGAGCAGGGTCGCCATGTAGAAGGGGACAGTGGGCAGAATGGGAAGCACGATCCCCACAGTGCCCAGAACCATGCAAAGAAAGCCCAGTACGATCCAAAATACTTTTAGTAGCTTTTTCATCATCTTCTCCTGTTTGTTTTTAGTGTTGCGGCAAGGCAGAGGTTTCCTAAAATGTTAGTAGCAACTAACTTCCTGCCCTGTGAAAAGCCGCCCGTTGGCGACTTTTCTGGAGAAATAATACGATATTCTGGAAATGTTGTCAAGATGCACTTTGCGGCGCGGTGCGCCGGTTACCCGTATATTTTCCCTACGATCTTTCCACGCGCTGCCGCGGGCAGAAGCTTGCACAAAAGGCTCAGGAATTTATACTGTGCACCCGCAACATAAACAATTGCGGGGTTCTTTTTCTCCACAATGCCGGCGATGTACCGTCCGATGATTGCCGGGTCCATGCCGTTTTGCTCGTCATGCTCCATCTGGCTGACGCTCCGGGCAATACGCCCGCCGTATTCATCATCGCCGAGAATGCTTTTCTGGCGCGCCTTTGTAAACCCGGTGCAGATGTCACCCAGTTCTACGACGGTAACATGGATGCCGTAGGGTTTGACTTCGTTTGCCAGCGCGTAGGAGTAAGAAGAAACGGCAGCCTTGCTTGCAGAGTAGAAGGTCTGGAATGGAATGTGCGCTACGGCAGCAACAGAGCTGATGTTTACGATATGCCCCTTTCCCTGACGGCGCAGGAAGGGGAGAACGGCTTTATTTACAGTGACTGTTCCGAAAAAGTTTACATCAAACTGTGCTTTGGCTTGCTCCATGGATGTAAACTCCACCGCACCGGAGATCCCAAAACCTGCGCAGTTGATCACTGCGTCGATTTTTGCCTCTTTCTGGATGACTTGCTGCACAGCGGCGTTGACTGCATCCTCATCGGTCACGTCTACGGACAGATGGGTGACACCCTCCATGGGGATGTTCCTGCGGCTGAACTCATAGACGATGCAGCCATTCTCTTTTAAAGCAGATGCCGTGCACCGCCCGATGCCGGAGCTGCCGCCGGTAACAATGACGACCTTGTTATCTTTTTCCGCCATGATCTTCCTCCTGAAAATGTTGAGTAAGTTCAAGTATACCGCATTGCAAGGCGGCTGTCTATATTGATCGCCGGACTGGGGAAAAATGTTCCATAGTAAATAAGCAGTCTTTACACGCATAAACTCTTGAAACGCTTCTGCTATAATGTTACAATCATACTATATACTGGCATATTGCGCAAAAGATCACGTACAACGTGAAGGATGTTGTAATGGAGATAAAACTGGACTGAAGCCGTCTGGGGCGGAGAGGGATTGAAAAAATGAAAAACTCTGAAATGAGCGAAACCATGCAGACCCTGATGCGGAAAGGCGTCTGTGCGCTGCTGAGCCTGCTGCTGTTGCTGTCAGCCGTGCTCCCTGTGAAAGCTGCCGCTGAAGCTGCCCCTGCAAAGGTCGTCCGTGTCGGCTCGTTTGAGGATACCTTCAACTATGTCAACGAGAAGGGCGCAAGAAAAGGCTACGGCTACGAATTGCTGGAAACCTTATCCGGCTACACCGGCTGGCAGTTCGAGTATGTGACCTGCGACTGGTCAAACTGCTTCGAAAAACTTAAAAACGGCGAGATTGACATCATGGGCGATATTTCCTATACGGAAGACCGCGCCGGGGAGATGCTGTTTTCAGACGAACCGATGGGGGAGGAAAAATATTACCTCTACGCCGATCTCTCGCGCGCAGACATCTCTGCCACCAACTTCAAGACGCTGAACGGCAAAAAGATCGGTGTTCTGATGGGAACGGAACCGGAAGTGATGCTGACCGAATGGAAGGAAAAATACGGCCTGAAAACGGAACACGTCAACGTCTCCAACAACGAGGATGTAAAGCAAAAGCTGGCAAACCACGAGATCGACTGTTTTGTTTCACTGGAAGAATCCTTCTGGACAGAGCTTGGCATCTCGACCATAACCCGCGTGGGAGAATCCGGCATCTATTATGCGATCAACAAAGACCGTCCTGATCTCAAGGAAGAACTGGACAGTGCGATGCGCGCGTTGGAGGACGATGCTCCTTTTTATACGGCAGATCTGTATAAAAAATATTTCTCGCTGGATTATACGCCCATTCTGACGGGGGAGGAAAAAGCGTGGCTCAAAGAGCACGGTGCGATCAGGATGGGCTTTCTGACGAGTGACAGCGGCGTAAGCACCTTTGACCCTGCCACCGGGGAACTTACCGGGGCAATCACGGACTATATTCAGTTTGCAGCAGATTGTCTGGGCAATCAGGAACTGGAATTCCAGCTGGTCGGCTATGACAGCAAGGAAGCGGAACTGGATGCGCTGAAATCCGGCGAGATCGACATGATCTTCCATTTTGACCAGAACCCCAATCTGGCAGAGGAATATCGCGTTGCCTGCACCAGCACAACGTGGATGACCAACCTGATGGCGGTCACGAACAAACAGCACTTTAACGAGAACAAGGCAAACCGCATTGCCGTGCCCCAAAACAACCTCTCCCTGAAAAAGCACCTTGAATTTTATTATCCGCAGTGGGAGATCGTAGACTGCGATACACAGGAGGATGCGGCAAAGCTGGTCAGAGACGGACAGGCAGATTGCATTGTCACAGGGGTCAGCAGTGAGAATAAATACAGTGAGAAATACAGCTTTTACAGCGTTCCGCTGTTGAACCCTGTCAAAGCTTGCTTTGCGGTCAACAGCGGAAACCGCAGCCTGTTGTCCATCCTGAATAAAACGATCAAGGCAATGCCGACCAATATGCTTACCAGCTCTATTGCAATGTATAAGAGCTCCGCGCGGAAGGTCACCCTGGGCGAGTTTATAAAGGATAACTACTTCATGGTTCTGCTGATCAGCAGCATTGCTGTTGCGGCTGTCCTGCTCACGATTTTGCAGCTGCTCCGCAAGGCGCGTAAAGCCGAAGCTGCCGCAAAGCAAGCCGCAAACGATACGCAGGAGCTGAATGCAAAATTGCAGGTCGCCGTGGAAAAAGCAGAGAGCGCGAACCGTGCCAAATCCACCTTCCTGTTCAATATGTCCCATGATATCCGCACGCCGATGAACGCCATTATCGGCTACGCAGACCTTGCCTCCCGGCACCCGGACGACCCGGCAAAGCTGGAAAAATACATGGAGAACATTCAGGTGTGCGGACAGAATCTGCTGATGCTGCTGAACAATGTGCTGGACCTTGCCCGTATCGAAAACGACAAGACGGAGATCGAGTATACGGTTTCGGATGTCGAGAAGGATTTCCGCAACTGCATTGCCATGTTCCAGAATCAGGCAGACAGCAAGGGGCAGACCCTTACGGTGACAACACATCTGCTGTATCCGTATGTCTATGCGGATATTCCGCACCTGACCGAGGTTTGTACGAACCTTGTCAGCAATGCGGTGAAATACACAGGTGCCTGCGGCACGATCTGCTGCGATATCACGCAGAAGCCCGGCGAAAAAGAGGGCTGGTGCAATGCGGTGATCACGGTTGCCGATAACGGCATCGGAATGTCGCAGGAGTTCCAGAAGCATATCTTTGAACCCTTTGAACGGGAGCGCACCTCCACCGTCAGCAAGGTGGAGGGCAGCGGCATAGGAATGGGCATTGTGAAAAAGCTGGTCGGGCTGATGGGCGGCACCGTGGAAGTGGAGAGCAAAATCGGTGTTGGCTCCACGTTTACCGTGACCATTCCCTGCCGCATAGCCTCGCAGGAGGAAGCACAGGCAAAACGCGAGACCGCCCCCTCGGATGAAAAGAGCCTGCGCGGTATAAAAATTCTGCTGGCCGAGGACAACGACCTGAATGCAGAGATCGCCGCCGAGCTGCTGCAGGAAGAGGGCTGCACGGTAGACCGAGCAAAGGACGGCGTGGAGTGCGTGGATCTGCTGGAAAAAGCTGCGAACGGAACCTATCAGCTGATCCTTATGGACATCCAGATGCCGGTGATGAACGGCTACGATGCGGCAACAAAGATCCGGCGGATGGACGACCCCCAAAAAGCGGGCATCCCCATCATTGCTATGACGGCAAATGCCTTCTCTGAGGATAAGCAGGCGGCACTGGATGCCGGGATGAACGACCATGTTGCAAAGCCAATCAATATGAATATCCTTGTGCCGACCATCCAGAAATACCTTTGAGGCAGAACTGATTTTTTGCAAAAACTTTGTTCCCTGCCAAACACTGCATACGATACCCGCAAAGGGAGCTTTGCCCGGGCGCTTGTCCGTGTCAAGGCTCCCTTTTTGGTTGCCTTTTGCAAAAAGGCGCAGCTGCTGCCGCAAAGAAATCGGACGCGCGTGGTTTTTGCGAATAAATATGTGAAAATTGATTGAAAAACCTTCCTGATAATGGTAAAATATTTTTATGTCGCTCTTGTGCTGTGCCTGTGCCACCCAAAGGCTTTTTTGCGGTATCGGAAAAGTACAAAACAGGACGCACGCAAACTATTTGCGGCATCATTTCCGTGGGCAGGTTTTACAGCGCACACTCTTGCGGGCGGTGATGTACGAGCAGTGAGCCATAGCAGCTTTGCCGCAAAACGGCAGCTGCCCAAGAGTTGTGAGGAGAACGAATTTGACGAACAAAAAAACATTGCACCGCCTTATTTCTGTGCTTTTGGCGCTGGTGGTGGGGCTGTCCCTGCTGACCGGCTGCGGCACAAAAAGCCCGGAAGAAGTGGAAAAGCAGGAGGACGCCCAGACCATTCAGGTGTATCTGTGGACCAATGGCCTCTACGAAATTTATGCACCCTATGTCCAGTCCCAGCTGCCGGATGTAAATATTGAGTTCATCGTCGGCAACAACGATCTGGATTTTTACAAGTTTTTGCAGGAAAACGGCGGTCTGCCGGATATCATCACATGCTGCCGCTTCTCGCTGCACGATGCGGCGCCCCTGAAGGACAGCCTGATGAACCTTGCCCTGACCAACGAGGCGGGCGCTGTGTACAACACCTACCTCAACAACTTTAAAAACGAGGATGGCAGCGTGAACTGGCTGCCGGTCTGCGCCGATGCCCACGGCTTTGTGGTCAACCGCGGCCTTTTTGAGCAGTACGATATCCCCCTGCCCACCGATTACGCAAGCTTTGTTTCCGCCTGTCAGGCGTTTGAAGCGGTGGGCATCCGCGGCTTTACCGCCGATTATGCCTACGACTACACCTGCATGGAGACCCTGCAGGGGCTTTCCGCTGCCGAGCTTACCACTACGGAAGGGCGCAAGTGGCGCACCGCTTACAGCGACCCCGCCAGCACCGTGCGGGTGGGTCTGGACAATGCCGTGTGGCCGGGTGCCTTTGAGCGGATGGAGCAGTTCATTCAGGATACTTGCCTTACGGCGGATGATCTTGCGTATACCTACGACGACGTGATGAACCTCTTCCGGAACGGGGAAGTTGCCATGTACTTTGGCAGCTCTGCCGGGGTCAAGATGTTTCAGGACGAGGGCATCGACACCACCTTTTTGCCCTTCTTCAGCCAGAACGGCGAAAAGTGGATCATGACCACCCCCTATTTCCAGATCGCTCTGAATCAGGACCTGGAACAGGACTCCGCGCGCCGCGAAAAAGCCATGAAAGTGCTGAACGTCATGCTCTCGGAGGATGCGCAGAACCGCATCGTTGCCGACGGGCAGGACGTGCTGAGTTACAGCCAGAACGTCCCCCTGCGCCTGACCGATTACATGAAGGATGTCCGCGATGTGGTGGAAGAAAACCACATGTATATCCGCATTGCGTCCAACGATTTCTTTGCCGTTTCCAAGGATGTAGTCTCCCGGATGATCGCGGGCGAGCTTACCGCCAAGCGGGCGTATCAGGCGTTCAATGCCCAGCTTCTCGCCGAGGAAGCATCCGCAGCGGATGAGACCGTGCTGAGCAGCGGGAAGAGCTATTCCAACGTGTTCCACGCAGACGGCGGCAACGCCTCCTTCTCTGTTATGGCAAATACGCTGCGCGGCGTTTACGGCACGGATGTGCTGCTTGCCACCGCAAACAGCTTTACCGGCAGTGTGCTGAAGGTAGACTATACCCAAAAGATGGCGGCTTCCATGATCATGCCCAACGGCCTGATGTCCCGCCAGCGCACCATGACCGGTGCCCAGCTGAAAGAACTCGTCCGCGCTTATGTGGAAGGCTGCGAGGGCGGCTTTGTGCCCTTCAACCGCGGCTCTCTGCCGGTGGTCAGCGGCATTGCCGTGGAGGTAAAAGAGGCAAGCGGCAGCTATACCCTGACCGGCATCACCCGGAACGGGCAGCCGCTGGGGGATGATGACACCGTTACCGTGACCTGCCTTGCAACGTCAAAGCAGATGGAAGCGCTGCCTGCGGCCGAAAGCGGCACATCTGCGGACGGAGATGCATGGGTGAAAGACACATGGCGCGATCATGTCTCCGGCGGCGGTGCCGCGCTTGCAGAGCCTGAAAACTATATGACACTGAGGTGAGCGGAATGGCAGACGAAAAGCAAAGATCCAAACGCAGCTGCCATCCCCGGCAGAAATGGCTCCCTGCCGTTTGCGCCATCCTTCTGCTGGTCTTGCTGGTAGCCGGTTTCAGCGTCCGGTACATCTCGTTTGTGTCGCAGACCATCTATCAGGAAAGCACCTCGCATTTGCAGGAGGTGCTGCATAAATCCAACAATATGCTAAAAGAGATGGTGCGCAAAAACGTGACCTATCTGCATCTGTACAACGGCTTTCTGGAAAATACCTCGGATGAGGACGAAATTCAGGCCTATATCGAGGATGCACAGCAGGCGACCGGATTTGCCGGTTTCTACTTCCTTTCCTACGACGGCAACTACATGACCGTGACCGGGGAGACCGGATACCTTGGCTTGCAGTCGAATCTGGACGAAAAACTCTCCGAGGGCACGGATATCGTCATGAATGCGGCACTGCCCGGCAAACCCCAGATGCTTGTGTTCATCTGCCCCAAAACGCAGGGCAGCTACCGGGGCTTTGCCTACGATGCCATTGCCATCTCTTATTATAACGACGCGGTGCTGAGATTACTGGACAACTCTGCCTTTGATGGCAATGCCAGCAACTATGTCATCTACCCGGATGGGCGGGTGGTCATCGACAGTTCCGTAAACCGCACGGAGACCATTTACAACTTTGTTGCGATGCTGCGCGACCATTCCGATCTTTCCGAGGAACAGATCACGGAACTGTCCGACGCCTTTGTGCAGAACAGCAACGGCAACCTGAAGGTAAAGCTGGGCGACATCAGCTATTATATGGTCTACGAGGGCACAGCGGTCCAGAGCTGGACGATGGTGGGGCTTGTGCCGGTCAGCATCGTCAATGCCAGCCTGGATAAGCTGTGGTTCCATACGCTGCAGATCGTGGCGGGCATCGCCGCAGGTCTTGCGCTGCTGATCATTCTGCTCATTGCGCGCAGAAGCCATGTTGTGCTGCGCCGGAAGAACACCGAGATCTCGTACCGGGACGAGCTGTTCCAGAAGCTTTCGATGAACGTGGACGACGTTTTTCTGATGCTGGACGCAGAAACCTTCAAGGTGGATTATGTCAGCCCGAACATCGGGCGTCTGCTGGGCATCCCGTGGAAAGAAGTCCGGCAGGATGTCCATGTTCTGGATAAGCTCTACCCCCAAAATTCCCCGGAGCACGGCAAAAATCTTCTGGATGGGCTTCCCAGCGGGGAACAGCGCGAATGGGACTTCGAGTATGAGCACGCGGAGACCAAAGAGCGCCGCTGGTTCCATATCATCGCCATGGGCAGCGAGGTAGAGGGCAGAACCAAGTACATCCTTGTCATCTCCGACCGCACCGCCGACAGAAAGGTGAATCAGGCGCTTTCCAATGCCGTTGCTGCCGCCGAGACCGCCAACCGCGCCAAGAGCACCTTCCTTTCCAATATGTCCCACGATATCCGCACCCCCATGAACGCCATCATCGGCTTTACCACGCTGGCGCTCAGCAATATCGACGATACAGAGCGGGTAAAGGATTATCTTGGAAAGACTCTTGCATCCAGCAACCATCTGCTCTCCCTCATCAACGATGTGCTGGATATGAGCCGCATTGAAAGCGGAAAGATCCATCTGGAAGAGGTGGAAACCAACCTTTCGGATGTGCTGCACGATCTGAAAACCATCGTCAGCGGGCAGGTCTACGCAAAGCAGCTGGAGCTTTACATGGACGCCATGGATGTGACCGACGAGGACGTCTACTGCGACAAGACCCGGCTGAACCAGGTGCTGCTGAACCTGCTGTCCAACGCCATCAAGTTCACCCCGGCGGGCGGCACGGTCTCGGTGCGGGTGCGGCAGCTTGCCGGGAAGGTGCGCGGCTGCGGACAGTACGAGTTCCGCATCAAGGATAACGGCATCGGCATGAGCCCGGAGTTTGCCCAAAAGATCTTTGAGCCCTTCGAGCGGGAGCGCACCTCCACGGTCAGTAAAATTCAGGGCACCGGCCTTGGCATGGCTATCACCAAAAACATCGTGGATATGATGGGCGGCACCATCAAGGTGCAGACAGCGCAGGGCAAGGGCACCGAGTTTATCGTCTGTGTGCCCATGCGCGCACAGACCGAGCAGCGTCCGGTGGAAAAGATCACCGAGCTGGAGGGCCTGAAGGCGCTGGTGGTGGACGACGACTTCAACACCTGCGACAGCGTGACAAAGATGCTGGTCAAGGTGGGTATGCGCGCCGAGTGGACCCTTTCCGGCAAGGAAGCGGTGCTGCGTGCGCGGCAGTCCATCGAGATGAGCGATGCCTACCACGCCTATATCATCGACTGGCGTCTGCCGGATATGAACGGCATCGAGGTCACCCGCCGCATCCGCAGCCTGAACGATGACACGCCTATTATCATCCTGACCGCCTACGACTGGTCGGATATTGAGGTGGAAGCAAAGGCTGCCGGTGTGACCGCCTTCTGTTCTAAACCCATGTTCATGTCCGACCTGCGCGAGACCCTGATGAGCGCCCTCGGCCAGAAGCAGACGGATGCGGCGCAGGGGCTTCTGCCGGACAAGAACGCCGACTTCAAGGGCAAGCAGATCCTGCTGGTAGAGGACAATGAGCTGAACCGCGAGATCGCGCAGGAAATTTTGCGGGAGTACGGCTTCCGGGTCGATACAGCTGAAAACGGTGCAGTTGCGGTGGAAAAGGTAAGCACCGCCGCGCCGGGCAGCTATGATCTGGTGCTGATGGACGTGCAGATGCCGATCATGGACGGCTATACCGCCACCCGGAAGATCCGCGCACTGGACGACCCTGCCCGGGCAAAGCTCCCGATCCTTGCCATGACTGCCAACGCCTTTGACGAGGACCGCCGCAATGCGCTGGAAAGCGGCATGAACGGCTTTTTGTCCAAGCCCATCGTGATCGGCGACCTTGTGCAGGAGCTGCACAAAATTTTGTGACCCGAACGCCGGTCAAAAGCATAAAATAAAAGCGCACCCGCAGCAATTTGCTCCCGGAGTGCCAGCTCCCCCGAAAGGGGGAGCTTTTTAGTATCTGCCGGTTTGCAGCCATGCCGCGCCCTTTCGGGGGAATCTGGCGCGTCAGCATCTGAGCGGGTTCAGCCCGGTGCTGCGTTTTCGCATCAGCAGAAGCGGATACGGTACTCCCGGGGGGTGCAGTGCTTGATCTCCCGGAAGGTCTTGATAAAGTAGCTGGCGTCGGAAAAACCGCATTCCAGCCCCACCTCACCGGTCTTGAGCCGGGTGGAGCGCAGCAGTTCGGCGGCTTTTTCTACCCGGAACTGCTTGACGTACTGGATGGGCGTGATGCCCAGAAACTGCCGGAAACTGCGCAGACAGGCGCTTTCGCTCAGGGCGACGCACCCGGCCAGCTTTTCCACGGTCAGCTCCTCGGCGTAGTGCTCCTCTACATAGCGGAGCATCTGCTTCATCCGCTCCGAGGCGATCTGCTCCTGCTCCGATACCTTCACCTTGCCGCTGACGCATTGGGTGATGAGCAGCCGCAGGGCGGCGGTAAGGTGGTAGCGCACCCGGTTCTCGTAGTCAAAGGGTTCGTCCGCCACGCCCTTCCATGCCTCCCGCAGGCAGAGCAGCACCTGCCGCTGCCATGGCACGGCCTCGTCCAGCAAAAAGAAGGGCTGTGTGCCCGGCTGCAAAAGCGGTCGGATGAGTTTTTGCCAGAACACAGTGTCCATGCCGCCGACCAGCCGGGGCTGGAACACGCCGGAGTGCAGCAGTGCCCTGCCCTCGGTGGGCTCTACCGCGTGCAGCGCCCCGGAGTTGACAAATACGCCCTGCCCGGTCTGCAAGGTCAGCCGGGTCTTGTTCACGTCCACATGGATAGGCCCCAGCGCCGCCAGAATAAACTCAAATTCCTCGTGCCAGTGCCACGCCACCGAGTAGCTGGAAAGGTCCTCGGCGTAGCAGGCAATAGGGAACAGCGGGCTGCCGTGCTGGGTCTGCTCCCGCCCGGCGGCATCCGCCACCACGGCGGTAGCGCTGGTCAGACCTACCCGACTGTTGGTATAGGATGCACAGCTTGTCTGATATGCCATATTCACCAATTCCTTTCCGCAATACTTTGAATGTTTTTTATCAATGCCGGTTTTGTTGCATATACTATGCGGTTCTGTTCTATTATTTGCGATTGTTTTGTGGTATTATCCTATCAGAGCTTCCAAGCTCAGTATAGCACCAAGGCAGCCGGGACGCAAGCCGTATAAGCGCGTTCCCAGCCGGGCAAAACCGCTATTTTCCCGCCGCACTTCCAAACAGGAAGGAGCGGCAAGTGTAACATAAACCAGTTTATCAAGGAGGTATTCCTATGCTTCGCATCGAGTATTTTGATAAGGAACGTTTCATGCGCCAGCTTTCTGCCAGCCACGGCAGCGTGCTGCTGCATCTGGACAACGGCAAGACCTGCGACCTGAAGCAGGACGCTACCGCACGCTCCATGCTGCAGATGATGGACACTGCCCCCAAAAAGGGCTTTGACCTCACCGTGACCGACCCCGCCGACGTGACCGGCTTCCTGCGCTATATGCTGGAGGCAGGCCGCACCGAGCGCGTGGCCGGCTGAGTAATGCCAATCTCTTATCCCAATAAGTGTCACAGCTAATGCAAAGCGCCCGCTCCGGTCAAAGCCGGGGCGGGCGTTTTGCCTGTTTTACCGGAAAGCTTGCGCAGGCGGGCAGTCTGTGGTAAGCTGAAGGCAGAAAAAACAAGACGGAGGGAACGACTATGAACCTGAAGGAAGCATTCCGTTACCAGAACAAGCTCCAGTCCCTGCTGGACGAGGCACAGGGCATTCTGGACTGCGACGCCAACGTGACCAAGGTAGCCAACACCTACCTGCGCCACAAGGTGATGCCCGAGGCCGAGGATGAGACTGTTATGGACGTGGCACAGACCGAATATGCGGAGCAGATCACCGACATTGCCCGGTTCATGCTCTACCTGCTGGAGGAAAAAAGCCGCCTGTTTGCCGCCATCCGCAAGGCAAAGGATGCGCTGGACATGGATATGGACAGCGAGGTCAGCCTGAACGCCGCGCGCCAGAGCATTGCCCGCACCTTCAAGCGGATGAACGACCTGCGCAGCTTCGAGCAGCTGCTCTCCGGCGGGGGCACGGGCTACCGCTTCAACGCTGAGGGCAACCAGATCTCCTACTGCTGCGATGTGAAGCGGGTGACCACCATCAACTATGACCGCAAGGTCATCCATGCTGCGCTGAGCAAGTTGAACCGGCAGGCAGACGAGACCTCCAACCGGCTGGACCTCTGCCTTGTGACCTCCAAGGTGGATTACACCGTTCCCTTTGATGTGAACGCCAGCTTTGCCGAGGCCTTTGAGACCTATCTGGAAAACGCCAAAAACTAAATGAGCGCTCCACCGGCTATTTTGGGTGCGGCAAGCGCCGGGTGCACGGCTGCCGGTTCAGGTGCAGATGAACTATAAGGCTGCACATTTCCGCAAGGAAGTTTCGGTACGGCTCACCTTACGAGCCAGCATAGTTGAAAAAATCTTGCGTTCGGCTTTTCCGCCACCGCCAGACGCTTTTCCGCCGAAACCGTCCCTTGCCCTTTCCCGCATTCCTGCTTTTGCGCTTACGTCTCCATGGGCAGGCAGGCAAGCCACCCTTCATGAATTTGCCCCGCAGACTGCTGCGGGCGCACACTTTCTGCGTGCCGGGCGCGTTGCGCCCCTTTGCACGCGGAGCAAATGGCAGCCGCCCCTGCGCTTGCCGTATCCAAAATAGCCGGTGAAAAGACCAAAACCGGAGTAGAGAACCATGAAAAAATGCAACCTGTTTTATCTCAGCGGACTGCTGTTTTTTATTGCAGCTGCGCTGAATTTTATCACTGCGGAAAATCGCTCCACGGCGGTGGTGTGGCTCTGCCTTGGTTCCACCTTTTTGTGTCTGGGCGCTTCACAGCAGAAAAAATAAAGCAGCAGGCCAGCCCCGGCGGGGAAAAAACTGCCGGGGCTGCAATTCTTTGCGGGGCTCGTTCGTATTCCAGACAGAACGACCAAATTTCGACAAAAAACGAGGTAGGATCATGTCAACCAAACCGATCGATTCCACTGCCGCGCCCCGCTTTGACCTGAGCGCAGCGGCCCTTCATATCCTTGCCATGGCGCTGATGCTGATGGACCACCTGTGGGCGACCCTGCTGCCGGCGCAGGAATGGCTGACCTGTGCCGGGCGGGTGGCCTTTCCCATCTTTGCCTTTATGGCGGTGGAGGGCTATTTCCACACCCATGACCTGAAAAAATACACCCTGCGTCTGCTGCTGTTTGCCCTGCTTTCGGAAGTGCCCTTCGACCTGATGTACGGCGGCACATGGTTCTACCCGGTGCACCAGAATGTCATCTGGACGTTGCTTTTGGGCATTCTGGGCATCCATCTGATGGAAACGGTGCGCAAAAAACAGAAAACCGTGTTGTACATTTTGGTATCCGCCCTTGTGGTGGCGGCAGGCGCGGTGCTGGGCACGCTGGGCATGGTGGACTACTACGGCGCCGGTGTGCTGACCGTGTTCATCTTCTACTTTTTCCACGGGCGCAGGTGGTGGTGCCTGCTGGGGCAGATGGCGGCGCTGTACTGGGTCAACGTGGAGCTGCTGGGCGGGCTTGTATACCCCATTCAGCTTTTCGGCATGGACTTTGAGCTTTGTCAGCAGGAGCTGGCGCTGCTGGCACTGGTGCCCATCTGGCTGTACCGCGGACGGCAGGGCTACCACAGCAAGCCTTTCCAGTATGCCTGCTACGCCTTTTATCCCGCGCACATGCTGCTGCTGGTTCTGGCGCTGAACTTCGTGAACCGGTAAGAAAAACAGGACGATTTGGAATGCGCTCCGCTTTGCTTTGCGCATAATCAGCGGAAAGCTTATTTTTAAATTTTGCGTTTGTCGCGCTCTGCGGAGCGCTCCAAACGCGTTTTCACAAGTGGGGTCGTAGAGGTGGAAATTCTGCTGAAATAAAATTATCCCGCCTGTACAAGGCCGTTGCACAAACTCTGTGCGACGGCCTTGCTATTTTGTGACTGGTGCTTTCCTATATACGCAAAGCATGGTATACTGAATGCTGAAAACAAAAGCTTGGAGGAGCAACAATGACAAACAAAAAGCTGAACTACCCCGCAATTGCCAAGGAGGCGGTCGTCCTGACCGGAGCCGTTGCCATTATTGCGGCGGCGGTCTATTTTTTTCTGGTGCCCAGCCATACATCTGTCAGCAGTATTTCCGGCCTTGGCATCGTGCTTTCTAATTTTGTGCCGCTGCCGCTTTCGGCTATTACTATGGTGCTGAATACCGTGCTGCTCATCATCGGTTTTTTCACCTGCGGCAGGGAGTTTGGCGCAAAAACCGTGTATACCAGCGTGATGCTGCCGGTGTTTCTGGGGCTTTTCGAGCGGCTGTTCCCGGATTTCGGCTCTATGACCGGTAGTCAGGAGCTGGATGTGCTGTGCTATATTCTGGTGGTCAGCGTGGGTCTGAGCATCCTGTTCAACCGCAACGCATCCTCCGGCGGGCTGGATATCGTGGCAAAGATCATGAACAAGTACCTGCACATGGAGCTGGGAAAGGCGATGTCCCTTTCGGGCATGTGCGTGGCGCTCTCTGCCGCCCTTGTCTACGATAAAAAGACCGTTGTGCTGAGTATTCTTGGTACCTACTTCAACGGCATCGTGCTGGATCATTTCATCTTCGATAACAGCATCAAGCGCCGGGTGTGTATTATTACCGAGAAGGAGGAGGCGCTGCGGCAGTTCATCATCAACGACCTGCACAGCGGTGCCACCATGTACGAGGCCATCGGTGCATACAACTTTGAAAAGCACAACGAGATCATTACCATCGTGGACAAAAACGAGTATCAGAAGCTGATGAACTTCATCAACCGCGAGGACCCCAAGGCCTTTGTCACGATTTATAATGTATCCAGTATGCACTATCAGCCCAAGCGCTGAGCGACGCAGGGAAAGGGTGCAAAAGCCGTGCCCGGGACTTTCTCACAGCGGAGAAACATGGTAAAATAAGAAAAAACGGAAAGGGAACGACAGCCATGGACATCAGACTGGTTTGCAGCGATATTGACGGTACGCTGCTGCAATACGGCAAAAAGGAACTGGAGGGCGAGATATTCGACCAGATCCGGGCGCTGCATCAGCGGGGAATCTGGTTCTGCCCGGCCTCCGGGCGGCAGTATACCAGCCTGCGCAAGCTTTTTGCACCGGTGGCGGACTGCTGCGTATTCATCTGTGAAAACGGCGGCACGATTTTCAAGGAAGAACAGTGCATCGCCAAAAATCCCATGCCCCGGGCGTTGGCAGAGGAGATCGCCAACGATATGTGGACGCGCAGCGAGGGGCAGGGCGAGGTGATGCTCTCCGGCCAGAACACCGCCTACCTGATGGAGCGCGGCCTTGGAATGCTGCAGCGGGTGCAGTTTGTGGGCAACCACTACAAAATCATCCACAGCCCCGCCGAGGTGCCGGAGGACATCACCAAGGTGTCGGTGTACCTGCACGAGGGCGTGGAGAACTATGTGGAGCGCTTTGTGCCCCGCTGGAAGCAGGCCAACTGCGCCGTGGCAGGGCCGTTTTGGATCGACACCACCCTTGCCAACAAGGGCATCGGGGTGCAGTGCGTGTGCAGCACCCTTGGCATCGACCCCGCACAGGTCATGGCTTTTGGTGATAACTATAACGATGAGACCATGCTGGACGTGGTGGGCGTGCCCTACATCATGGACAACGCCGCCGCCCCGCTGCGGGCAAAATACAAAAACCACACCCCCCGCCCGGAGGATGTGCTGGCGCAGCTGCTGGCATAGCAGCCGTAAAGGGGGTGAGCCCATGGACCGCAAAGGATTGGAACAGCTTATTTTTGATACTTACAGCGTAGAGCCGGACTATCCGTGGATGGACACCCCGGAGTCGGCGGTGTTCCGTCATGCGGCAAACCGCAAGTGGTTTGCGTTGGTCACCACCGTGCCCAGAAGCAAGCTGGGTCTGCCCGGGCAGCAGCCGGTGGATATCGTAAACCTGAAGTGCGACCCCATCCTCATCGGTTCCCTGCGGGCAGAGCCGGGTTTTTATCCGGCCTACCACATGAATAAGGAAAACTGGATCACCGCCGCGCTGGACGGCAGCGCCCCGGAGGATAAGCTCCGTCTGGTGCTGGACATCAGCTACACCACCACCGCACCCAAACTGCGCAAAAAGAAAGCTTGAACGCGGTAAAATAAGGGCGGGCGCTGCAATTGCTGCCCGCGCTCATTCGTATTCAGGGTAAAGGGATTAAAGGGACTGCATTTTGCAAAAGGAGGCAGCTATGGCTATTTTTGAAAAGACCATCCGCAACCAGAACTTCGATACCCTGCTCCGCAAGCTGGAACGGGCCATCCCGGACAGCAGCTGGTCGGCAGAACTGGAAGCCGGCAGCGACTTCAAGGAGGGAAGCGCCCGGTGCAGCGTGCGGGTGTTTGAGCGGTACAGCATGGTGGGCGGCAACCGTCTCAGCCTGACGTTGACTTTGTTCCAGAGCGGGGACGCGCCCATCCGGCTGTCGGCCATTGCAGCGGGCGGCAGTCAGGCGGTATTCTTTAAAATGAACACCCTCGGCGAGGACGCTTTTCTGGAGGACGTAAAGCAGCTGCTGGAGGAAATTTTGGAGGGCTGATATGTTTTATAGTGGGTTTGACGCGCTGTTCAGTATTCTGTTCCCGCTGGTATTTCTGTTTGTGCTGGGCATGATGCTGTTTACCGTGGTGAGCAACCTGCGCACATGGGGCAAAAACAATGCGTCCCCGCGCCTTACCGTCCCGGCCACTGTGGTGGCCAAGCGGATGAACGTTTCCCGCCATCATACGGACAATACGATGGCACACACGTTCACGACCTATTATGTGACCTTTCAGGTGGAAAGCGGTGACCGCATGGAACTCGAAGTAGGTGGTTCGGACTACGGAATGCTTGTAGAGGGCGATACCGGAAAGCTGAGCTTTCAGGGCACCCGCTATCTGGGGTTTGAACGGAAAGACGGGTGACCGAGATGCAGCAAAAGCATTCAAGTGTGCCGGAGATCGTGGGCAGAAGCCTGTTTTATACACTGACGAACTATCTGCTTATCAGCATGGCGCTGTCCTTCCGTGCGCAGTGGTTCTCGGTCTTGTTCTCGGTGGCGCTTGTATGGTGCAATATGGAGTATTGGAACGCCATTTACAGGCTGACCGATAAAAAGCTTGCCGCATGGGTCTTGTGGGGCGTCTGCATTGCTGTAAGCACAGGCATCGCGTATTTTGCGGGGTATATCCAAGGGATGCTTGTTCCGCTTGCAATACAATAAACACGTTGATACGCTGTATTTTTGAAGAAATCGCAGAAACTGTGATAAAAGTATTATTCTTTTATGAATTTTAGCACTCTGCGCTTGACAGTGCTAAAAAATCGTGCTATAACAGTGGCGTGCTCAGGAGGAAGGGCAAAAGGAGAGCCGCAAGGCTCCCCGGAAAGCCCTTTGCAGGGAGCTTCAAAATGTAATTTTATACCCGACCCGAACGCCGGGATTGGAGGTATGTTTTATGTTTATGCCGACTGTTTTTCATGAGAACCTGTTCGATGATCTCTTTGATCCGTTCTGGAACGAGGGTGCACTGGAACGTATGATGAACCGTGAGGCTCGTGATACCTTTGGTAAGCGCGGTGCAAACATGATGAAGACCGATGTCAAACAGACGGACAACGGCTACGAAGTAGCCGTTGACCTGCCGGGCTGCAAGAAGGAAGACGTTCAGATGGATCTGAACGACGGCTACCTGACCATTCAGGCAGTGCGCAGCCACTCTAACGATGAAAAGGACAACAAGGGCCGCTATGTGCGGCGCGAGACCTTCTCCGGCAGCTGCGCCCGCAGCTTCTATGTGGGCGATGTGAAGAAAGAGGACATCCACGCAAAGTTCGAGGATGGCGTCCTGCACATCCAGCTGCCCGCTCCTCAGCAGACGAAGGCTCTGCCTGAGAACCCGAACCTGATCGAGATCGAGTAAATGCCGGTCGTGTGCGCCAAGGCATAACGTACATAGGATGCCCCCGGAGAGCAACAAGCCCTCCGGGGGCATTTTTGTGTGCAGGCTTCTGATGATGGGGAGGACGCCTGTTTTACCCGAAAAACTTTATTTTTCCATCATTTCGTGGTATCCTTATAAGGCGCATGCAATACAGGCCTGCAGCTGCACTGGCAGCGGCTGCGGACTGCGTGCGGCAAAAAAGAACGTATAGAAGGGAAAAGGGGGATAAAAGTCATGGGCGAATTTGCCTTTCAGACTTTACGGGAAAGTATCACCTCTGCCATCAGGAGCAAGATCCTTACCGGGGAACTGCAGCCGGGCGTAAAGCTGGCCGAGCAGAAACTGGCCGAGGAGTTCGGCTCCAGCCGGGCGCCCATTCGGGAGGCGCTGCGGCAGCTGGAACAGGAGGGCATGGTCGAGTATTCGCGCAACGTGGGTTGCTCGGTGCGCCGGGTAAAGCCGGAGGACGCCTACGAGATCTATCTGTTGCGGGCAAATCTGGAAATGACGGCTCTGCGCTATTTTGACTGCAAATTCCCGGAGGAGGATCTGCACACCCTGCGCGAGATACTGGAAGATATGCGCAATGTCCGGCAGGGGGATCTTTCGCAGATCGTGGAGAACGACAACCGCTTCCACGCGGTCATCGTCCAGCGGGCAGGACTGCCAAGGCTGCTGAAGTTCTGGAACGATCTGAACTACGGCAACCTGCTCGTGGGGGTGAGCAGCGGCTCTACCCACGAGGCTCTGGCGCAGCGGCAGAACGGCATCCACACCAAGCTGTACGAGGCGCTGGCAAGCGGCGACACCGAAGCTGCCTGCCGCGCCGTCTACGCCCACTACATGGAGCCCATGGAGCGGATGCGCAGCGCAAGCAGCGCGGTGCAGGCAGCGGACGAAGCAGCAAAATAAAGGGGAATTTGGCTGACCGTCTAAATTTTGACCAATCATTTTATGGAAATTGCAGATTGTCTACAATCTGCAATTATGCTATACTATCAAAGTGACTGGTCGAGTACTGCTGTATTTTTAGTAAAATTGCGAAATGTATGCGGAACATCGGCCTTCTTACAGGAACTTCCGCCCTGTGTGGAAAAGAAAGAGAGGAATTGTCCGCATGTCTAACAAAGAAAAAGCCACAAAGATCTCGTGGCTTACCCTTGCCTTCATGGCCTTTTCTACGGTCTGGGGCTTCGGCAACATTACCAACGGCTTTGTGTACTTTAACGGTCCGCAGGTCATCTTCAGCTGGATCTTCATGTTTGTCCTTTACTTCATCCCCTATGCGCTGATGGTGGGCGAGCTGGGCTCTGCCTTTAAAAACGAGGGTGGCGGCGTCAGCTCCTGGCTGCACCAGACCACCAACGCCAAGCTGGCCTACTACGCAGGCTGGACCTACTGGGCCTGCCACATCACCTACATTGCCAGCAAGGGCAGCGGCTTTTTGAAGGCGCTGAGCTGGGCAGTTTTCCGCAACGCGGAGACCTACGATTCCTTCCCCACCCGCTACATCCAGCTGGCCACCTTCGGCATTCTGCTGCTGGGCTGCTACATTGCAAGCTTGGGTCTGAACCCCCTGAAAAAGCTGCTTACCGCCGCAGGCACCTGCACCTTCGTCATGTCCCTGCTGTACATCGTGATGATGTTCGCTGCCCCGGCCATCAACCCCACGGCAGAGTACGTCCACGCCAACCTGAGCTTCAGCAGCCTCATCCCCAACTTCAACGTCACCTACTTCACGTCTCTGTCCATTCTGGTGTTCGCGGTGGGCGGCTGCGAGAAGATCTCTCCCTACGTCAATAAGGTCGAGAACCCCAGCAAGGGCTTCCCCCGCGGCATGATCACGCTGGCCATCATGGTGGTCACCTGCGCCATTCTGGGCACGCTGGCCATGAGCCGCATGTTCGACCCCGCCGTCATCAACGCCAGCGCAGAGAGCTTCAACGCCTATGTCGCCAACAGTTCCTACTGGGCTTTCCAGAAGCTGGGTCAGTACTACCATGTGGGCGATCTGTTCATGATCATCTACGCCCTGTGCAACGTCATCAGCCAGCTCGCCGTGCTGATTTTGAGCATCGACGCACCGCTGCGTATGCTGCTGGACAACGAGCACACCAAGCAGTTCATCCCGCAGGCTCTGCACAAGGTCAACGCCCACGGCGTGCACAGCAACGGCATCAAAATGGTGGCTGTGCTGTCCGGCTCCATCATTCTGGCACAGTCCTTCGTGCCCGGTGCTGCTGCCGTTCTGCGCCAGCTGACCAAGCTGAACTCTGTGTGTATGCCCATGCGCTACCTGTGGGTGTTTGCTGCCTACATTGCCCTGCGCAATGCCTACGACACCATCCCCGCCGAATACCGCTTTGTCAAGAATCAGGCCGTGGCCAAGTTCTTCGGCGGCTGGTGCTTTGCCGTTACTGCCGTGTGCTGCGTGCTGGGTATGTACGATAAGGACCCCTTCACCTTTGCACTGAACGTCATCACCCCCGTGGTGCTGACCGTGCTGGGATTCATTCTGCCTGCCCTTGCAAAGCGCGAGCAGACCGCTGCCAAAAAGTAACCTGAATATGTTTAAAAAGGGCCGGTCAGCACTGACCGGCTCTTTTCTCGGGAAATTAAGGTGTATCTGAAAACAAAGAAATAGACTAAATTTTCGACTTTTCAGATACACCATAGGAGGTTTATTTTTATGATCGCATCCGAAGTCCGTGAAATGCTGTCCTTCATCGACGGCAACCCCACCGCATACCACACCACCGCCGCTGTGCGGGATATCCTGCTGAAGGCAGGCTTTGCAGAGCTGCTGGAAAGCCGCAAGTGGGCGCTGGAACCCGGCAGGGACTATTTTGTCTGCCGCAACGGCTCCAGCATCATCGCTTTCCGCATGGGCGACCAGCTGGAAAACTACAGCTTCAACGTTGCCGCTGCCCATACCGATTCTCCCTGCTTCCGCATCAAGGAGAACGCCGAGATCCACATGGGGCAGAACTACACCAAGCTGAACACCGAGGGCTACGGCGGCATGATCTGCGCCACATGGATGGACCGTCCGCTGTCTGTGGCGGGCCGTGTGCTGGTGCAGGAGAACGGTGCCATCGTTTCCCGTCTGGTGGCGCTGGACCGCGACCTGCTGATGATCCCCAGCGTTGCCATCCACATGAACCGCGAGGTCAACGATAAGGCTTCCTTCAATAAGCAGGTGGATATGCTGCCTTTGCTGGGCGGTGCCTGCGAGGAGGGCGCGCTGAAAAAGCTGATCGCAGAGGAGCTGAAAGTGTCCGAGGAGCAGATCCTTGGCAGCGACCTGTTCCTCTATGTGCGGGAAAAGGCCACCGTCTGGGGCTGCAACGAGGAGTTCATCTCCTGCGGCCGTCTGGACGACCAGCAGTGCGTCTACGGCATCCTGAAGGGCCTGCTGACCGCAAAGAACGCCCGCTCCATCGGCGTGGCAGCCTTCTTTGATAACGAGGAAGTGGGCTCCGGCACCAAGCAGGGCGCAGCCTCCACCTTCCTGTACGATGTGCTGCACCGCATTGCCCAGAGCCTTGGCGGCAACGACGAGGACTTCCACCGTGCGGTGGCTTCCAGCTTTATGGTCAGCGCCGACAACGCCCACGCCGTGCACCCCAACCACCCGGAGCACACCGATGTGAACAACTGCACCTACATGAACAAGGGCGTGGTCATCAAGACCCACGCAGGCCAGAAGTACACCAGCGACGGCATGAGCGTTGCCGCCGCCCGGGAGCTGGCTGCCCGCGCCGGTGTGCCGCTGCAATACTTTGCAAACCGTTCCGATAAGGTAGGCGGCAGCACGCTGGGCAATCTGGCTATGGCACAGGTGTCCATGAACTGTGTGGACATCGGCCTGCCCCAGCTGGCGATGCACTCCTGCTACGAGACTGCCGGTGCAGAGGACACCCTCTCCCTCATCAAGCTGATGCAGGAGCTGTACAGCAGCCACTTTGAAGAGACTGCTTTCGGCACCCTTTCCATCAGCAAGTAAAACGATAAAAGCATAAAAAGGACTGCTGTGCGCTGTTTTGCACGGCAGTCCTTTTTGCGTAAAAACTGATTTTCCATGGTCGGTTAAGCCCGGATATAGAAATCCGACAGTAGTTGTGGTAAAATAAGGCATCCGGGAGCGCCGGGCGCTCCGCTGCAACATGAAAAATGGAGGCTTACTATGAAAAAGACCCATCGCTCGCTCTTTTGTCTGCTTGCAGTGCTGCTGCTCAGTGTCAGCGTGCTGCCCTCTGCTTCGGCGCTGTTTTCCAAGAAGCTCTACTATTACGGTGTAGTAGAGGGCGTCAGCCGCACCGTGGAAGGCAAGGTGGAGTCCATTCTGGTGACTGCGGAAGAGCAGGAGACCTACCAGATGATCGTCACCGACAGCACCGTCTGGCAGGACCATGACGAAAAGACCACCTCCGACCCCGCTACCCTTGCGGTAGGCGAGCAGATCTGCGTGGTGCACGACCCGGCTGTGATGATGTCGCTGCCGCCGCAGTCGGTGGCGTATACCGTCATCCGCAACTTCCCCGCAGGCACGGATCTGGAGCAGGAAGCCCGGGATGCCGCCTGCCCGGTGAAGAAGTTCTTTGCTAATACCCGCAAGGCGATTTCGGACTGGCTCTACCAGACCATGCCCATCTGAGTGTAACATTCCCTCTATAACGCAAAAAATCTGCTGCCCCGCACCGGATGCCAGAACATCCGGGCAAAGGGGCAGCAGTTTTTTATGCAAGATTATGCGGCTCTTTGCGGCAAAAGCGCTGTATACCGCTATTTATTTTCGGGGGGGGGTAACGCGGAATCGCTTCACCACCTGTTCCAGTGCGCTGATGTCCACAGGCTTGGACAGGTGCTCGTCCATGCCGGCTTCCTTGCTCTTTTGCATATCCTCAAGGAAAGCGTTGGCGGTCATGGCGAGGATGGGAATCGTTCTGCCCAGCGGGTTTTCGCTGCTGCGGATGCGGCGGGTGGCTTCCAAGCCGTCCATCACCGGCATCTGGATATCCATCAGGATCATGTCATAATCGCCGGGCTTGACGCTGGCAAAGGCATCCACGATCTCCTGACCGTTGGAGCAGATGGTGCAGCCTGCGCCTTTGGTCTCCAGCAGCATTTCCAGAATCTCGGCGTTGATGGCGTTATCCTCGGCGCAGAGGAACTTCATGCCGGACAGGGGAGAAGCGGTCTCTTCTTCCTCCGGGAGCGCCTGCGCCTTTTGCACAGTATCCGCTTCGGTATCAATGGGAAATTCCAGCACCACCTCAAAGCGGGTGCCCTTGCCGGTGGCACTCTCCACGCTGATGGAGCCGCCCATCAGGTCTATGACGCTTTTGGTGATCGCCATGCCAAGGCCGGTGCCCTGCACCTTGTTGGTGCCGGAGCGCTCCTCACGGGTAAAGGGGTCGAAAAGGGTCTTTTGGTAGTCCGCGCTCATGCCGATGCCGTCATCCTGCACCACAAAGCGGTACCGGGCGTAGTGCTCGTTCCGGGGCAGCTCTTCCACCTCGAACCGGATATGCCCGCCGGTGGGCGTATACTTGACCGCGTTGGAGAGGATGTTCATCAGCACCTGATTCAAACGGTTGGGGTCGCCCAGCACATTTTCGTGCTGCATATCGGTTTTTACCGTAAAGGTCTGGCGGCGCTGGCCTGCCTGCTGGCGGATGATGCTGTCCAGCTGACTGATCTGCTGGGGCAGGTTCATCTTTTCCACATTCAGGGTGGTCTTGCCGCTCTCGATGCGGCTCATATCCAGAATATTGTTGATGATGCCCAGCAGCAGCTGACCGGAGCTTTCCAGCTTGCCCAGATGCTCGGCAAGCTTTTCCGGCTCGTGCAGCTCGTTTTTCATCAGGGTGGTAATGCCGATGATGGCGTTCATGGGGGTGCGGATATCGTGGCTCATGTTGGAAAGAAAGTCCGTCTTGGCTTTGCTGGCACGCTCGGCGGACTGTAACGCCTCGGCGGCAGCATCCTGCGCCCGCCGCATCTCGTCGTTGGCCTGTGTCAGCTGGATGTTGTAATGCTCCAGACGGAGGTTCGTCTCTTTTTCAGCCCGCAGCTCCTGATGCTGCTTTTCCCGCAGGAAGAACCAGCCAACAAAAACAGCAGTGACCGAGAATACCACGGCAAAACCTATAATGATGACCGTAACGATGTTGACCAGCTTCTGCGTGTTCACGGCCACATACTCTGCCGGTACAAGGAATGCCAGCGTCCACTGGGCGTTTTCCATCTGCTTCAGGGCATAGAAATACTCTGTCCCGTTCAGCACGGCGTTGGAATAACAGGAGCCTGTGCGGGCAAGCCGCTCCTTTGCTCCTGCAAAGGAAGAACCGTGCAGATAGGACATCTGGGAAAGCACCGTGTATACGTTGTGCCCCTTCAGCAACTCGGTCTCATTGGCGTTGAACAGCTTGAAGCCGTCGTTATCCAGCACATAGACGCTGTTGTTGTTTTCGTAGGCGTCGCAGCGGAAATAATCGTTCAGCTGGGTCATGCTCTGCGAAATGCCAAAGTAGCGCAGGGTGATCTCGCCGGTCTCGCTTTGCAGGGTGATGGGGGTGGAGAGCTGTTTCAGAAACACCATGCGGGAATCGTCCGCAGTCAGGGAGTTGGAAACGTAGCTGACCCGCTCCGGCGCGTCTTCCAGATAGGTCATTTCCCGCAGCAGCCCCATGCGGCCACGCGCGGTATAATAATGTCCGGCAGCATCCACGGCAACCAGCTCGATCTGCTTTTCTTTGTAATTGGCAAGCTCGGACAGCCTTTCCAGATAGGAAAACAGATCATCGGTCGTCTCTATGGGCGTATAAGCCAGATAATTGCACTGCACGTCCACATCGTCCCAGTGGTTGTCGATCACATCCTCCAGACTGTGGAACATCTGGTGGGTGACTTCCTCCATCTGGCTCAGCCGTTCGTGGTAGACAAGGTTTTGGATGTAGGTCTGGCTCATGACAAAAAGGGTCAGGGTCAACACGATGATGACAAAGCCGAAGCCCACAAACAGCTTTTTATAGATTTTGTTGTTCACATCCAGTATCTCCTGTCCGTTTTATTCAACTCCATGCGGTGTCTGCCCGGCTGATGGTGGTGTAAGCACCAAAGAAGGCTTTTGCGGCGTCCATGCCCACCACGCCGCTGTCTGTCACCGTTGCTTCGGCAGCCAGCTGGTCGCTCACACCGCAGATGGCAACCTGATAGGTCTTGCCCGCCTCCGGTTGCACCGGGCTTACCAGCACATAGGGGTAGCCCTTGCCGTTGCCGTAGGCATCGTAGCCAGAAGCCAGCAGGTCGCTGATCTGCTGCCCGGTCAGGGCAACGGTCTGGATGGTGCGGTTCCAGCCGGTGGGCAGGATCACCGAAAGGTCGTAATCCGTAATGCCCTTGGCGTACAGCTTGGCGGCTACGCCGTGATGATTCTGATTGGTGGGGTTGCCGGGGATCCATGTGCTCAGCGAGACCAGCGCAAGGTCGCTGCCGGTAGCCTGTGCAAAGCAGCGTCCCACCAGCATGGCGCAGTCCTGCTGCGAAAGCTCCTCGGTGACGGTGGTAATGAGCTCCGGGGTGTTGTTCACCACACTATCCTGATCCTCGTCCAGCTGACGGATCACATCTTCTATGGTGGCATTGCCCTTCATGAAGTCCAGCATCTTGGTGCCGGTGTTCAAAAGGGTGTTTTCCCAGCCGGAATAGATATAAGGCGCGGTATTGCCCGCATTCAGGGCGTTGGCAATATCGGCATAATAGGTGCCGTCCGCCTTTGCGTCCTTGAAGGGCAGCAGGCTGCTTTTCAGCGTCGTTGCGGGCTGCAGAGCGCTGGTGCCCGCAACGGTGGAAAGGACGCGCATCACCTTGAGCGCATCCTCCAGCTTCTGGGGGTTCTGATCCAGCTTTTTGTTCAGACCATAGTAGCGGTTCACATTCAGCACAAAAACGTTCTGGGTGCCGTCCTCCGAGAGAAACGGCATCAGCCCGAATTTATCGGCGCTGCCGTCTGCCTCCACGATGCCGTTGGTGTTGCCGATCAAAAACAGAGTGTTGCCCTCGGCCATTTTCTGCCGGGTCACACTGTCGTCAAGGGCGTCGCCGGAGCCGTTCAGCATCCCGATGTCCTTCCACTTCTGGACGTATGCCATCGCCTGCATCATGCCGGGGGTGTTGCTGACGTTTGCCTTGCCGGACAGATAATCCTTCTGCCACAGCTTGCCGTCCAGCGTGCCGAGGAAATCGGCGTCTGCAATGTTGCACAGATACTGGAAGCCATAGCCCGGGTACTGGATCTGCAGCAGACAGAGCTCGACCCCGGCTTCCTTGGCCTTTGCAGCCAGCACTTCCAGCTCAGCGAAAGAATTAGGCAGTTCCCAGCCGTATTTTTTCAGCAGGGTCTTATTGTAGGTGATGCCGTAGCAGTTGTAGGTTGAAGGCAGCAGATAGATCGCGCCGTTATCAAATACATCCTGCAGACGGGACTCCGCATAGTGATCGGTAAAATCGTAACCGGAAAGGTCCAGCAGTTTGTCGGAGACCAGATCGATCCGGGGGTCGTAGTACGTCAAGGTGCAAATGTCCGGCAGGTCGCCCGCCGCAAACATATTCTGCAGACAGGTGGTGGTGTTATCACCGCTGTACGGCACGATCTCAACGTTCACTTCCGGGTAAACGCTGTGCACCTGCTCAATAAAGGCTTCTACCTCCTTGTAAGGTGCCATAAAGGTAACGGCTTCGTGCGCGTCCGCTGCTTTGCTCTCAGCCTTACCGCCGCCGCAGGCGGTCAGCGCTGCCGTGGCGGCTGCAATGCTGCAAGCCTGCAAAAACGAGCGGCGGGAGATCTTCTTTATCATACAATAATACCTTCCTCACGGTTTGGTTATTCTTACACACCCCACAGGAACTCCCACGCTCGCGGCCTGTCCGCACTGGGCATACGCCGATTTTCCCATAAAATGACATTCTTATTGTACCATCGTAACAAAAGCGTTTCAAGTTGTTTTTGAAGGATTTTGCATGGAAAAGGGCGAAAAACCGCGTGCTTTGCCCCCGCGCAGCGCAAAACCGCCCCGGGATGCGTGCAGAGGCTTTTCTGCATGGGAAAAGCGTGGTATACTTGGGCAGAGCAAATTAAAAAATTGAGAGAAACACAGTTCGGAAGGAAAGAGATCATGTCGAAAGATGAATATCTGATTACAGATGCGCCGCTGAAAGCGCTGACGGTTTTTGCCATGCCAATGATCCTTGGCAGCTTTTTTCAGCAGGTCTATAATATGGCAGACTCCATCATAGTCGGCCAGTTTGTCGGTTCCTCGGCACTGGCGGCGGTTGGTGCCTGTGCTGCGCTGACCAATGTTTTTATCTGTGTGGCGCTGGGCGCCGGTGTGGGTGCCGGTGTGCTGGTAAGCCGCTATTTTGGCGCCAAAAGCTATGGCAAAATGAAAACCATCGTGTCAACGTCCCTCGTCAGCTTTCTGGCTTTGAGCGTCGTCCTTGGCATTTTTGGCTTTTGTTTTTCCCATGCTATGATGAGCGGCTTGCAGACCCCCGCCGATATCCTGGAGGACGCGGTGCTGTATCTGCGGGTCTATTTTGTGGGCTTCCCGTTTTTGTTCATGTACAACATTCTTTCCACCATGTTTACCTCCATTGGGGAATCCAGAATCCCGCTGGGGCTGCTGATCTTTTCCTCCATCCTGAATATTTTTATGGATCTCTGGATGGTGGCAGGGCTTGGCTTGGGGGTGTTTGGCGCAGCCCTTGCCACGTTGATCGCACAAGGCATTTCTGCGGTCTTTTCGTTTTTGATCTTCCTGCACCGGATGCGGCAATATAAAAGCCCCTTTAAAAAGTTTGACCGGCAGGAACTGGCTTCCATGCTCCGCATTGCGGTGCCGTCAGTTTTGCAGCAATCCACCGTGTCCATCGGCATGATGATCGTGCAGGCGGTGGTAAACCCCTTCGGCACACAGGCGCTTGCAGGCTATTCGGCAACGATGCGGGTGGAAAATGTTTTCTCGCTGATCTTTGTGTCCATCGGCAATGCAGTCTCGCCCTATATCTCCCAGAATCTTGGTGCAAAGAAGATCGACCGCCTCAAAAAAGGCTACCACGCTGCACTGGTGCTGGACCTGTGCTTTGCAGTTATTGCCTTTGCGGTCATTGAAACCCTGCACACCCAGATCTCCTCGCTGTTCTTGGGCAAGGACGGAACAGCACTGGCCTATCAGGTGTCCGGTGACTATATGCGGTGGCTGGGTTACTTCTTCATCTTTATGGGCATCAAGATGGCGACCGATGGCGTGCTCCGCGGGCTTGGGGTCATGCGCCCGTTCCTCATTGCCAATATGGTAAACCTTGCCATTCGTCTGTCCGTTGCCCTGATCTGTGCACCGCGCTTTGGCATTGCCTTTGTCTGGCTTGCTGTCCCGGCGGGGTGGCTTGCAAACTTCCTTGTCTCCTATGCGGCGCTCAGAAGATCGTGGCCGACGGAGAATGCAGCAGCACCTCAATAATTTTGTGCAGCGCGGGAGCAGTGGTCTTGTTAAATAATCTACTTACGCTGAAAGTCTTGTATCCAACAATGTCCTGTGGTATGCTGGAGCGGTAATGCAAAAAGAGGAGGATCTTGGAGATGTTACAGTTCCAGCGCGAGGATTTCCGGCTGCATGTGGGCTGGCGCACCATCAAAACGGCGATAACGGCCATGCTGGTGGCGGTCGTCTACTGCCTGCTGGAGCGCAACCCGGCGTTTGCCTGTATCGGTGTTATTTTCGGCCTTGGCACCGATATGCCGGACTCGATCAAAAACGGCGGCAATCGTCTGTTCGGCACCCTCATTGGCGGCCTGCTGGCCATTGCGGTATTCTGGGTGTATCTGCGGTTTTACCCGCAGGGCGGCCACAGTATGCTGCTGGCGCTGCTGCTGGGTGGGGCCATCGTGGTGCTCATTCTGCTGTGCCAGTATTTCTGGCCGGGCGGCGTGCAGCCCGGCGGTGTGGTGCTTTGCATCGTGCTGTTCAGCACGCCGGTGGAGACCTACGTTGCCTACTCCCTCAACCGCATCTTTGATACGGCGGTGGGCGTCATTGTAGCGCTGCTGGTCAATTATTTCCTGCCGCGGGAGCGGGTGGTGGCCTTTTGGGAAAAGGTCAAGGGGCTTTTCCGCCCGCTGGAGCATTCCTGAGGGTCCGCGCGGCGGCGTTTTTACAAAATAGCAAAGGGGCTGCTGCACAGTGAGAGAACTGTGCGGCAGCCCTTTTCCTGTGCGTGCCGACCTGCTAGAGCGGTTTACTTTTGGCAGCAGAAATGCTATGATACACCTTAGAAATGGCAAGGAGGAACTACAATGGGCATTGCAGGCAACGAATGGGGTTTTCAGGTGGGCACACTGCCCAAAGGTGCGCGGGATAAGATCAGCGATGTGCCGGGGGTGACGGTAGGGCACTGCACTCTTGCAGACGGCGCGGTGCAGACCGGCGTAACGGCGCTGCTGCCCCACCAGGGGGACGTGTTCCACGAAAAAGTGCTGGCGGCCAGCTATGTCATCAACGGCTTTGGCAAGACCACAGGCCTTGTGCAGATCGATGAGCTGGGCACGCTGGAAACGCCCATTCTGTTTACCAACACCCTCAGTGTAGGAACGGCGCAGACCGCGCTGGTGAAGTATATGCTGGAGAGAAACCCCGACATCTGCGAGACCACCGGCAGCGTGAACCCGGTGGTCTGTGAGTGCAACGACTGTGGTCTGAACGACATCCGGGGACTCCATGTCACCGAGCAGCACGTCTTTGCCGCGCTGGCAGACTGCAAGGCCGACTTTGCCGAGGGCGCCGTAGGTGCCGGGCGGGGGATGCGCTGCCATGGTCTCAAGGGTGGCATCGGCTCTGCCTCCCGGGTGGTGGAGCTGGACGGAAAGCGGTACACCATGGGCGCACTGGTGCTCTCCAACCACGCGCTGTTCGATGACCTCGTCGTGGCGGGCACGCCCATCCATACGCTGCTGAGCAATAGCATCCCGCCCCACGAGGACAAGGGCTCCATCATCACGGTGCTGGCTACGGATATCCCCCTGAGCGAGCGGCAGCTGCGGCGGCTGTGCCGCCGGGCGCTGGTGGGGCTTTCCCGCACCGGGTCCTACTGCGGCAACGGCAGCGGCGAGATCGTCATCGCCTTTACCACCGCCAACCGGGTGCCGCATTATTCGGAAAAAGCGCTGCTGCCCATGACCCTGCTCCACGATGATGCCATCAACCCCCTGTTCCGGGCGGTGGCAGAGTGCGTGGAGGAAAGCGTTCTCAGCAGCCTGCTCCATGCCGAGACGGTTACCGGCAACCACGGCCGCACCTTCCGCAGCCTGACGGAGCTTTTATCGCAAGGCGAGAAGGCAGCGCAGCCTTAAAAAGCGTCTTTGCGATATGCAGTTTGCGGATGTTGTCTAGGCATTAAAAACGCAAACTGCGATGAAACAAAAAGCCTGAGGCTCTGCAATGCAAAGCTTCAGGCGTAGTTACAAACAGCTGCGGGTCAGTTGAGGGCGGCGTGGCGCGGATGCCGCTGGGCAATATACCACGGCAGATACAAAAGCGCCCAGACCAGCGCAATGACCGGCAGAAAGCCGAGAACGTAGAACCGATTGCCCAGATAGTGGGCAAAAAGTACCGTGATAGCGTTTCCCTGCGGGTCGTTCAGAAAGAAGAAATTGGTGCCCAGAATGCAGTTCAGCACATAGATGGGCAAAGCGGTACAGAGCAGGAAGGCCAGCACATACCGGAGGCTGCGCACCTGTGGACGGAATCCGCCAACGAGCAAAAGAACGGGGTAAAGGATCAGCAGAACATGGACGGTGTAGGAGTGCAGGTGCATCAGGTTCCAGACCGGCAGCTTTTGCCAGGAAGGGCTGAGCATGGCCACCAGAGCACCCGGCAGGCATAGTGCATACAGCACCTCCTTGCTCCAGCGGCTGTCATGGAGGGCATCGTACCAGCAGACAAAGATATTGATGCTGCACAGGTGCAAGGGCAGATAGATCGCGCTCCATTGTCCGGTGCACAGCATGGCAAGGTGCTTTACAACCTCGTCCGCCAGCATCAGTACGAACACCGCGCGCAGGATCTGCCAGCGGGTCGCGTCCGTGCAGCGGCGGTAGACCACGGCGCAGAGCACGATCAAAAGCAGCGCCGCCAGCAGCTCTGCCAAGTGGGTATGGTCAAAAAGAGAGAACGCACGGTAAGCGCTGCCGCGCTCAGCCTGTATCGTCTGTACAGACTTCCAGAAATCGTCCATAAGTACTGCTCCTTTTTGCTTTACTTCAATATTTTTATTGTAGCACCAATCCGAAAGAGGGAAAACCGGGCAGGGGTCAAATTTTTGTGAAATCTGGAAGGAAAAGCCTGCTTTTTCTGCGCTGGAATAAAAGCCCCGCATCGGGCACCGCAGTGCTCTGACCGTTCTGGTCAAAGACACAAAGCGTGTGTCCGGTGCGGGGCTTTTGTAATTGGCTCAATAGCGGCGGTGGATCTTTTTGGTGGGCTTGCGGCGGTTCCAGTTGGCGCACAGCAGCCACAGCCCGTAGATCAGGGCAGCGATCAGGCTGAGCACCAGCACCACCTTCAGGTACAGGCTGGTGAAGAACTCCTTTACCTTGTCTACCCCGAACAGCAGCGGGTTGCGGGCTACGTCCTGCCCGGCAATCAGTTCCACCACGCCGATGGTCTCGCCCGCCAGCTTTAGTTCTACCGTGCCCACCACATCGCCCTGCTGGATGGGGGCACAGACATAGTCCGGCAGATGAAAGTACTTCTGGGTGACAGTGCCGTCGCTGGTGGAGGGCAGCAGGGTCATCATGCTGTCGTTGGGGTACAGCTGCAAAGTGTCGGTGTCGGAGGAATACCGGACCGGGATCTCCGCAATGGTCAGGTCGGTGTCCAGCGCAGCCTGAATGGAAAAGCTGTCGAACACCCAGTCCATCAGATGGACCGTCTCGAACAGGGCGGGGCGGCGGTTGGCGTAGCCAAAGGTATCGCAGCTGTCGGGGCTGTCCATCACGCAGAAGATATAGGTGGCACCGTCCTTGTTGCCCCACGAAACATAGCTCTGTGTGCCGGTATCGTTTTTAAAGGCGGTCACGCTGCACATACCGCCCTGCATGGCGCTGCGGTAGTAGCTGCCGCCGCTGGCTTTGCTCAGCGCCGCGTTCTGGCTGACCAGCACCGAGGAGGAACGGTGCTTCTCCTTGGCGGGCATGGTAAAGCTGGGCGCACCGGATACCTCCACAAAGGCGTCAAAGCTCATCAGGTAGCGCAAAATCAGGTACATATCCACCGCGCAGGTGGTGTTGCCGCTGTCGATGCCGCAGGCGTCCGTCCAGCTGCTGGCGGTGGTGCCGATGCGCTGGGACAGGGTATTCATCTGCGCTACCCAGCCGTCCAGATCTCCACCGGAAAGGGTGTACGCCAGACCCATGGCCGCCTCGTTGGCGTTGCGGGTAAGCATGGCGTACATGGCCTCGCGGTAGGTGAAAGTTTCGTTGGAACGCATATCTGCGTTGTTGGTGTTATAAACGTAGTCCGAGATGGCAAAGGGCATCTGGAAGGTGCTGTCCAGCTGGTCGGCGTAGTTGGTCAGCAGCACAGCAAGGGTCATATATTTGGTCAGACCGCCGGCAGTCACCTGCTTTGTGCTGTCCTTATCATAGACGATGATGTTGGTATCGGTGTTCACAATGTAGGCGCTTGCAGCCTGCACCTGATACACCGGGCTGGGGTCGAACATGGCCCCGGCGGGCAGCACAAGGCAGCTGAGCAGAAATACAAGCGAAAGAACCAGTGCAAAAATACGTTTCATGTGGACAATTCCTTTAAAAAGCGATAAAATATACTAAATAAGGCTGCGCTGTGCGGCGCACCGGAAGATCAAATTTGCAGCAGAAGTGCTGTGTTCTATAATAATAACAGGTTTGCCGGGGCGTTACAAGAGCCTTGCGGTGTTTTACACCGTTCTTTCGCTCCGGCAGGGAGGGCAGGAATGGTATATCTTACAGGGGATACCCATGGCGATATCCAGCGCTTCAAGCAGGGCAAACTGCGCTGGCTGGGCAAGAAGGACACCGTGGTGGTGCTGGGGGATTTTGGCTTTGTATGGGACGGCAGTGCTGAGGAGCGCAAGCGGCTGGACTGGCTGCGCAAGCGCCCCTACACGGTGCTGTTTCTGGACGGCAGCCACGAAAATTACGACCTGCTGGCACAGTACCCGGAGACGGAGCTGTTCGGCGGCAGGGTGCAGAGCCTTGGCGGCAATGTGTACCATGTATGCCGGGGCAGCGTGCTGGAGCTGGAGGGCAAGACCTATCTCTGTTTCGGCGGCGCGGAAAGTCAGGATAAGGAAGACCGGGAACCGGGCGTGAACTGGTGGAAGCAGGAGCTGCCCTCGGATGAGGAATACGATACCTGCCGCCGCAGCTTAGAGGCAGTGGGGTACAAGGTAGATTATGTGCTGACCCACGATGCACCAAGCAGGTTTTTGGATTTTACCGCCCTCGCCCTTGGCGAGAGCAACCGGCTGCATCTGTTTCTGGACGAGATCCTGCTCAAACTGACCTACGAAAAATGGTTTTTCGGCTGCTATCACAAGGATGTGCAGCTTTCCACCAAGAGCCGGTGCGTGTTCTGCGATGTCATCCCTATGGGTGAGCGGCGCACCGGGCTGTTCCGTCGATAGGAGGCAAAATGCAGGTCACAGTAAAACTTTCTGCCCGGGAGGGCGCGGCGCACGTCAGCGGCATTCTGGCGGGCTTTACTCTGCTGGCGAAGCGCGGGGAGCTGACCCTGCGGGTGCAGGACGAGCGGCAGGGCAATCCCCTTGCCCGGGAGGCGCTGCTGGAATCGGAAATTGACGGTCGCACGGTGGTATTCGATTTGATGGACGGCTACTTTTACAACGACCCGGCGGCGGTGCTGGCACTGTTCAGCCGGGCGGACGTGGTGTTCAAACGCTCCTTTTCAGCGGAGAAGAACCGGCAGTTCCCGGGCGATATCCCCGCAAAATTGCGGCCATTGGGGCTGAACTACTATGTTACCTGTCCGGGCTCGCCGCTGGAAGCGGAACGCAGCGCAAAGAGCCGCCTGAAGCAGTGGGCGCTTTCCACCCGGTGCTACCCGCAGGACTTTGAAGCCCGGTTGACCCGGGTGCGCAAAAAGCCGCGCATCCTCTTTCTGACCCGCCTGTGGGACCCGGAGGAACCGGCGGTGCAACAATACCCGGACTTACAGGCAGAATGGCGGCAGGTGAACGCTGACCGCATCGAGCTGCTGCACCGGCTGCAAAGCGCCTTCCCGCAGCAGTTCACCGGCGGCGTGTCGGACAACGCCTGTGCCCGGCGGCTGTGCCCGGAGCTGATTTTGCCGGACAAGCTGACCGGAAAGCGGGCGTACCTGCACCGGATGCAGCACACGGAAATTTGTGTGGCTTCTACCGGACTGCACGGCTCTACCGGCTGGAAGCTGGGCGAGTATGTGGCGGCGGGGCGCGCTATCGTTACCGAGCCGCTGCGGTACACCTTGCCGGGCGGTTTTGCGGAGGGGAAAAACTACAAAACGTATACGTCCCCGGCACAGTGCGAGGAGCAGCTGCGGCAGCTGCTGGCAGACCCGGCGGCGATATTAGCCATGGCGCAGCACAATGCGGACTACTATCAAACGTGGCTGCGGCCGGAGCAGCAGGTGCGGCAGGCCTTGCGGCAGCTGGAAACAAGGGAAAAATAAGGGGGAAAATGGGGTATGGAAGAGCAGAAACGGCATAGCGGCTTTGAAATGATGCGTATCCTCAGTATGGTGATGATCGTGCTGATGCACGGCATCGGGCACGGCGGGCTGGGCAGTGCGGCACCGCAGGGGTCGGCGGCATTCTGGATATACTGGCTGCTGTTTATTCTGGCGCGTGTATCCACCAACTGTTTTGTAATGCTTTCCGGCTATTACCTGTCGGAGCGCAAGGGACCTGTCCACGCCGGACGGCTGTTCCGCATCGGGGCACAGGTGTGGTTTTACTCCATGCTCACTTTCTGCGTTGCGGTCAAGGCCGGGGCAGTCCCGCTTTCGGCGGTCAAGCTGCTCCGAGCGCTTTTGCCCCTTACCTCCAACGGCTACTGGTTCGCCTCGGCCTATTTTCTGATGTACCTCTCGGTGCCGGTGCTGAACGCGGTGGTGCATAGCCTTGACCGGCGGCAGTACAAAACGCTGCTGCTGGTGGCACTGCTGCTGCAAAGCGTGTGGGGTACGCTGTTCTACTGGGCAACGGATGTGACTTTTGTGAATAACGGTTACAGCTTTATCTGGTTCTACACTCTGTATTTTATGGCGGCTTATTTCCGCAAATACCGGGTGACCGTGCCCAGCGGGCTGTGCCTGCTGGCGTATCTGGCGGCCTCGGCGGCGGGGCTTTTCAACCGGATGCTGGCGCTGCGGGTGGAAAACGCCCTGCACCTGAAAGGCTTTGTGAATACCGTCAACGGCTATCAGGCACTGGCTACGGTCATCGCTTCGGCGGCGATGTTTCTGCTGTTCCAGAATATCCGTATCCGCTCGGACTACTGGCGGCGCTGGGTATTCCGGTTGGCACCGCTGTCCTTCGGGGTGTATCTGCTGCACGACAGCGATTTTACCCGGGCGCTGCTGTGGCAGCTGGTGGATCTGCCCCGGTTCGGCGGGGCACTGCTGCCCTCGCTGGCTTACCTGACCGGCGCGGTGCTGCTGATCGCCGTTGCGGGCTACGCAGTGGATGCCGTGTATCAGCGGCTCTACCGCCTGCTGCGCCTGCCCGCACTGGAAGAAAAGGTGGACGCGCTGACCGCCCGCATCCTGCAAAGGATCGTCGGGAGCAAAGAAGAATAATATCCTATCGTGGGTCGGAAGCCTGAGCACTTCTGACCCACTTTTTTATGCGTGAAGTCGCAGCGGCAGATGCCGTTTGCCGTCACGACCCCTCCCGTGAAAAAAGCGTATATCGCGGCCCGCAGGCCGCGATATACGCGAACTATAAAAATATTTTTTCCGCTGAAGTCGCGCAAAGCAAAGCGGAGCGCACTCAAAATCGTCCTCAGTTCATCGGCCCGGCCTTGTCGAACATCTGCTGCACCTGCGCAGCCAGCAAAGC
>ERZ1034713.79-NODE-79-length-59575-cov-25.864819_pt1 | contig 59575 bp, 50 predicted proteins | sample MGYA00520692_ERZ1034713 | MGnify/ENA primary metagenome ERZ1034713 (study PRJEB33766, sample SAMN09781717) | gut metagenome | biome: gut microbiome | host: Homo sapiens | place: Madagascar | study: EMG produced TPA metagenomics assembly of the PRJNA485056 data set... | reverse complement strand
TCATAACTTGTTTGTGCCTTGAGCGAAGCGAAAGGAATGACAAAAACTATGAAAAACAAGGGATTAAAAATACTATTATCTGCTCTTTTGGTTTTATGCATTATTATGGCGGGAGCACTCATAGGAAAAGAATATATTGCAGATAATATAAAGGAAGCCGATAATCAGAATGGTGTGGATGTAGTTAAAGACACATCGGATACCGGAAAAGAAGACGATAACGCAGTTGATAGTACGGCAGAAGGCACAGAGAGTACACAGTCTGATGCAGCCGAAGCGGATACACAGCAGCCGCAGATGTCAACCATAGTGATTACGGCTACAGGAGACTGTACACTCGGTAACAATCAGGAGCAAAGCTATGACGGCAGCTTTAATTCTTATTATGACTCAAAGGGACAGGACTACTTTTTCGGCGGCGTGAGAGATATTTTTGAGGCCGACGATATGACACTCATCAATCTGGAGTGTGTGCTATCGGATGCGACGGAGCGCGTCGAAAAGCGCTGGAACCTTAAGGGAAAGCCGGGCTACATTGGCATTATGACGGGAAGCTCCATCGAGGCCTGCAGTCTTGGAAACAATCACACATACGACTATGGACAGCAGGGACTTGACGATACGAGAAGCGTGCTTGAAAATGCCGGGATAGTGTATGGCTTTAATGATCAAACAGGCATTTACGAGACAGCTGATGGGACAAGGATTGGAATAGTGTCAGCCAGCCTTTTATCACAAAACGGCGACCGCGAGGCATATATCCAAAACGGTATAGCTAAACTTCGTGAGCAGGGAGCGGCAATCGTTATAGCCTGCTGTCACTGGGGCATAGAGGGAGACCATTACCCTAATGACTATCAGCAGGCGGCGGCACATCGTATCATTGACTGGGGAGCAGACCTGGTAGTCGGAAACCACCCTCATGTGCTGCAGGGGATGGAGGCCTATAACGGCAAAATGATATGCTACAGCCTTGGAAATTTCTGCTTCGGAGGCAATAAAAATCCGGCAGACAAGAATACGGCGATTTATCAGCAGGCATTTACTCTGATAAATGGTGAATTGCAGCCGGGCATAGATGCGCAGATTATTCCATGCACCTTAAGCAGTGCAAGCTCATACAATGATTTCAGGCCAACAGTGGCTTCAGGCGAAAAAGCCAAAGAGATATGCAATTTAATGAACACATATTCACAAAATTATAGTAAAATAGAAATTGATGAGCTTGGAAAGCTGCATGTAAATTAACAGTAGGTAACTATTCAGAACCACTGAGAAAAAGAAGGGCTGAATAGTTACAATATCATTTTTTAACGAATTAAGATAAAAAACAGTCATGCAACAAAAGGCATGTACTATCATACAAATATAGTAAGGGAGCAAAGAGCAATATGTATATGTGGAGAGAGCGCAGTAAAGAAGAAAAGCATGAGGATGTAGTAAATACAGGCCTGCTGCCGCTTGATGTGGTAGAGGGATTTAAGATCCGTCCGGGCTTTTTCAGAATGTACGGAGCGTGCGTGGCATCAAACGGAGTGAGCTTTACCATCAATTCCCATGGAGCAACAAGGTGCACTCTTTTATTGTTCAAGCCACAGGCATCAAAGCCGTATGCGAGGATTCCGTTTCCTGATTCATATAGGATAGGAGATATCTACTCCATGCTTGTTTTTGATATAAAGCCGGATGAATTTGAGTATGCATTTTCGTTTGACGGACCATATGAGCCGGCAAAGGGACTTTTGTTTAACGAGGAAAATGTCCTTTTAGACCCATATTCCAGAGCGGTCACAGGACAGCGAAAATGGGGAGAAAAGCCGGAGGGCGGCAAGGATTTTGAGTACAGGGCGAGAGTTGTAAAAAGTAACTTTGACTGGGGCAACATAAAGCAGCTTGAGCAGCCCTTTGAGGATCTTGTGATTTATGAGACACATGTGAGGGGGTATACAAAGGATAAGTCCTCAGGAGTCAGCGCACCGGGCACATTTGCCGGATTAAAGGATAAGATACCGTATCTGAAGGACCTTGGAATAAATGCAGTGGAGCTCATGCCGATTTTTGAGTTTGATGAGATGGAGAGCGCCAGAGTGGTCGATGGTGTGCAGCTTTACAATTACTGGGGCTACAACACAGTATCATTTTTTGCACCGAATACCAGCTATGCCTTCAACGAGGAGCACAACCACGAGGGAGACGAGCTGAAATCGCTGATAAAGGCTTTAAAGGAAAATGGCATAGAGGTCATTCTTGATGTGGTGTTCAACCATACCGCTGAGGGAAATGAGATGGGACCGTGCTTCTCTTTCAAGGGAATAGACAATAACGTGTACTATATGCTTACACCGGATGCACACTACTACAATTTCAGTGGCTGTGGAAACGTTATGAACTGTAATCATCCTGTTGTGCGCAGCTTTATCATAGACTGTCTGAGACACTGGGCCATTGAGTACAGAGTGGATGGCTTCAGATTTGACCTGGCTTCCATTCTCGGAAGAGATCAAAACGGTGCACCTATGGCCAATCCGCCGATTCTTGAGTCGTTGGCATTCGACCCGGTACTTGGCAAGATGAAGCTCATCGCAGAGGCCTGGGATGCAGGCGGACTGTATCAGGTGGGAAGCTTCCCGTCATGGAACAGATGGGCTGAGTGGAACGGCAGATACAGGGATGACATGAGAAGCTTTTTAAAGGGCGATGACGGTATGGCGGGAAATGCCATCACACGTATCACCGGCTCACGCGACCTTTACAGCCCGGAGAGCAGAGGACACAAGGCATCAGTCAATTTCATGACCTGTCATGATGGCTTTACACTGTATGACCTTTACTCATACAATGAAAAGCACAATGAGAAAAACGGCTGGAATAACACAGACGGAGACAACAACGGACATAGCTGGAACTGTGGCGCAGAGGGTGAGACAGACGATCCAAATGTAAACGGACTTAGAAGGCGCCTTATAAAGAATGCATTTGCAGCGCTTTTGTGCAGCCGTGGCCCGGCAATGTTTTTTGCGGGCGATGAGTTCTGTAACACCCAGTTTGGAAACAACAATGCGTATTGTCAGGACAATATCATCTCATGGCTCGACTGGAGCAGGCTTGAGGAATTCAAGGAAATCCATGATTTCGTGCGTCATATGATTCAGTTCAGGAAAGAGCATCCTATACTCAGAAAGATGACAAAGCCTTCATCCTGCCAGTTCCCGGAAATCAGTGTGCACAACGGTACACCGTTCAATGCCTCAACGGATTACAAGACAAAGCTTATCGGCATCATGTATGCCGGAAGAAATGAGGAGGACACGGAGGATGATATTGTATTCTATTGCATGAATGCATATTGGGAGCCGCTTGTGACGCAGCTTCCGGTGCTTCCGAACGGAAAACACTGGCATGTGGACACCAACACCAATGCAGAGTATTTTGACGGAGAGGACTTCACGGCAAAGACAGAGCTTTTGGGTGTCAACACCATAAGAGTTCCTGCGAGAACCACGATAATACTTGTGGCAGAGTAACAATAAAATCTGCGGCCTGCATGCAGACAGGACGTATCAGCGTTTTGTTCTCAGTGATTATGAATAGATATAGTTAAAAACAGCCCGGCACACATTGATATGTGCACCGGGCTGTTTTTCGTTACTGTTTTGGCTTAGACAGTAACATTTCCCCCTTTCATTTTCAATAAATTTTATGTGATGGTTGTGAAGTGATACCGGAAGACCTTGTATATATCACATAATCAGTTGTGAGTCGGACAAATTTCATCTGTGAATCCAAGAAAATAATTGGGTGTGACACCAAAAATTGTACTTAAATGGCAAATGACAAAAATGTCAGGCACTCTACGGCCTGTCCTGTAGCCTGAAATAGTTGATTCTGCACAGCACATGATTTCAGAAAGAGTAATGTTGGTCAACTTGTGGAGCCTCATCAGATAATCAAGCCTGTCAGGCACAGTTGTACTAATGGTTGATAGTTGCTTTTCTTGTAAAAAGATATTTATTTCATTCATAAACAAATTGTAACACAATAATCACAGAAAGCAACAAATATCTGAAAAAATACGAAAAAATAGAAAATTTAAAATAAATATTTTAAATCCAGCCACCATCAAAAGTGATTATTTGTCCTGTGAGGTAATCAGGTGCAGTGATGACAGAGTAAGCCATAGCTGCGACCTCATCGGCTGTAGCAAAGCGTCCGGCGGGAATTTCATCGGCAAGCTCAGCTCTTTCTGCCTCGTCAAAGCAGCGGTTCATGTCTGTATCTATGACACCACAGGCAATGGCATTGACCGGAATGTGCGATGGCGCAAGCTCCTTGCCGAGTGCCTTGGTAAATGCATTAATACCGCCTTTGCAGGCTGAGTATGCCACCTCGCAGGATGCTCCGACATTGCCCCAGACAGATGAAATCTGTAGTATGCGGCCACATTTATCGGCAACCATATAAGGGGTGACGAGCTTTGTAAAGTTGAAAACACCGGTCAGATTTATCGCAACGATATTGTTCCATTCCTCCGGTGTCATGTCGCTCAGCAGCCCGATATGCGATATGCCGGCATTGTTAATGAGCACATCTATATGGCCAAAATGGGAAATGGTTTTCGTAACCATATCCTTGGCAAAGAAAAAGTCTCCTACATTTCCAGTGTAGCATAGCACCTCAATTCCGTATGCACAGTGAAGCTCATCAGCCAGAGCCTTTAGCCTGTCAGATGAATTGCGGCAGCAAAGTGAGAGGTTATAGCCACAGGAAGCCAGCTTTTTGGCAATGGCGGCACCGATACCGCGTGAAGCTCCGGTTATTATAGCTGTTTTATTTATGTGATTGGTGTGATTTATTTGATTTGTCATGATATTCTCCTTATAATTTATATACCGTGGTGCTAAGCCGGTCGCTGCGCTGCCGGGCCGGCTTCATAGTATAAAGAAAATAATTACGTGATTAAATTACAGTTCAGTCATGGGTATGATACTTCGCTGTGAGGCTGGGCACAACAGTGTAAATTTTTATCATCCTATACAGCATAAATCATACCATAAATATATATTATGGGGTAGACAAAATTTATACATTGTGATATTATTTAATAGTTGCAAAACGAATTGCAGACGGCGTGTGGCTCAGTTTGGTAGAGCGCTACGTTCGGGACGTAGAGGTCGCAAGTTCGAATCTTGTCACGCCGATTTATTTATGTATGTATCTGAATAGTTACCGACTGTATTATTTTGGAGCACGCTCATAGCGTGTTTTTTTGTTACTGTTCAGTGTGAATAGTAACTTTTTTATTTAGCTCTTTGTAAATCAAAACAATATATTGCTTTATTAGTAACATAACGGTAAAATAGTACTAGTGTATTGGCTTGATTTAGGAAAGGTACAGGAAATAGGGGATATGAATATTGTTTCACAAATGTGTGCCATTGCGGTGATGTTCGTAATAATGTATTTTTATATTTCGCAGAAAAAGATTATATTACATACATCGAAGGTTTTTGTTGAGGTATGGATAGCAGGCTTGCTGTCACTTTTCTTTGATATTTTCTCACTTGTTGCAATTGAAAAAAGAAGCGGATATCATCTTACTGCTACCAATATTATCTGCAAATTATATCTCTGGACGGTTACATGGGTTGCCATGGTGGCCTTCTGGTATATTTGTGTGGATATTTTCAGGAAAAAAGAGCTTGAGCGCAAGTGGAGAAATCGGCTGTGGATATTTGGAATCTTAACTGATATTCTGATAATGGTCGTACCGATTAAAATTTATACTTCGGATAATATAGTTTATACATATGGTCCGGCTGTTATTATAACATATGCAGTAACTGTAATTCTGCTGGCGTTTATTCTAATGCTGACAAAAAAATACAGTCAGGCTATAAATCCGAGAAGAAGAAAGAGCATGCAGGTCTGGGTGGCTCTTATGTTTATATCGGCGGTTATTCAGTTTATAGATAAAAAAATATTGATTGTCAGCTTTGCGAGTGTGATAGGTGTGCTTATCATTTTTATTATGCTTGAAAATCCGATGGCAAATATTGACAGGGATACAGGATTCTTCAACCTCAATGCCCTTTTTGAATACATGAAGGAGGCATATTGACAGGGGAATGATGTATCGATAGTGTGTATTCGCTATGGAAGCAATGAAAATGATTTTTTTACTAGAGAGATGGAAAAAAGTATTTTTTATGAGGTTGTTTCTTTTATAAATAAGCTGCCTGATAATTATGTTTTTAGAAGCTCGGCAAACGAGTATCTGCTGGTTTTTGAAAATACTGATTGTGCAGAAAAAACAATCGGAATATTGGAACGCAGGTTCGACAAGCCATGGGGCAGTGACAATATGACGATGCTGTTTGGGGAGATATATTATCTAAGGTCTACTGAGCTTGTGCGGAGACCATCGGATATACTAGGGCTTTTTCAATATGCCAAGCGCAACAGAGCTGAGTTTACGGGGCGCGGCGTGATGCTCATAAATAATGAAGTCATTGAGCACATATATGATGAAAATTCGGTTGAGAATGAGATAATAGAGGCATTGCGCGATAACCGTGTTGAGGTATTTTACCAGCCTATTTATAACACTAAAACGCATAAATTCACCTCTGCGGAGGCGCTTGTCAGAATAAGGTCGCGCGAGGGAAATATCATACCTCCGGGCAGGTTTATTGCTGTAGCTGAGAAGCAGGGACTCATTTTAAGGCTTGGAGAGCGCGTGTTTGAGATAGTGTGCAGATTTATTGTACAGCATGATATACATGCGATGGGAATTGAGTATATTGAATGCAATCTGTCAGTGGTGCAGTGTGCTTATGACCATTTAGCGCAGGATTTTATTGCAATTATGGAGAAATATCATGTGGATGCAAATGATATTGTGCTTGAGATTACAGAGTCTGCATCTATCACTGAAAAAAAGATACTGCTTGATAATATGAATGCCCTGCGTAAGGTGGGAGTGAGGTTTGCGCTGGATGATTTTGGCACAGGTCAGTCAAATTTAAGCTATATTGTTGATATGCCGATTGACATTGTGAAGTTTGACAGAGGCATGACAAATGCATATTTTGACAACGGAAAGGGCAAGCCTGTTATGGATGCCGCAATGGGCATGATTCAAAAGCTAAAGCTTGAGATTGTTTCTGAGGGAATCGAGGAGAAGGAGCAGTTCGCAAAGCTGGATGAGCTTGGAATAGATTACATCCAGGGCTATTATTTCTCAAAACCGAGAAATGCTGCTGAGTTTATTTCATTCATAGAAAGCAATAATGCATAGTTTATTTTCATCGACAAGATAATAATGCATAGGCAAAATAAAATATTTAAATAGTTACAATATGGATTAAAATCCGACGCTTTTAAACAGCGTCGGATTTTTTAAGTTCATTTAAGGTAGCCATGTTAGTATGTCACCATCAAAACGAAGGGAGACATAAAACATGGCAGACCAAATGATTTTCAAGAGATTTGAAATTAAATACATGATAGATGAAGCGGTTTTTGAAAAGCTGATGGAAGTGATGGATGGATATATGATAGCAGATGAGCACGGACGAAGCACAGTATGCAGCTTATACTATGACACACCAAAGCATCTTCTTATCCGCAGATCATTGGAGCATCCGGTATATAAAGAAAAGCTAAGGCTGAGAAGCTACGGAGTGGCAAAGCCGTCTGACACGGTTTTTGTGGAGCTGAAAAAGAAATTCTGCTCGGTTGTATACAAGCGAAGAATTGCGATGACTCATGATAAGGCTCTTTCGTATCTGGCAGGAAATGGGCAGATAGCTGACTCACAGATTGCAAACGAGATAAATTATGCACTCAAAATATATGAAAACCTTGCACCGGCAGTGCTTTTATCATATGAAAGAGAAGCATTTTATGCGAGAAACAATCACGAGTTCAGAGTGACCTTTGACAGAAATATTCTTTGGAGAGACTATGACCTGTCACTTGATAAGGGCATCTACGGCACACCGATACTTGAGGACCAAAAGGTGCTGATGGAGGTAAAGACAGATGGAGCCATACCGGGCTGGATGGTTGATTTTCTCACGGAAAATAAGCTTTACAAGACATCATTTTCAAAATACGGTACAGCATACCGGGCGATTTGTGACCGTGTGAATCAAAAAAACACTAAGCCGGTTCATGATTGCGATTGGATATACGGGGATGAGATTGCAGCTTTGGCTGGGAATTGATGTATATGGTGATTGGTCTGTAGCTGTGGCTGGAAGTGATGTATACGGAGATGGACGTGTAGCTATGGTTGGGAATTAAAGCACGGGTATTGTGCGGTTTAGCGAATGTGCATGGGGTGGTTCTGAAGAACTGCAAAGAAAAATTAAAAGAGCAAAATATAAGAGCAAAATATAAGAGCGAAAATATAAGAGAGAAATTGTAAGAGCTATAAGAGCAATATTATAAAAGAAATATTAGAAAATAGATATAACGGAGGATTACATATGCTTAGCAACATTTTTACAGGATTATTTGATACAACAGCCACAACGGTCATTTCGGTGTCGGATTTCATAATTTGTATAGTGGTTTCACTGATAATCGGAGCCTTTATTACATGGGTTTACACATACAAAAGCCGCTATACAGCAAGCTTTGCGATAACACTTGCGATGCTTCCGGCAGTGGTGTGCATAGTCATCATGATGGTAAACGGCAATGTCGGTGCAGGAGTAGCTGTAGCGGGAGCCTTTTCACTGGTGCGTTTCCGCTCGGTACCGGGAACGGCAAAGGAGATAGGTACAATTTTCCTTGCCATGGCAGCAGGACTTATCGCAGGAATGGGCTATCTGGCATTTGCAGTGCTTTTTGCATTAATCATGGGCATGGTGATGCTCGTACTCAATATATCAGGCTTTGGCACACACAAAAGAGCTACATGTGAAAGAACGCTTAGGATTACACTTCCGGAGGATTTAAATTACGGCTCGGCCTTTGATGATTTATTTGAGAAATATCTCATAGGTTGTGAGATTGTTTCTGTAAAGACAACAAATATGGGAAGCCTTTACAAGCTTACCTATCACATAACACTTAAGGATTTGGCAATGGAAAAGAGCTTTATAGATGAGCTTCGCTGCCGAAATGGCAACCTTGAAATCGCAATTATGCAACAGGAGGTAAATACGAATGAGCTATAGAAAAATTACAAAATATTTTCAAAATATCAAGCTATACGGGATAATCGGTGCAGTAGTAATAATGGCAATGTCCGTAACTGCCTGCTCGACAGTCAAAAATTCAGGCACAGAGATATCAGCTGCCCAGACCTCTGCAGGTTTAGCGGATGGAGCCACGGTCAATGGAATCTATTCATATGATGATATGTTTACGGAGAGAGATCTGGATGTGGGCTATGATGAGAGCAGCGCAGTAAAAATCAACCTGGCAGATGATTCGACCACAGTAACCGTAGGGGATGATACAGAGGCTGATGCGTCAAAAGCAGACGAAACAAAGGCAGATGATTCAAAAACAGATGAAACAAAAGATGGCGGGGCAGAAACGGATGAGACTAAAGCAGATGAGTCAGAAACGGATGGAACTAAAGCAGATGAGTCAGTAACAAATGAGACTGAAACTGCTTCAAGTGGTGTGAGTATTTCGGGGAATATCATCACTATAACTAAGGAAGGCACATATGTGCTTTCCGGAGCCTTATCAGAGGGACAGATTATTGTAGATGCAGATTCAGCCAAGGTACAGCTTGTGCTTGACAATGCCGATATCACCTGCGCATCGAGCGCAGCAATATATGTAAAGAATGCCGATAAGGCATTTATTACGCTGTCAGAGGGCTCAGAAAACATTTTAATGAACACGGCAGAGTATGAGGCAATTGATGACAACAATATAGATGCTGTAATTTTTTCAAAGGATGACCTGACACTGAATGGAAAGGGAACACTCACCATAAATTCAGAGTATGGACACGGAATTGTATCAAAGGATGATTTGAAGCTTGTAGGCGGCACCTGCAATATCACTGCAAAAAACCACGCACTTTCCGGAAAAGACAGCGTGCGAATTGCAGCAGGTACCTACAATCTGACCTCAGGCAAGGATGGAATTCATTCAGAAAACGCGGATGATGATGAAAAGGGCTTTGTATACATTGCATCCGGTGATTTTACAATTGAGAGTACAGGTGACGGCATAGATGCATCATATGTGGTACAAATTGATGATGGAGACTTTGATATAACTGCAGGCGACGGAGCTAAGAATGTCACAAAGACACACAATGAAATGCTGGGCGGTGGCACGGGTGGCAATATGGGAGGTGGCGCACCGGGTGGAGATAAACCAAGCGGAGAAGCACCGAGTGGAGAAGCGCCAAGTGGAGGCCCTTCTTCTGACAGCGATTCAGGTAAAAAGACCAGGCAGACACCACCGGATAAGCCCGGTACAGACACATCAGATGTGCAGCAGTCTGATAAGAATTCACAAAGTAAGAATACTGCAGACAGTACAACTGCCTCAAGCGCATCGTCAGATACCGGTTCAGAGTCTGCATCATCTACATTATCAGATGCTGACTCAGAAAATGATTCATCTACATCATCAGATGCTGACTCAACAAGTACCAAGGGTATCAAGTCAGATGGAGCACTCTATGTAAATGGAGGTACCTTTAACATCAACTCTGCAGATGATTCATTCCACAGCAACTCTGACGTCACAATAAATGACGGAACCTATACCATCAGCTCAGGCGATGACGGAATACACGCAGACAGTGCACTGCTTGTCAATGGTGGAACTATTACAGTCACAGAGAGCTATGAGGGCTTAGAGGGGCTCAATATCACAATAAATGATGGCAAAATAGATATCACTGCAAGTGACGACGGCATGAATGCAGCTGGCGGAAATGATGCGAGCGGTTTTGGCGGCAGGGGAGGAGATGGCTTCAAGGGTATGCAGGCACCGGATGCAGCACAGAAGCCGGATGACACATCAGAAAATACGCAGAAGTCAGATGACTCATCAGACACAGCGCAGAATACAAATACTGCATCAGATGATGAAATGTGGATGGTCATCAACGGTGGCTACGTACACGTGCTGGCAGGAGGCGATGGCCTTGACTCAAACGGAGACCTGACAATAAATGGTGGAGAAGTCTATGTAGATGGCCCATCAGACAACGGCAACAGTGCCATAGATTATGGCGAGAAATCATCCTTTTATATCAATGGTGGAACTGTTGTTGCAGTGGGAAGCAGCGGTATGGCAGAGGATGTAAGCAGTGATTCAAAGCAGCAGGCAGCCTTTGTAAAGCTTGATTCGCAGGCCGATGCCGGTGATGTGACCTTAAAGGATGCTGACGGAAATGAGATTATTTCATATACAGCCCAAAAGAAATATGACTGTGTGATAATAAGTACAGCAGATTTGAAGGCAGGTCAGACCTATACACTTTCAGCATCAGGAAGTGAATCGGAGGTATCTCTTTAATCATAAATGAGTGGCAAAATACCTTTTGACCCTCATATCATTATATACTATGACGCATAGCCTGACAGTGTGATGTCAGGCTGGCGTCAAAACAGTAATTCGGTTATGGCTGTAAAGTAAGCAAAATGAGGCAGAATACGAGCCGGATTTACTGTTGTAACAATAAAACATAAATAATATGATATAATGAGTGAAAGTGACAAGAATGCAGTTATACATTTGACGAACAACAAATGTTGACTATGAAGCATAGCTTCATAATACCATATAAAATAATTGTTCAGAACCTATGTAGATATGGAAAAAGCGTATGACTGATTAGAATAATTGTAAAACCTGAAAGTAAGAAGGAGGCCATCATGAGACTATTACTGGCAGAGGATGAAGAGGACTTAAGCCGTGCACTTGTAGCGGTGTTAAAACACAACAACTATTCAGTTGATGCCGTCTATGACGGAGCAGAGGCACTCGATTATATAGAAAGCTCAGATAACTATGACGGAGTAATATTGGATATCATGATGCCTAAAATGGATGGCATTACGGTGCTCAAAACTATCAGAAGCCATGGTAATTCTGTTCCCGTGTTGATGCTCACTGCAAAAGCAGAGATAGATGATCGCGTGGAAGGACTCGATAGTGGCGCTGATGACTATCTGACGAAGCCATTCTCCATGAAGGAACTTATGGCACGAATCCGCGCTATGACAAGACGCAAGGCTGACACAACAGACTCAGTGCTTACATTTAGTGATATCACTCTGGACAGATCAACCTATATACTTACCGGGCCTGCAAGCATTAATAATACATGCGGCATTGAAAACAGTGGCCTGCATACAGATACTAATAATATGGACAATGGTAATCAGAATAGTAAAATCAAGGAAAATAATATTGTAGATGGACAAGTATCTGAAAATCAAAGTGCAGGAAATCAAATTAACGGAATCAGACTTGCAAACAAGGAATACCAGATGCTTGAGATGCTTATGACAAATCCGGGACAGATTATATCTGCTGACCAGTTTATGGACAGAATATGGGGATATGATTCAGAAGCAGAACAGAATGTAGTTTGGGTTTACATATCCTATTTGCGCAAAAAGCTTGTATCAGTGGGCTCAGCAGCCCAGATAAAGGCAACCCGAGGAGTCGGATATTCGATAATTTCGTGATTAATCATAAATGAGGGGCAAAATACCTTTTGACCCTCATATCATTATATTTGGGTAGAAATGTTTCCATATGGCAGGGGCGCATATGAATTTGAGCATTAACTATTTTTATATTTTTCTGAAAATTCACTTTTTATGTCTTTTTATTTAGAAAATGCTGGATTTTTCAATTATCATAATGTACAATAGCCATAGGTTGATAGCATAGCAAGTGGGCCTTGTGGAGCTGAAACCGCATAAATTCCCCAAACAGCACCCTAAACCCCGCCAAAAATCCGGAAAAGAGCAGAAAAAAGTAGCTGAAACCGCATAAATTCCCCAAACAGCACCCCAAAATCCAGCCAGAAAGCCGGAAAAGAACAGGAAAAAGTAGCTGAAAATGCTGAAATCCCCAAAACAGCACCCTAAACCCAGCCCCAAAATCCAGAAAAAAGCAGGAAAAAGTAGCTGAAACCGCAGAAATCCCCAAAACAGCACCTCAAACCCAGCCCAAAATCCGTAAAAGGCCAGGCAAAAAGTAGCTGGAATCACTAAAATCCCTAAAACAGCTCAAAAATATAGCATGTTTTTTATATTTACATGATGCTATCCAACAAATGGAGACCATAATCTCCACTTTTGAAGATAAATGACAGCTTTCATTTATCATATTCCCCACAAAACAATTGAATTACTGTTAGAATCACATACATGGCATCACATGATGCAAAAAGTTAGGAGGAAAATAAAATAAGTTCAATAGATAATAGAATCCATTGGTTAGAAAGTGAAATATCAGGGATTCAACAAAGACTAGAGACCATCACTGAGGAAGGAACAATTTATCCTACAAAAAAAGACGGAAATGTTAAATGGTATGTTTGGAAAAATGGCAGAAGAGAGTATTTATCAAAGAAAAATGATAAAGAAATCAAAAATCTTGTCAATAAAAAATATCTGGAGCTTTATTTGAAGGACACAATAAATGAGCTCAGACTACTTGAGATAAACAGGAAGGCTCGGAAAAAATATAAAACGGATTATGCCCAGAAAATGTTGAAGCAAAAACATTATAGCAGTATACTTTTAGCAGTTGATAAGAAGGAAAATGAAGAGATAAATGAAAAGACAAATGAAAAGACACAGGTTCCTAACCCTGAAGCTCTCAAGTTTTATACCAAAATGGGAATCATAGTGCGGTCAAAATCAGAAGTAATTATTGCGACAGCCTTGTATGATAATAATATAAAGTTTGAGTACGAGAAGGCGATTAAAATCTCAGATGTTATTTATTATCCCGATTTTACGGTTGAGAAGAAAAATGGCGACATAATTCTGTGGGAGCATCTTGGATTTATAGACAATCCTGATTATAGAAATAAAGCTTATCGAAAGATATTGAAATATAACGAAAATGGATATTATCAGGGAAAAAATCTTATATTGACATATGAAACAGCGGATAGTCCGTTGGACCCAATGGATGTAGAACATGAAATAGAAAAAATGTGCAGGTGATAAAATGCTCAAAAAATTACGAAGAAAATTTATAGCCATAGCAATGTTATCAGTTTCAATTGTTCTCATTGCAATTGTAGGCACGATAAACATTGCAAATTATATAAGTACGAATGAAGCACTGGATGCGCGCCTTAAGCTGATTGCCGGAAACGGAGGAACATTTCCGGATCTTTTAGAGCAGAAGAACATGGGAGTGGAAGGCAATGAAACCGACAGTATAAATAAAGGGACTCCCACGCTCAAGGAGCCACCATACGGCAGGACAGATGTACAGCCACCGGAGGATATGAATCAGGCTGACTTAAAAGATAATAATTTAAAAGATAATGGCTTAAAGGAAAATGACCTAAAACGCCATGGTATCTCACCGGAGAGTCAGTTTGATACCAGATACTTCACTGTCACAATAAACAGCAAGGGCGATGTGGAAAATATTGACACAAGTAAAATAGCATCCGTCTCGTCGGAAAATGCAGCCGAATACGCGAAAAAACTATGGAAATCCGGAAAAAAAGGCGATGGCAAAAGTGGATTTGCAGAAAGCTGTAAATACCTGACAGCAGACGAGGATGGCTCTACAATGTATATTTTCCTGAGCTGTCAGCGTGAGCTTTCAACGATAAAAACATATATATTGGCTAGCGTTGGAATAAGTGTTTTCGGACTAGTAGTAGTATTTGTTATGATATACTTCTTCTCGGGAAAAATACTAAAGCCTGTATCGGAAAGCTACGAAAAGCAGAAGCGATTCATAACTGATGCCAGCCATGAAATAAAAACTCCACTTACCATAATAGATGCAAATACAGAGGTCATCGAGATGATGGAGGGTGAGAATGAATGGACAAATAGCACCAGAAAACAGGTGGCACGCTTGACCTCACTCACGGAAAAGCTTGTATTTTTGTCGAGGATGGATGAAGAAGCAACAAAGCTTGAGATGCTGGAATTTTCATTATCTGACGCAATACTTGATACCGCAGAGCCGTTCAAAACGGTAGCCCGGACAAAAGGGAAAAAGCTTACAATAGATGTGACAGATGGAATATTGTATACAGGCGATGAGAAGACTATCAGACAGCTTGTATCAATTTTACTTGATAATGCAATGAAGTATTCAGGATGCAGCAACGCAAGCTTCGAAAAGAGTAATATCAATAAAACAAATCTTAATAAAACAAATCTTAATAAAACCACCCAAACACAAAACGATTGTGTCACCACAATAAATCAGGCACCGGAAATAGAAATATCCCTGAAACCATCCGGTAAAAACCGTATAATTACCGTGTGGAACACTGTAGACGAGACTGCAAACATCAAAAAAGGCAGACAGGACATGCTGTTTGAGCGCTTCTACCGCACTGATACTTCACACAACTCAAAAACAGGAGGCTTCGGAATAGGTTTATCAGCAGCCTATGCCATAGTAAAGGCACACAAAGGAAAAATCACTGCAGAAAGTAAAGATGGCAGGTCTATTAAATTTACAATCGTACTGTAAATTAAAAATATTTTTTTACATGCATTTTACACACTAATGATTTTGCATTTTACATTTCCCCATTACTATATCAGTTGTAACAAACAAAGAAATAAATTCAAGAAAGAAATGAAAGAGGAAATTAAAATGAAAAATCGTATGAAAAAACTTTTAGTTTTAGCAACTGCTGCAACAATGATGACAGCAGCATTTACAGGATGTGGCTCAAGCTCAGACGGAGCAGACAACAATGCAGATACAAGCGCAGATAAGAGCGCAGATGAAGGTGCATCAAATGAGAACTTAAGCGGTTCACTTTCACTTGCAGGAAGTACTTCAATGGAGAAGCTTTGTGAGGCACTCAAGGAGTCATTCATGGAGAAAAACCCTGGAGTGACAGTAACAGTAGAGTATACAGGCTCTGGTTCAGGAATCGAGTCAGTAACAGCAGGAAGCGTAGATATCGGAGATTCTTCAAGAGCACTTACAGATGATGAGAAAGCAAACGGCGTTGAGGAAAACATCGTAGCAATCGACGGAATCGCAGTAATCACAGACAAGGACAACTCAGTAACAGAGCTTACATCAGATGACTTAAAGAAAATCTACACAGGTGAGATTTCAAACTGGAAAGACCTTGGTGGAAAAGATGAGGCAATCGTAGCAATCGGCCGTGAGGCAGCTTCAGGTACAAGAGGAGCCTTCGAGGAGCTTCTTGATGTAAAGGATCAGTGTAAATATGCACAGGAGCTTGACTCAACAGGAGCAGTTCTTGCAAAGGTAGGCTCAACACCGGGAGCAATCGGATATGTTTCACTTGACGTGCTTGATGATACAGTAACAGCAATGAAAATTGACGGAGTAGAGGCAACAGAGGAAAACATTGTAGCAGGCAAATATCTTCTTTCTCGTCCATTCGTAATGGCTACAAAGGGCAAGATTGACGAGCAGAACGATATTGTTAAGGCTTGGTTTGACTATGTAAACTCAGATGAGGGACAGGCAGTTATCAAGAAGGTAGGTCTTATCCTCCCTCAGTAGAAATTATCGGGCATATTAATGATACGAAATACAAACATCAATACGAGACATCGCTAGTAAGTATAAGTATAAAAAAATACAAAGTACAGACATCGATATTAGACATCAGTATCAATACATATCGATAAGATACAGGGTTTCCTCAGGAAATGGCAGGTTTCCTGGGGAATTTTTTGAAACAAGGAGTATCAAATGAAACATAAATCCATAGTAGAGAATGTTGCCAAAATAATATTCACGGTATGTGCGGTTGTGGCAATATTCGCAGTATTATCAATAACAATTTATATGTTCCTTAAAGGTGCACCGGCATTTTTCAAGGTCGGAGTGTTAAACCTCTTATTCGGAACCAAATGGGCGCCGACAGCAGCAGACCCAAGCTACGGCATATTGTACATAATCCTCACATCCATCATAGGAACAGCAGTATCTATACTCATAGGAGTACCGATTGCTCTTCTTACGGCAGTATTTCTCACTGAGGTGTCAAACAAAAAGCTCTCAGCGGTAGTGCAGCCGGCAGTAGAGCTGCTTGCAGCCATTCCATCAGTAATCTATGGACTTTTGGGACTTATGATACTTAATCCGGTATTATACAAGCTGGAGAAACATATTTTTGCAAACTCGGCAACACATCAGTTTACCGGTGGATCAAATCTGCTTGCAGCAATTATAGTGCTTGCAATCATGATTCTTCCTACGGTAATCAACATGAGCGTATCATCAATACAGGCAGTACCGCAGCAGATGAGGGCAGCATCACTTGCCCTTGGAGCAACAAAGATACAGACAATATTTAAAGTTACGGTTCCGGCAGCAAAATCAGGAATCATGACAGGAATTGTGCTCGGAATAGGTCGTGCGCTCGGAGAAGCGATGGCTATCAACATGGTAGCCGGTGGAACGGTAAGCTTTCCACTTCCGTTCAACTCAGTGCGTTTCCTTACCACACAACTCGTCAGTGAGATGGGATATGCCAGCGGACTCCACCGACAGGTGCTTTTCTCAGTAGGTCTTGTGCTTTTTGTGTTTATCATGATAATCAACCTCACCCTTATGAAACTCAAAAAGAAAGGAGCTGTGGAAAATGACTAGTATAAATGGAAAACGCCGCAGAATAGGCGATGATGTAGTATATTTTTTCATATATCTGTGTGCAGCATTATCGGTAGTGCTGCTTGCGGGAATCATCATATATGTATTTGTCAGGGGAATCGGCCAGGTAAACTGGCAGTTTCTGACCAGCGAGACATCTGTCTTAAGAGGCACTGTCGGAATAGCGGGAAACCTGCTCAATACACTTTACATCATAATTATCACCATGCTCATAGCAACTCCTGTCGGAGTGGGAGCAGCCGTATACTTGAATGAGTATGCAAAGCCGGGTAAGCTCGTATCCACAATAGAGTTTGCCACAGAGACACTTGCAGGAATACCGTCAATCATCTTTGGCCTCTTCGGAATGATGTTCTTTGGACAGACAATAGGCTTTGGCTACAGTATCCTGACAGGCTCATTGACACTGACACTCATGGTTCTGCCTCTCATCACAAGAAATACACAGGAGGCGCTTAAAACTGTACCGGACAGCTACAGACACGGAGCAGTCGGACTTGGAGCCGGAAAATGGCACACCATCCGCACCATCCTGCTGCCGTCAGCTATGCCGGGGATCATCACAGGTGTTATCCTTGCGATAGGACGAATCGTAGGAGAATCGGCAGCACTTCTTTTTACGGCAGGAAGTGCAGGAATGCTTCCAAAGGTTGCCAGCGGTTATTTCTCAAAGATAATGCAGTCAGGTGGAACACTTACCATCAAGCTCTACCTTGCAGCGACAAGTGAAGGAAAATTCGACCAGGCATTTGGAATTGCTGTTGTGCTTCTCGTAATCGTATTCTTAATCAACATCCTGACAAAGGTATTGGCAAAGAAATTTCAGGCGAAGTAAACAAATCAACTGGTTATTATAATGATATGAGGATCAAAAGGTATTTGTCCCTTTAATCATTAAAATAACTTAACGAATATAGTAAATAACAAATATAATAAACTAACTAATTAATTAATTAAGAAGCTTCGATTTGATATCAGTAAATCGGAGCTCCTTTTGAGTTTCATAAAGATTATTTCTTAAACAAATCTTAATGTGTTACATAATTGGATTTTAATGTTACAATTGATACAATAAGATCAACATAAAACTTCCGGAGGCAATTATGTATAAAGTATTAGTATGTGATGATGAAAAAGACATTGTATCGGCAATCAGCATTTATCTGACCAGCGATGGCTACGAGGTAATCCCGGCGCGAAACGGGCTGGAGGCGCTCGATATAGTAAAACACAATGATGTACATCTTGTCCTTATGGACATCATGATGCCTGTCATGGACGGCATAGAGGCGATGGTGGAAATCAGAAAAATCTCTAATGTGCCGGTCATACTGCTCACTGCCAAAAGTGAGGACACTGACAAGGTACTCGGGCTCACGGTCGGAGCAGACGACTATGTGACGAAACCGTTTAACCCGGTAGAGCTGCAGGCGAGGGTGAAGTCGCAGATCAGGAGATACATGCTTCTTGGCGCAGGCAATACAAGCGTAGGAAAGCTGGTAATCGGCGGCATTGAGCTCGATGACAAATCAAAGACAGTGACAGTTGATGGCGAGGCAGCAAATCTCACACGTACAGAGTACGATATTTTGAAGCTTCTCATGGAGCATCCGGGCGAGGTGTATTCGCCGAATCAGATATATGCAAAGGTCTGGAAGGATGAGCCATACGGGACAGAAAACACGGTGGCGGTACATATCCGTCATCTCAGAGAAAAAGTAGAGATAAATCCGGCGGAGCCAAGATACTTAAAGGTTATCTGGGGGCGCGGATACAAAATTGACGCTGAATAGGTGCGTGCTTGATACAGCTTTGTCAGGTGAAGCACTATAAAATGGAAGGTGAATGATATGAAAAAAATATCAAGAAATCTGTGGCTTAAGCTGGCGGCATTTATAGTATGCTCGGTCATGGCGGCAGGGCTTGTTGTGACAACGTTAGTTGCAGTGTACACAAACAATTATGAAAGCACAGCACAGCTAAGGGATGAAATTCATGCGAATATTGCAGGAGCCTATAGCAGACAGATGGTGTACAATTATGAATCCGGTGATGACACTGCATTTTCGCAGATGACTAATGATACCAATCTGCAGGCCGCAGTGGTAAAGAGCAATGAAACATCAGAGGACAAGGTAGATGTGAAATCTGATGCAGCAAAGGTGTATTCAAGTGTGGATGAAATATCAAATCCGGATTATATTTTTAGCTACAAGGTAAAGAACTTAAAGTGGAACAGGCTATCAAATCTGTGGGATGCAATGAGCGGCAGCTATGAGGAGTCAGACGCTGCTTCAAGCGATATGAACAGTGAGAGAATCAGCTCAATCATGTATTCCAAGACAAATGGGCTCTTTTATCTGTGCCTGAATGATGGCACAGCTTATGTCATTCCAAAGGTGAAAGTGATGACAGGCACTAACGATAACAGCTCGCTTGGCTTATATAAGGCAGTTGAGAAAACGGATGAGAATGGAAATAAATACTATGCCTACGAGGATCTGTTTACGGGCCAGTCACTCGATACTTCCGGCTTTGCTGAGTGGAAAAATGTAAAGTGCTATGATGAAAAAGGAAATCATATAAAGTGTGGCATGAATCTGGAGGATGACGATGATTCGGGCTTTGAAAGTGACGGTTCTTACTACAGTTATAGTGAGGATATTTATTATGACCGCTACGAAATCATAAAAGTAGTGGAGCAGGTGAATGAGAGCTATGAGCTTTTACCGGATACCTTTAATATATCGGATACCGGAATTGTGTACTATCCATACACCCCAACGGAAGAGCAGCCTGAGTACTATTATGTGTATGCAAAGCTGCCTGAGCAGCTTCAGGAAAAGGGCGATTACTTCAATCAGGCAGACAGCGTACTGGATATCATGGAATTTACAGAGACTCATTTGAGTATATTGTTTGTAGTATTTATACTTGGTTTTGTGATTACGGCGGGGTATCTGCTGACGGTTGCCGGAAAACGTGAAGATTCAGAAGAAATTAAATTACGATTATATGACAGGCTGCCGTATGAGGTGATGCTTGGGGTGACAATGCTCGCAGACTTTATGGTATTTCCGGCAGGCTTTTTGCTGATAAAGCAGCTTCCGGTGGTAGCACTCATTTGTCTGGTGGCAACCATGGTTTCGCTTGAAGCAATCCTGTCAACATACGTAAGAATCAGGGCACATGAGTTCTGGAAGCATACACTGTGCTACTATGTTGTGAGATTTTTCTTAAAGCCTGTCAAAAAGCTATGCAGGATGGTATTTGCCCCAATCAGATACGGCTTTTCATGGATAGAAAGAAATGTACCGCTGTTTCTGATCAGTATGCTTGCATTCGGTTTCATATGCCTGCTTGAGCTTATAGGCTTTGGAGTAAGGAGTATTGGATTTATATTCATTATAAAGCTTATAGAGCTTGCGCTGCTTATCACATTCATCATGCAGTATGACAGGATAAGATGCGCCGCAAAGGCAATAGCAAACGGTGATTTTTCACAGCCCGTTGATACATCAAGGCTCATGCTGTTCTTTAGAAAGCATGGTGAGGATTTGAATAATGTGAGCAACGGAATAGAGGCAGCGGTCTCTGAAAAAATGAAGAGCGAGCGTTTCAGGACGGAGCTCATCACAAATGTGTCGCATGATATCAAGACACCGCTCACCTCCATTATCAATTATGTGGACCTGTTGCAGAAGGAGGACATAGATAACGAGAAGGTACGTGAATATCTTGACGTTCTCGACAGACAGTCATCACGTTTGAAAAAATTAATTCAGGATTTACTTGAGGCTTCAAAGGCATCTACCGGCAGCATAAATGTAGAACTTGAGGAACTGGATGCGGCTGTTATGTTATCACAGGTAGCCGGGGAATATGAAGAAAAATTCAAGAAAAATAATCTTGATTTAATTATCAAAAATGACGTTATGCCTGTCATGATTCAGGCAGACGGACGACATCTGTGGAGAGTGTTTGATAACCTGATGAACAATATCAACAAATATGCCCAGCCGGGTACGAGAGTGTATATTGACATCATTCCAAAGGACAGCGGAGCCATCATAACCTTCAAGAATGTATCAGCTACACCGCTTAATATTTCAAGCGATGAGCTTAAGGAGCGTTTTGTCAGAGGAGACAGTTCACGAAATACCGAGGGCAGCGGACTTGGACTGTCTATTGCAGAAAGTCTCATGAAGCTCATGAACGGTACTTTGGAGCTGACTGTGGACGGGGATCTGTTTAAGGTGACTCTGGAGTTTTAAGCTTTTTAAAACAATATTATGATACCTATTGACCGTCTAATCATATTATATATTGAACTTATAAGACATAAGAAACAATAAAAGCCGGGGCAGATGCCCCGGCTTAAAAAATTATTTTTCGCATTCTTTTACAAAATCAACTACTTCCATATTCTTTTTCATTATATTATCGTCTTTTTCCATTTCACTAATTGTCATCCAATAATAGTGTCGGGAGTTAATAGAAAAGTCGTTTTTATTCATTATTTTTGGAATATTTTTAAATTCTACCTCGTACAGCCTATGGTTATACACTCTGTTTTCGTTATGGCTTACGGAATATTTTTCCTGTACTCTGGATGATATATATTTGCATTTAATTTCTTTTTTGGGTATACCTAAATCATTTGATAAATTACTGATGATAAAGGCTTCATTGTCTTTATCTGCGGTTTTTAAATTGGGAAACAGCTTACAGTCCCATCTTTCATCATAATATGTAAGATATTTTGTTTTTATGCCGGGGGCACTGTTTTTTATTATAATTAATGAATGATTATGCTGTATCATGTCCAATCCTTCTATATCTCTCAATAAGTCTGTGTGAGTATAATTATTGTTTTTGAAATCAATAATATCATATATTATTTTTATCATGTAAACAATTCCGATAACACAAAATATAGTTTTAAATACAATTCCCGGGATGCTCCATATGGTTTCATAGTTTGCTGTCCATACTGATATTAAGAAAGATATACCTGCTATAATTGTATCTATTGTTATCTTTTTGCCTATAAAATCGCGCTTTTTTTCAAGTAAAAGCTCCAATTGTTCCCTACTAATTAAAATTTTCATAACCCCTCCGGATAATAGTGTTGAATCACATGATATAATTATAAATGATGAAAAATGATATGGCAATAAAAATATAAATAGAAAACAAGAAGGAATGCTATTACAAATTATAATAACATTCCTGAATAATCATATCATCTCCAAAAACCTCTCATGAATCCGTGCATCATCATCAAGCTCCGGATGAAAAGCCAGCCCAATCTGGTTCTTATACTGCACGCCGACAATTTTGCCGTCATACTCGGCGAGCACATGTACATCATTTTTGGCGGAGTCGTCAATAGCTTCCACGTAAGGTGCTCTGATAAATGTCATGGTAAAGTCGAAGCTATTGTCAAACCTTGCTGTAGCCTCAAAGCTTCCAAGCTGTCTGCCGTAGGCGTTTCTTTTAACAGTGACAGGCAAAGTGCCGAAATATACGTTGTCATCGTTGCTGATATGTGAAGCTAAAAGGATAAGGCCGGCGCAGGTTGCAAGCACCGGAAGTCCGTTTGCGATTCTTCCCTTAAGCTCATCAAACATATCAAGCTCACGGAGCAGCTTGCCCTGCACAGTGCTCTCACCACCCGGCAGCACGAGTCCGTCTAAGTCACAGATATCTGATTTCCTGCGCAGCTCTACACATTCGCACCCAAGAGACTCAAGCATGCGCTTGTGCTCAATAAACGCTCCCTGAACAGCTAAAACACCAATCTTAAGTCCAGATTTCATTTTATTTGCCTCTTTCTTCCATGATGATTTTAATCTCGCTCTCGTTGATTCCGACCATAGCCTCACCGAGATCCTCAGAAAGCTCTGCGATGAGCTTTGCATCAGTAAAGTTTGTCACAGCTTTTACGATAGCGGCAGCTCTCTTGGCAGGATCGCCTGATTTGAAGATACCTGAACCGACGAACACACCCTCAGCACCGAGCTGCATCATAAGAGCCGCATCAGCCGGAGTAGCCACACCGCCGGCCGCAAAGTTTACAACAGGAAGCTTGCCGTTATCGTGAACAAACTTAACCAGCTCGAAAGGCACCTGAAGATTTTTAGCTGCCTCAAAAAGCTCATCCTCACGCATGGAAGTTAGCTTAGCAATCTCAGAATTCATCTTTCTCATATGTCTGACAGCCTGCACTATATCACCTGTACCGGGCTCACCCTTTGTACGGATCATGGAAGCTCCCTCGTTGATACGGCGGAGAGCCTCACCGAGATCTCTTGCACCACATACGAAAGGCACCTTGAAATCTCTCTTATTGATATGGTACACATCATCAGCAGGTGAAAGCACCTCAGATTCATCAATGTAGTCAATCTCGATAGCCTCAAGTATCTGAGCCTCCACGAAGTGACCGATACGGCACTTTGCCATGACGGGGATGCTGACAGCCTCCTGAATGCCCTTAATCATCTTAGGATCGCTCATTCTTGAAACACCGCCTGCGGCTCTGATATCAGCAGGGATTCTCTCAAGCGCCATGACAGCACATGCACCGGCAGCCTCGGCTATCCTGGCCTGCTCCGGAGTTGTGACATCCATGATCACACCGCCCTTTAGCATCTGCGCAAGTCCTTTGTTGAGTTCGTATTGAGTATTCTTATTGTTTTCCATTTGTTAAATCTCCTTTTATTTTTTTGCATTTGCTCACACCAGCCATATATCATGGTTGCAATATTACGCCACATCTGGTAATATTAAAATATTCAAAATAAGGAAAATAAAAATGCCAGAAAGCGGTGAATCAAATGCTGACCTACGACCTCACAAAAACAGACGGACCACTCTACAAATGCCTGTATGAGTGCATCAAAAACGATATATCACAGGGAAAATTAAGCTCAGGGGAGAAAATGCCATCAAAACGTACCCTCGCAAAGAATCTGGGGGTTAGTACCATTACGGTTGAAAATGCATATGACCAGTTGATAGGCGAGGGCTATATGTTTGCAAGGCCAAAGAGGGGCTATTTCATAGCCGATGTGTCAGATATCAGGGTAATCAAGGCACCGGTGCAGAAGGAGCTTAGCATAAAGCTGCCACCTGAGCAGGATGAAAGCATATTTGACTTCTCATCAAACAGGACAGACCCGGGCAACTTTCCGTTTTCCATATGGGCAAAGCTCATGCGAGAGACGATTTCCCTTAGGGAGCAGGAGCTTTTGTCGGTGTCGCCGTGTGGCGGAGTGAGAGAGCTTCGGGAAGCGATAGCAAGCCATCTGTCATCGTTTCGCGGTATGAATGTGGACCCGGACCAGATAATAGTCGGAGCGGGAACAGAGTATCTGTACGGACTGCTTGTGAAGCTTTTGGGTACGGACAAGGTATACTGCGTGGAGGATCCGGGCTATAAGAAAATCAGCCAGATATATGAGTGCAACAATGCAAAATGCCTGCCGGTGCAGATGGATGAGCAGGGCATCAGCGTGGAGCTTATAAAGAAAGCGAACGCGCAGATAGCACATATCAGCCCGACACACCATTTCCCGACAGGAATCACCATGCCTGTGAACCGCCGCTATGAGCTTTTAGCGTGGGCCAACGAGAGCAGCGACAGATACATCATAGAGGATGATTATGACAGTGAGTTTCGCATGAACGGACACCCGATACCGCCCATCCTCTCGATAGATGCGTGTGAAAAGGTCATCTATATAAATACATTTTCAAAATCTCTCACATCCACCATCCGAATCAGCTACATGGTGCTGCCGGAGCATCTGGCCAATGAGTTTTACAGGAGGCTTTCATTTTACTCATGCACGGTATCCACATTCGAGCAGTATACGCTGGCACGATTTATCAGCGAGGGCTATTTTGAAAAGCACATAAACAGGATGAGGCTGCACTACGGCAGAAAGCGCCAGAGCGTGCTTTCGTCTATAAAAGGCTGCTTCACTGAAAGGGCGTGTAAGGTAATAGAAAATGACTCCGGCTTGCATTTTATCATACAGTTTGACACAAACCTTCCGGACAAAACAGTTGAAGAAAGGCTTTTGAAAAAAGGCATAAAGCTTCAGGCGATTACCCATTTCAACCTGAGTAAGCCAAAGGAGGACAGGCATCAGTTTATTATCAATTACTCAAATATTGATGCAGACAGGATAATGGACAAACTCCTAATTATTAAAGATACAATACTTTAATAAAGCCGACTATAAAGCATATAAATAGTGTATACAAATAATAAATACAAACAGTGCGAATAATTTATGTGTGTAAAAATTTGACATAGATTTTACATACATCTGATAGAGCATTTTACAAAGCATCCATATAATGTATTCTCGAAGACAAGAAATTTATTACATGTTGCAGGAGATACAAATGGAGAAAAAAATCAAAATTCAGGTTCGCGACCTGAATCTGTATTATGGCCAGAATCATGCACTGCATGGTGTCAATATGGACATAAAAGAAAACAGCGTGACAGCGCTGATCGGACCGTCAGGATGTGGTAAGTCTACATTTTTAAAGTGTATCAACAGAATGAATGATCTGGTTGACAACGTCAGAATCGAGGGAAGCATCGAGATAGATGGTGAGAATATATATGCACCATCAGTCGATACAACAGTCCTTCGAAAAAAGGTCGGAATGGTTTTCCAGCAGCCGAATCCTTTCCCGATGAGCATATATGACAATATCGCATATGGCCCGAGAGTGCATGGCATCAAGGATAAAAAGACACTTGACCAGATAGTTGAGGAAAGCCTTCAGGGTGCAGCAATATTTGATGAAGTTAAAGATAGATTAAAGAAATCTGCAATGGGACTTTCAGGTGGACAGCAGCAGAGACTTTGTATTGCGAGAGCGCTTGCCGTACAGCCGGAGGTGCTTTTGATGGATGAGCCAACCTCAGCGCTCGACCCTATCTCTACTTCAAAGATAGAGGAGCTCATGGAGGATTTAAAGAAAAAGTACACAGTTGTAGTTGTAACACATAACATGCAGCAGGCAGTGCGTGTATCGGACGATACAGCCTTTTTCCTTGTAGGAGATATGGTTGAGTTTGGTGACACAAAGACGATTTTCTCATATCCACAGGACAAGAGAACAGAGGATTACATCACAGGGAGGTTTGGTTAATGAGATCGAAATTCGACGAGCAGCTTAAGAATCTGAATGAAGAAATGATGCACATGGGAAGCATGATTGAGGAGTCAATCCAGAAGGCAATCGAGGCATTTATACATCAGGATGCCGATAGCGCCAAGGCAATCATGGAGGGCGATTCAGAGATAGACAGAGAGCAGAAAAAGATAGAAAGCCTGTGCTTTAATCTGCTCATGCAGCAGCAGCCTGTAGCAAGAGACCTTAGAACAATTTCTGCAGCGATGAAGATGGTTACTGATATGGAGCGTATAGGAGACCACGCAGCCGATATCAGCGAGATGACCATTTTGATGAGCAGTGACAAGCCATACAGGGTCAATATAGAGCATGTCAAGAGCATGGCTTCAGAGACGATGCTTATGCTTATCAGGGCAATCGAGGCATATGTTGAGAAGAACAATGACAAGGCTCACGTAGTAATGAAGCAGGACGATGTGGTGGATGAGCTTTTTGATAAGGTAAAGGCTGAGCTTATAGATTTCATCAGGGAGCATCCTGAGGATGGTGAGCAGGCAGAGGACCTTCTCATGGTTGCAAAATACTTCGAGCGTATCGGAGACCATGCAACAAATATTGCCGAGTGGGTTGAGTTTGCACTTGATGACAAAGTTCGTAAGTCATGATTTAATTATTATATCAGAAAATTAAATCGTAATAATACAAAGATGAAATTAATACAGACGATGGATTTTACATAAATTTTACATAAAACCATCGTCTGTTTTACATTAGTAATGTATAATCGAAAGTAAAGAACAGGTAAAAATTTTACATAAGATTTTGAAATGGAGAAAGCTATGGCACTTATTTATATTGTAGAGGACGATGAGAGCATACGTGAGATAGAGACAATTGCTCTGAAAAACAGTAATTACATCGTCAGTGCATTTGAAAACGCAAAGGAATTTTACAAGAAGCTGGATGAGCTCGTACCGGACCTCATACTGCTTGATGTGATGCTTCCGGATGAGAGCGGCTACGATATCGTGAGAAAGCTCAGAAAACGTCCGGCTACACAGGATATTCCCATTATAATGGTCACAGCCAAGACCACAGAGATGGATATGATAAAGGGGCTCGACGGAGGCGCAGATGATTACATCAAAAAGCCTTTCTCGATCATGGAGCTTATCACAAGGGTGAAGGCACTGCTCAGAAGAACAGCGAAGGATGAGCCGAAGCTTTTAAAGCTGGATGATCTGGTGCTTGACCATGAGCGCCATGTGGTTACAGTGAACAATGAGCCGGTTGATTTGACCTACAAGGAGTATGAGCTTTTAAGGCTTCTGATGGGCAGTCAGGGCATAGTCATGACCAGAGAGGTCATCATGAGAAGCGTCTGGGATACGGACTTCGAGGGTGAGACACGTACAGTGGACATGCACATAAAGACACTCCGCCACAAGCTGGGTGATTATGGCAGCAGGATAAAGACAGTCAGAAATGTTGGCTATGTTATAGAATAGCAGCTGTTTATTGGTTACTATGATTTCTGACACACATAAGCGGAGCGTACAGCATGAAAAAGAAGATTAATTACTATCTGGTAGCTACAGCACTTTTTGTTGCAATTGCCACCATGATTTCCATGACAGTAATCAACTATTATCTGTTCCAGAAGCAGGTAAAGGAAGATCTGCAGGTCATGGCGGAGACAATAGAAAGCACCGGAATACTAAAACAGGATATAGATGAAATCCCGCAGATTGATGTGGAGGGAATTCGCGTCACCTGGATTGACAAGGACGGCACAGTGCTGTATGACAATCAAAACGATGTGAAAAACCTCGGAAATCACGGTGATAGACCGGAAGTTGAATCAGCATTTGATAAAGGTACGGGAGACAGCGTGAGAACCTCAGCCACCATGAACAGCAATACCTTCTATCATGCCATAAGGCTCGATGATGGAACAGTACTGCGTGTCTCTATTGCGGCGAGAAGTATCTGGAACATGTTTGCAAGCAGTATACCTGCCATGCTTATAGTGACGGTTATCATAGTCGGAATATGTGTGGTACTTGCAAAGAGCCTGACCAGAAAGCTCATGAAGCCAATCGAGACACTCGCAGGCAACCTGGAGCAAGCCTCTGTCATCCAGAAAAAGACCGAGTACAAGGAGCTTGTTCCTTTCATGAACGCGATCAGGATACAGCATGAGGGCGTGCTTGCTGCGGCAAAGAGCAGACAGGACTTCACAGCCAATGTGTCGCACGAGCTAAAGACTCCGCTCACAGCCATCTCAGGCTACGCGGAGCTCATAGAAAACGGCATGGTCGAAAAGGAGCAGCAGATTCATTTTGCGGCTGAAATCAGAAGAAATGCGCAGCGTCTGCTTTCCTTAATCAATGATATCATAAAGCTCTCGGAGCTTGATTCAAGCGAGGCGCAGCAGGGCTTTGAGCAGCTTAATCTATATGGTCTGGTCAAGGACTGCATGGAAAATCTACAGGTGAATGCCGAGCAGAGAAACGTAGCACTCAATTTTGACGGTACTGACTGTATGGTGCGAGGCAACAGGCAGCTTCTCACGGAGCTCGTTGAGAATCTCTGCCAGAATGCTATCCGCTACAACAATGAGGGCGGCACTGTAAATGTGACGGTACACAAGCTCGGTGGCAAGACAGTTCTCACGGTCGAGGACAACGGCATAGGCATCCCTAAGGACCAGCAGGAGCGCGTATTTGAGCGCTTCTACAGAGTGGACAAGAGCCGCTCGAAGGAGACCGGCGGTACAGGCCTTGGGCTTGCGATAGTAAAGCATATAGTGGAGCTGCATGATGCAGGGCTGACGCTCGACAGCGAGGTGGGGCGTGGCACAACAATAAAGGTGGAGTTTTAGCTCCGCCTTTTTGTGTCTCCTGCGCCATACAGGGCATACAAGCTCTTGCAAAATCGTGGCGCAGTGTTTATAATAATTTGTTAGCAGCGAAAACAAGGCAAAACCAGGAGGAACAGCCATGTATCAGGAAATATCAAAATTACTTATGTACGGAGATTTATCTCAGGACGAGATACTTTATAAATTGGGCCAGCTCTTTGAGCAGTTTGAGGTGGGCGAGTACAACAAGACAGAGCTTGTGCGCGACATCAATACACAGGTCAAGAGAATCCTAAAGGTAGCGACAGACTATGGTTTTGATGACAATCTGTGGCACAACTATCTCACTTTCTTCCTTATGATGAGTGAGAATCCATTTTCCATCACCTGTGAGAAGGTCGGAGCCAGCGATGGCAGTGTAAACGGACTTGTGGCAAACGATTTCAGGATTTTTAAGAAGCTTTTCGATTATGATTTCAAGCCAATCGAGTCAGCGCTCGGAATCGACTGCTTCACACAGATCAGCAATTACAGGGCCATTGTGAAAAAAGACCTTATGTACAATCACAATGTCAGCGAGAAGGTAAGGGCACTCAGCAAAAAGCTTGAGGCAGCTAAGGACGAGCAGGAGTTCTTTGATGTGGTGACAGGCTTTTACAAGGCATACGGTGTCGGCATGTTTGGTCTCAACAAGGCCTTCAGAATTGAGGAGCATCTGGACGGAGGCTTTTCGTTCATGCCAATCAACAATATGGATGCAGTCATGCTCGATGACCTGATCGGCTATGAAATCCAGAAGAAAAAGCTTACAGACAATACAGAGGCATTTGTACAGGGCAAAAAGGCCAACAATGTGCTGCTTTTCGGAGACAGCGGAACCGGAAAATCAACAAGCATCAAGGCAATCGTCAATCAGTATTATGATGACGGACTGCGCATGATTGAGATATACAAGCATCAGTTTAAATATCTGTCAAAGATCATCGCAGCAATCAAAAACAGAAACTACAGATTTATCATATATATGGATGACCTCTCATTCGAGGAGCACGAGATTGAGTACAAGTTCCTAAAGGCAGTTATCGAGGGCGGCGTGGAGACAAAGCCTGACAACATACTGATTTATGCAACCTCTAACCGCCGTCACCTGATCAAGGAGACCTGGAATGACCGCAATGACCAGGACAACAGCAATGACAAGCACCACTCAGATACAGTTGAGGAGAAGCTGTCACTTGTAAACCGTTTTGGTGTGACGATCAGCTACTCAAAGCCGTCACAGAAGGAGTTCTTCAACATCGTGACAGAGCTTGCGAGAAAGAGCGGCTGCACACTTTCAGACGAGGAGCTGTGCAAGGAGGCAAACAAGTGGGAGCTCAGCCACGGTGGCATTTCGGGACGTACTGCAACACAATTTGTCAACTACATTATGGCTAACAATTAAGCAGCAGGCATAAGCATGAAAGGATAGTATATGCTCTACCAGATAAGTAATGGCGCTGTCGCATTTGGCGACGACGTCATTTTGCATAGTATAGATTTTGAAATCAGAAATACAGAAAAGATAGCGATAGTCGGCAGAAACGGCTGTGGTAAGACAACACTTTTAAAGCTCATTTCAGGCGAGGTTGAGATGGAAAAGCTCGACAGCGATGAGAGTGCCTTTATCGCAAAGGCAGGAAATCCGGAGATAGGCTATTTGAAGCAGATTGCGTTTGATGATCCGGATGTGACACTCGAGCAGGAGGTGCGCAAATGCTTCGTGAAAATGGACGAGCGAAAGGCAGAGCTTGCGCGCGCGGCGGCAGAGCTCGAGCATGATTATTCCGATGAAAAGGTAGCCAGATATACCGCGATGGAGGAGGCCTTCAAGGACGATGGCGGCTACTATTATGAGAAGGAATATGAGGTCATGATCCGCAAGTTCGGCTTCTCTGACGATGAGCGCAAAAAGCCAATCCGTGACTTTTCCGGAGGACAGCAGACCAAGATAGCATTCATAAAGCTGCTTTTGTCAAAGCCTGACATACTGCTTCTCGACGAGCCGACCAATCACCTCGATGTCACGACGATTGAGTGGCTTGAGGGATATCTGAAGTCGTACCCAAAGGCAGTGGTTGTTGTATCCCATGACCGTATGTTTCTCGACAATGTGGTAGATGTGGTATACGAGATAGAGTACGGCACAGCCAGGCGCTATCCGGGCAATTATACCAATTTTATCGCCCGCAAAAAGGAAAACTACGACAAGCAGATGAAGGATCATATCGCCCAGCAGAAGGAGATAGAGCGCTTGCAACGTATGGTTACGCGCTTCAAGGGCAAGCCGACCAAGACAGCTATGGCACAGTCTAAGCAGAAGGCAATTGAGCGCATGGTGATTATCGAGGCACCGGACAAGTACGACAACAAGACCTTCCATGCCAATTTCCAGCCCGAAAAGGAGACCGGAAACGATGTGCTTTATACATCAGAGCTTGCAATCGGCTATGACCATCCGCTTTCTGTAGTGTCGCTCGATTTGAAAAGAGGCGAAAAGCTTGGCATACTCGGCGGAAACGGACTTGGAAAATCGACATTTTTAAAGACTATCGTGGGTAAGATCCCTGCACTTTCAGGCGAGTACCGCTTTGGAACCAACGTGCAGATAGGATATTTCGACCAGCAGATGGCCATGTATACAAGCAACAAGACTGTGCTCGATGATTTTTGGGATGAGTATCCGAATCTCACGGAAACCGAGGCCAGAAATGCACTCGGAGCCTTCCTTTTTTCAGGGGAGGACGTGTTCAAAAACGTAAATATGCTCTCCGGAGGAGAAAAGGTCAGACTGGCGCTTTGCAAGATTTTAAAGACCAGACCGAACGTGCTCGTGCTCGATGAGCCAACCAACCATATGGATATCGTAGGTAAGGAAACGCTTGAAAGCATGCTTAAGGACTACAGGGGCACACTGATTTTTGTATCACACGACAGATATTTTGTGAAAAAGGTAGCCACACAGCTGCTTGTGTTCGAGGATGGCACGACCAATCTCTATCAGTTTGGCTATGAGCAGTATCAGGAAAAGCTCGACAGGGAGGCTTCGGAAAGCAAAAATGTATACAGAGGCAATGCGATATTTGGCGGTGCGATAAGCCAGAACGGCAGCAGTCAGACAGGCAATGATGCAAACCGGAGCACGTCACAAACCGCTGCAACAGGTAATGTGGGCGAAAGCACCAATGCAAATAGCGCAGCCCAGGCAGGCGGCATGGCTGTCTCATCAACCGGCAAGGCATACTACAACCCGGGCAAGGAGCGCTCAAAGATACAAAAAAAGGTCAAAAAGGCCGAGGAGGACCTGGCAATCAAGGAAGCAAAGCTCGATGAGCTAAAGGCCGAGCTTATGAAGCCGGAGTATCAGTCAAGCTACTCAAAGCTCACGGAAATCCAGAACGAAATAGACGCTCTCGAGGAAGAAATCCTTATAGATATGGAGGCATGGGAGGAGCTTTCCTCTCAGCTTGAGGCACTGGGATAGGTTAGATGCGCTGTGGTAGCTTAGATGTGCTGTTGTAGTTGAGAAATGTTGCGATAGTGTATAAAAAATCACCCGACTTGATGTTTTTTATTGTATTGAAATCCCTAATCATAGCGAAATCAAGCGATTTCGCGAAAAAACATAAATAAACCCTTGATTATTTATATAAATTGCATAAAAATGATTGATGAAAACGAAATTTATGGTATAATATTTACATGATACAGACAACGTATCAAATAAATGACAAAGGGGTTGGACATCATGAGAATAACAATTTCAGGAAGAAACATCGAATTAACAGAGGGGCTTAAGCAGGCAGTAGAGGAGAAGCTGTCAAAGCTTGAGAAGTTTTTTAAACCAGACACAGACGTATACGTTACACTCAGCGTAGAAAAGGATAGACAGAAAATCGAGGTTACTATCCCGGCAAAGGGACATGTTATCCGTTCAGAGCAGGTCAGCAATGATATGTACGTATCAATTGACCTCGTAGAGGAAGTAATCGAGAGACAGCTTCGCAAATACAGAACCAAGATTTCCGCAAAGAAGTATGCACCGGCGATATTCCAGGATGATTTCGTGGAGGCAGACGATGCAGAGGACGAGGAAATCAAGATTGTCCGTACCAAGAGATTTGGTATGAAGCCTATGTATCCTGAGGATGCATGCATCCAGATGGAGCTCTCAGGCCACGATTTCTTCGTATTCAGAAATGCAGAGAATGACGAAGTAAATGTAGTCTACAAGAGAAAAGGACATACATACGGACTTATCGAACCGGAATGTTAGACTCTTGTTTTTCATCATAATTTAACCTTTCTTTCATCGAAAACCGGCAGCCGTTGGCTGCCGGTTTTTATATTAACCATTTATATAAAATTTCTTTGAAAATAATTTTGACATGATTAGAAGTGAATGTTACAATATAGATAACAAAAAGGTGCTACCTATAACAACGGTTCGCCTGATCATTTACTTAGTTAAAATAACCGTTCAGTTTCCAGGCTGGGGCGGTTATTTTTTTGTGGTCTTACTGCCATTGGAACCAATCGCATATCCAAGACCAAATGAGGTTAAACAGAGACTGAGCACTGCAATCAAGGTATCGACTGTAAGCATAAGCGAAGTCCTCCTTCCATCAGATTTCTCAAATGAGAGCATATCTATGTAAACGGAGCTATAGACTCCCCGCAAAAAGCGAACCGCCATCTACACGTCTACGTGTGGTAGCACCTATAACAATTATACCGAATATTTGTTCTGCTTTCAAGATAATTTGGATTAAATTTAAAAAAATGAAATAATTAGAACAAAAACCTCAAAATATAGTACAAATTTATCATTCCAAAAATTCTTATGAGAAAAGTGCAATATAAACCAAAAACCAGCTAAATTAAACCCGAAACCATGTCGTATTTTGTCAAAAACTGCTAATCACCTATCAAAATTAAAAATTCTAATAGGAATCTTCAAAATACAAGCGCGTAACGCGCCTAGAATATTGATATATTATATGGAAAAATGAATCCACCAACAAAAACAAAGAGGGAAATTTCGCAAAAGCGACAAAATTTCAAAAGAAAGACAAAAAAAGAAGTTCTACGAAAAACATAGTCGATGGAGGGATGAAATATTTGGGAAGAATTTATTATGAACAGAAAGGACTTATTAACCTCGATGATATTGTAGATATATTTATTGAGGTGGGAAATATACACAATTACCTGGAAAATGCAGCCTTGCGGATTTTGCTTTTTGGCAATCCGGAGCTGAATTTTTATCAGTGCCGATTATTAGTATTGAAGTACGGAGAATCACTTTCACAGGATGATTTGCACGGGCGGATGGTATTTATGAGAATGATACAGCTGCTGGAAGCTAACACAGTTTAAAATAAAATGAGAATTTCTTTTTTGACCGGGCAACCGGTCTTTCTTTTTTGCACAAATGGTGTTATAATTTTGAAGAAATTATGTTGATTACTCATAGCTTTAAAAAAGAAGCATTGCATTGTGTTTAATTAAACCAAAGCATGATAATTCAATCAAAGAAAAGAGGACAAAAATGAACATCGTAGTACTTGCCGGAGGGCTCAGCACAGAGAGAGATGTTTCCTTCAAGACAGGAAGCATGGTAGCTAAGGCACTCAAAGAGAACGGCCACAAAGTTATATTATTGGATGTATTTATGGGATATAGTGACAGGGAGGCGGACCTGACAGGTATATTTGACCGCGCGGACGAGATAAGCGTGCAGGTCAGTGATATTCCGACAGAAGCACCTGACCTCGCAAAGGTAAAGGCTTCCAGAAAGGACAAGTCACCTTGCTTCTTCGGACCAAATGTCATCAAAATGTGTCAGATGGCTGACATTGTTTTCATGGCACTCCACGGAGAAAACGGAGAGAACGGAAAGATACAGGCAGCATTTGACCTCTTCGGTGTCAAATATACAGGCAGCGATTATTTAAGCTCAGCCATCGCCATGAACAAGGAGACATCAAAGCAGTTCTTCCTTGCAAACGGTATACCTACTCCAAAGGGTATTTCCATGACAAGAGCGACCAGACAGGACGATATTACAAAGCTTGACCTGACACTTCCATGCGTGGTAAAGCCATGCTGCGGTGGCTCAAGCATCGGTGTCACTATCGTTAGGGATGCGGCAGAGTTCAAGGCGGCACTTGACGATGCCTTCAAGTGGGAAAATGAGCTGGTTATCGAGGAATTTGTACAGGGCAGGGAGTTCTCTGTCGGCGTTATAGAGGGAAAGGCTCTTCCTATTATAGAGATTGCACCGAAGGAGGGCTTCTACGATTATAAGAATAAATACAAGGCGGGCAGTACAGTAGAGACATGTCCGGCCGAGCTTCCTGAGCAGGTGACAAAGGATATGCAGCACTATGCCGAGGAGGTTGCGCGCGTTATCGGGCTTGACACATATTCACGCTCAGACTTTTTGCTCAATGACAAAAATGAGATGTTCTGCCTTGAGGCAAACACACTGCCGGGCATGACTCCGACCAGTCTTCTGCCACAGGAGGCAGCGGTTATCGGTATGAGCTTTAATCAGCTCTGTGAGCATCTGATTGACATATCTTTGAAAAAATATGAGGTGTAGCATGTCGGATAAGTACATGAAGAATCTTACATTTGCAAATATCGCAAAGGCCTGCGAGGGCACATACATAGGCGATGAGACACAGCTCGATACGACAATCACCGGCGCAGTCATAGACAGCAGACAGGTGAAAGAGGGCTATCTTTTTATCCCGATAAAGGGAGAAAGGGTGGACGGACACAAATTCATTCCGACTGTGTTTGAGCAGGGAGCGGCAATTGTGCTCTCTGAGCATGAGCTTACGGATCCGGCGGGCCCATATGTGCTTGTTGAATCAACCACCGATGCCATGAAAAAGCTCGCGGCATTTTACAGAAAAAGCCTTGATATCAAGGTGGTGGGCATCACCGGAAGTGTCGGCAAGACCAGCACAAAGGAGATGATATCATCAGTTCTTGAGCAGAAATACAGCGTCCACAAGACCGCAGGCAATTTCAACAACGAGATAGGCCTGCCACTTACCATTTTCGGAATCAGGGAAAGCCATCAGGTAGCGGTGCTTGAGATGGGCATATCTGACTTTGGCGAGATGCACAGACTTTCTACCATGTCTTGCCCGGATGTTATGGTCATCACCAATATCGGCTACTGCCATCTGGAGTTTTTGGGCGACAGGGATGGTGTGCTTAAAGCAAAGACAGAGTGTTTTGAGCATATGATGCCGGATGCGGTTGCAGTGCTGAATGCAGATGACGACAAGCTGGCCACAGTGCAGACGGTAAATGGAAAGCCTGTCATATACTATGGCAAGGAATCGGCTTCGGATGTTCATAAATCAGTATATACCACAAATATTGAAAACCTGGGCTTTGACGGCATGAAGGCTCATTTTGTCACTCCTGAGGGTGAGTTTGATGCACAAATCCACATCCCGGGTGAGCACAATGTATACAATGCCATGGCGGCAGCAGCTGTCGGATTGCAGCTTGGCCTCACAATAGCTGAGATAAAGGCAGGAATCGAGAAAGCAGAGACAATCGCAGGGCGTACCAATTTCATCAAAACACACGGCATGACAGTGATAGATGACTGCTACAATGCAAACCCTGTATCCATGAAATCCTCTATCGAGGTGCTTTCACATGCAAAGGGAAGGACAATAGCAGTGCTTGGCGACATGGGCGAGCTTGGAAGTGATGAGAAAAAGCTGCACCATGAGGTAGGCGAAGCAGTTGGAGAGAATCATATCCATACACTTTTTGCCGCAGGAAAGCTGGCAAAGGAATATGCAGCCGGAGCCGCAGAGAAATCATCCGATGTAGACATCCACTATTTCGAGGATAGGGAGACCATGACACAGGAGCTTCTTTCATATGTGAAGGAGGGCGACACCATACTTGTGAAGGCATCGCACTTCATGGAGTTTCCGAAGGTGGTAGAGGCTCTGAGTAAGTAAAATCAGGTAAAATCAATCGGGTAGAAATTAATTCGATAATTAATTATTGCGAGGAATGGATATTCTCCAAGCCTCATAATATTATAAAAGAAAGAGAGAAAAATAATGGCACAGAATCCAATCGTAACAATCACAATGGAAAACGGCGATGTAATCAAGGCGGAGCTTTATCCGGAAATCGCACCAAACACAGTAAACAACTTTATCAGCTTAATCAATCACAACTTCTATGACGGAGTATGCTTCCATCGTGTAATCAAGGGCTTTATGCTCCAGGGCGGAGATCCTGACGGAAACGGCACAGGCGGCCCTGGCTATGAAATCAAGGGTGAGTTCACACACAACGGCTTCAAAAATGACTTAAAGCACACAGCCGGTGTACTTTCAATGGCACGTACCATGATACCTGATTCAGCAGGAAGCCAGTTCTTCATCATGCATCAGGATGCACCACATCTCGACGGCGAGTATGCGGCGTTCGGCAAGGTAATCGATGGCATGGATGTGGTAAACAAGATCGCTGAGGTGCGCACAGACTACATGGACAAACCACTTGAGGCTCAGGTCATGAAGACAGTAACAGTTGAGACCTTCGGAGTGGACTATCCGGAGCCGGAGACAGTTTAATGATAATAATTATTGATGAGGCAAGCGCAAAACTTGCCTCTTTTTACTATCATGACGAGATATTTAAGCCACAGTGGAAGCGTGCAGTAGAGATGACATCTGCATCACAGGAGCTTTATGATGAACTTCAGGAAAAACTACCTGATGAGCAGCAATATGAATTACAGGAAAAATTACAAGAAAAACTGCCTGATGAGCTGTGGGAAAAGCTGTATGTTACGCTACCAGCTACTGAATCAATTAATGGCTTCCCAAAAACAACAACCAAAGAATATGTAGATAACGCAGAGAAAACAAATATTGAAAACATAAGAATCCCGGAATTATTAACCAACTGCATCTGGATAGTATCAAACAGGCAGCAGAAGCAAATAGCTGACTCACTCGGCATAGCATCAGTAGGAGAACCGCAGTGCGGCACGCGCTATGCAGTGGAAAGCCTTGCAGAGCTTGATATTGAGTATCTGGAGCGGGTGCGCAGGCGGTATAATCACATCCCGTGGGACATCGGCGAGACAGACAGGTGTCTGATACGTGAGCTGTCCCTGTCAGACCTTACTGCGCTCTATGAGCTTTATGACAAGCCCGGCATGACAGACTTTGTGGAGCCGCTTTACGACTATGAGACAGAGCTTGAATACCAGAAGGCGTACATCGAGAACATGTATGGCTTTTACGAGTATGGCATGTGGCTTGTATTTTCCAAGGAAACAGGGAAGCTGATAGGCAGGGCAGGGCTTGAGCACGATGAACTGGGCTATATGATAGCGCCGGAATTATGGAACCAAGGCTATGCCACGGAGGTGTGCCGCTTCATCATAGACTACGCGCGCGAAAACACAGACTTTGAAGAGCTTTACTGCCGGATAGACGAGAGAAATACGGCATCGGTGCGCCTTGCCAAAAAGCTTGGATTTACAAATAGCGGGCATATGGATGATGATATAAACGCTTCTATATATAGAAAAAATATAAAAAACATAAAAAACAATGAAAAACATTGAAAAATATGCAATTAGGCAATAAAATATAAACATAGTTTAACGATTTGGAGGACGAAAAAATGAAGAAATATGCATACGGAGTAGATATAGGTGGAACAACTGTAAAGATAGGCTTTTTCGAGACCACAGGAAAGCTTGTCGATACATGGGAGATTCCTACACGCACAGAGAATTCCGGCGAGCTCATTCTGCCTGATATCGCAGCATCTATCAAGGAGAATAACGAGAAGCATGGCATCGAGATGGGTGACATCGAGGGTATAGGCATGGGAGTGCCGGGACCTATAAAGGATGACGGAACAGTATTGAAGTGTGTCAACCTCGGCTGGGGCGTGTTCAACGTGGCACAGTCACTCTCAGTGCTGTGCGGCGGCATCAAGGTAAAGGCCGGAAACGATGCCAACGTAGCTGCACTCGGTGAGATGTGGCAGGGTGGCGGAAAGGGTCATCAGGATGTAGTCATGATCACACTCGGCACAGGCGTAGGCGGAGGAATCATCCGCGAGGGCAAAATCATAGCAGGAGTAAACGGAGCAGGCGGAGAGATAGGACATATGCCTATGGTAGATGATGAGTCAGAGTGCTGTGGCTGCGGCAAGAAGGGCTGCTTAGAGCAGTATGCATCAGCAAACGGACTTGTAAGAGTAGCAGAGAGATACATTGCAGCACACAGGGATGTGGCAACAGAGCTTGATTTAAATGCAGGCTTCACAGCCAAGGATGTATGCGATGCGGCAAAGGCAGGAGATGCAGCGGGCATTGCGGCAGTAGAGCAGTCTATGAAGCTTCTCGGCAAGGCAATGGCAGCAGTAGCATGCGTTATGGACCCTGAGGTATTTGTTGTCGGCGGAGGCCTCTCAAAGGCAGGCAGCATCATCATCGATACTGCAGCAAAGTACTATAAAGAGTATGCTTTTCATGCAAGCCGTGAGACAGAGATCAAGCTTGCCACACTCGGCAACTCAGCCGGCATGTATGGCGGAGTAAAGATGGTTATCGGCTAACAACATAAGATTGCAATTTTTAAAGAAATAAAATATAATGGCTACTAAAGATACACTACAATCGAGGTGAGACTATTGGCAGATTACTCAACAGAAGAATTAGAAAAAATAGCGGACAAATTTCGCTCAGATACCAGCGGTATAAGGGGAACAAAGGATTTTACGAGCCCAGAGGAGCTTTACGATGAGCTGAAAAAGGAAATCAAAAAGTATCATCCGTCGGATGACACGAGCCTTGTGGACAAAGCCTACAGGGTAGCTTATGATGCCCATAAGGGGCAGGCGCGTAAGTCAGGAGAGCCTTATATCATACATCCGCTGTGTGTTGCCATAATACTCGCCGAGCTCGAGCTGGATAAGGAAACAATTGCAGCAGGACTGCTCCATGATGTGCTGGAGGATACCATCATGACCATGGATGAGATGCGCGCGGAGTTTGGAGACGATGTCGCACATCTGGTGGATGGTGTCACGAAGTTAAAGCACCTGCATCTGACAGACAGCACCAAGGATCCGAAGGATAAGAATGCGGACAGGCTTGAGATGCAGGCTGAGAATCTGCGCAAGATGTTTCTCGCCATGGCAAAGGATATCAGAGTCATCCTCATAAAGCTGGCAGACAGACTGCACAATATGCGTACACTCAAGTACCAGTCCAAGGAGGCACAGCAGCGTATCGCTAGAGAGACACAGGATATCTACTGCCCTATCGCACAACGACTTGGTATCAGCAAGATAAAGATAGAGCTCGAGGATCTTTGTATGAAGTACCTCTATCCGGATGCTTACTACGATCTGGTAGAGAAGGTAGCCCTCAGAAAGACAGAGCGCGACACCTACATCCAGGGTCTGGTAAACGATGTCAAGAAGTATGTTTCGGATGCCGGCATCAAGGCTGAGATATACGGAAGGGCAAAGCATTTCTTCAGTATATATAAGAAGATGGTCAATCAGGACAAGACTATAGACCAGATATATGACCTCTTTGCCATCAGGATTTTGGTGGATACCATACCGGACTGCTACGCAGTGCTTGGTATCATACATGAGAAGTATAAGCCTATACCGGGCCGTTTCAAGGACTATATTGCCATGCCGAAGCAGAACATGTACCAGTCGCTTCACACGACGCTCATAGGCCCGAGTGGACAGCCGTTTGAGATACAGATTCGTACCTACGAGATGCATCGTACTGCTGAGTACGGTATCGCGGCACATTGGAAGTACAAGGAAACAAACAACGGCAATGCCACTACCACCACTGTCACAGAGGAGGAGAAGCTCAGCTGGCTGCGCCAGATACTTGAGTGGCAGCAGGATATGTCGGATAATAAGGAATTTATGACTTTATTAAAGAGTGATTTAAATTTATTCTCCGACAATGTATTTGCATTCACACCGTCCGGTGATGTAAAGAACCTGCCAAAGGGATCCACACCTATAGACTTTGCCTACAGCATACACTCTGCGGTCGGCAACAAGATGGTCGGAGCCAAGGTAAACGGCAAGCTGGTGCCGATAGACTATGTCATCAAAAACGGTGACCAGATAGAGATAATCACCTCACAGAACTCCAAGGGACCAAGCCGTGACTGGCTCAAGGTCGTAAAGAGCACACAGGCCAAGAACAAGATCAACCAGTGGTTCAGAAGTGAGCTCAAGGAGGAGAATATACAGCACGGCAAGGATCTGATAGCAGCCTATGCCAAGGCAAAGGGTATCAACTTTGCAGAGATAAACAAGCCTGAGTATCAGGAGAAAATACGCCGCAAATACGGCTTCCACGATTGGAACTCTTGCCTTGCAACCGTCGGTCACGGCGGACTCAAGGAGAGCCAGATAGTCAACAGGATGTACGACGAGTACAAGAAGGATCATGTGGTGCCGGTGACAGATGCAGATGTGCTTGGCAGCATCGCAGAAAAGCAGCAGGCAGCAGCAGGCACACAGCCCGAGCACAAGTCAAAGAGCGGTATTGTGGTACACGGACTCTATGACGTGGCTGTGCACTTCTCGAAGTGCTGCAATCCTGTTCCGGGAGATGAAATCGTGGGCTTTGTCACAAGAGGCCGAGGTATCTCCATCCACAGGACAGACTGTGTGAATATCATTAATCTGTCCAAGATAGAAAAGGACAGGCTCATAGAAGCAGAGTGGCAGGATACAGCCCTCATGGACAACGGTGCCGAGTATCAGGCAGACCTTAAGATATTCTGTCATGACAGGCCGGGACTGCTCGTAGATATCACCAAGATATTTACCGAGAAGGAAATCAATATCAGTGGTATCCAGTCCAAGACCAGTAAGCAGGGCATCGCTACAATCGAGGTATTTTTTAATATCAAAGGCAGGGACCAGATAAAGGTTCTCGTGGAGAAGCTCAGACAGATAGAAAGTGTAATAGACGTAGAGAGGACCACCGGCTAAATCCCGGTGGTTCTTGCGTGAAGCATAACATATAACAGATAAGGAGTACACTCATATGGTAAATATGAAGATAGACCACTTCGTAGTGGGACCGGTGCAGACCAACTGCTACTTTGTCACCAATATAAAGACAAAGGAAATGATAATAATAGACCCGGGCGCGTGTGCAAATCAGCTCGCCAAAAAAGTGGATGAGTCAGGCGCAAAGCCAGTAGCAATACTGCTTACACACGGACACTTTGACCATGCCACAGATGCAAAGCCACTCGCAGACCACTACGGCATCAAGATATATATCCATGAGGCAGACAAGGCTACGCTTGATGATCCGCAGCTCAATGTCAGCTACATGATGGGCCAGTCAAAGACCTTTTATGCAGATGTATTTTTGAAGGATAAGCAGGAGCTTGACATTGCAGGCTTTCACATAGTAGTGCTTCACACACCGGGGCATACACCGGGCGGCTGCTGCTATTATTTCCCGTATGAGGACGTGATCTTTACAGGAGATTCACTGTTTTGCGGCTCAATCGGACGTACGGATTTCAAGGGTGGCAGCATGTCAGACCTTGTGCGCACAGTGAAGGAAAAAATCATGACACTGCCTGAGCATACAGAGGTGTACCCGGGCCACAACGACACAACAACCATAGAAAACGAGAGGATGTATAACCCTTACTTATGATAGTAGTAGTATTTAATAAACCGGATTTTGAATATGATGTGCACTCATTGCTCAAGGAGTTCTTCCCGCAGGAGGATGTGCAGATGTACTATAGCTGCCCACCTGATGAGGTGGAGGGCAAAAACCTGGCCTGCACGCACCATGAGATGACAGACGATGGCGTAAAGGAATTTGCGGATGCCTCACAGGTATTTAAGATAGACTATGTGGGCGATGAAATTGCAGTGGAGTGGACTATGAATAGAGCCGGTGGAAATAATTCCATGACAGATGAGATGCAGCAAGCCGACGAAAGTGACATTAAAACAGCCGGAAAAAGAATCTGCACAAAAATATCCGTGACCGGCACAGACCGTAAGGAAACCAAAAACCGCCTCAAGCTCGCCCTGTATTCCATGATAGAAAAGGGCACAGGAAAGAGCCTTCCGTGGGGCACACTCTCAGGCATCAGACCGACCAAGATAGCCATGAAGTGCATAGAGGACGGCATGAGTGATAAGGAAACCTACGACTATCTGAAGGAAACCTATCTCGCAAGCGATGAGAAAATCGACCTCTCAATAGGCATAGCAAAGCGTGAGAAGGCACTGCTCGACAAGGTGGACTATGACAACGGCTACAGCCTGTACATAGGCATACCCTTCTGTCCGAGCACCTGTGCATACTGCTCGTTTACCTCATACCCGCTGGGTGTGTGGAAAAACCGCGTGGACGATTACCTCGATGCACTCGAGAAGGAGATAGACTACACAGCGCAGAAATTCTACCACAAGAAGCTAAACTCCATCTACATAGGAGGCGGCACACCGACCACACTAAGCCCTGCGCAGCTTGACAGGCTTATCAGAAAAATCAAATGCAGCTTTGATTTAAAGGACTGTCTGGAATTTACGGTGGAGGCAGGCAGACCGGACTCCATCACGAGAGAAAAGCTTATGGCACTAAAGAAAAACGGCATCAGCCGTATATCAGTCAATCCACAGACTATGAAGCAGCAGACACTTGATATAATAGGAAGACACCACACAGTAGACGATACGATACAAAGCTTCAAGCTCGCGCGGGAGCTGGGCTTTGACAACATAAACATGGACCTCATCATGGGACTTCCCGAGGAGACACTCGATGATGTAAGGCACACAATGGAGCTCGTAAAGGAGCTGGCGCCTGACAATGTCACCATCCACTCACTCGCAGTAAAGCGAGCTGCAAGACTCACCATCTTCAAGGATCGCTACAGTGATATGCAGATGGTCAACACTCAGGAGCATATGGATCTCTGCGCAGCCTACTGCAAGCAGATGGGGCTTGAGCCATACTACCTCTACAGGCAGAAGGGCATGGCAGGCAATATGGAGAACGTAGGCTATGCGGCAAAGGGCAAGGCCGGCGTATATAACATACTGATTATGGAGGAAAAGCAGACCATCGTGGCGTGCGGAGCCGGAGCAAGCACCAAGCGCGTCTGGCCTATACCAAATCCGGATGGCACACACCGCATTGACAGATGCGAGAATGTCAAGGATGTAGGGCAGTATATCGCAAGGATTGATGAGATGATAGAGAGAAAGCAGAGGCTGTTTGAGGAGTAATAAGCAGCATGACATATAATAATGTATAATTATTGGTGCTGTAATATCATAGCGATTAGCGAATACGTCGAAAATTGTAAAGAAACCATGAGATTCATTGACAAAGTATAAAAAATGAGCGAAAATATATTATTGAAAACCCTGATTAGATACAGAAAAAGATACAAATAACCGAATAAAACATACGTAAAACAAAATAGGCTAAAATAATTCGGGGGGGGGTACAAAGGTACCTCCCCTAGAACAGGTATAAAGGAAAATAAAAGATACCATAAGGAGAATTTGGAAAGAATGTACAGAAAGAAAGGCAGAGGATGGACAAAGCATATAGACTTTATGCTTATAGATATCGCATGCATTGTTATAGCATTTTTTATTTCATATGTGATACGCTTCGGCTTTAATAACCCATACATGGACAAAGACTACCGTATACTGGGGGTAGCATTTCTTCTGATAGATTTCTTTGTGGAGATAATGGCAGACTCATTCAAGAATGTCCTAAAGAGAGGATATCTGGATGAACTCATATCGACATGCAAGCACGCAATGCTTGTATTTCTGGCGACAGCGCTATTTCTGTTCACCACACAGATGGCTGATATATACTCGCGATTATCATTTTATATCATGTTTCCAATCTATGTGACAATATCATATGTAGCAAGAATTGCACTCAAGAGCTTTCTTAAGAAAAAGGGCTTCGGAACATCTAAGAAATCACTGCTTGTCATAGCACCCGATGCCATGCTTCGTGATACACTGCGCACAGTGGAGAAGAGCTGCATAGGCTATACAAGGATAGTAGCGGCTTCACTGGATACAGACATGAAGGGCAAGACTATATGCAGCATACCGATAGTTGCAAACCATGATGGCATAGTGGACTATGCGTGTGATGAATGGGTGGACGAGGTGCTCATCCCGCCGTGCAGCGAGGATGAATATCCGGAGAAGATGGCAGATATATTCCTGGAGATGGGAATAGCTGTGCATACAGGGATAGCAAAAAACGGTACAGCCCAGGGCGGTTATAAGCAAATAGAAAAGATAGGCGACTACACAGTAGTTACATCAAGCGTAAACTATGCCAATACCAGTGCGCTTCTGGTAAAGAGGGGCATGGATATAGTCGGAGGACTGGTGGGCTGTCTGTTCACACTTATCATCATGATATTTGTTGGACCGGCGATATACATAGCATCGCCGGGACCGATATTCTTCTCACAGGAGAGAATCGGCAGAAATGGCAGAAAGTTCAAGATGTATAAATTCCGCAGCATGTATATGGATGCCGAGGAGCGAAAGAAGGAGCTCATGGCACAGAATAAAGTGGGCGACGGAATGATGTTCAAGATGGACTTCGACCCGAGAATCATAGGCAATAAGGTGCTGCCAAACGGAAAGAAGAAAACCGGAATTGGGCAGTTTATCAGGAAAACAAGCCTGGATGAATTCCCACAATTCTTCAATATACTAGTAGGAGATATGAGCCTGGTAGGCACAAGACCGCCGACACTCGATGAGTGGGAGAAGTATGAACCACATCATAGAGCCAGAATGTCATTCAGGCCGGGACTGACCGGGCTGTGGCAGGTGAGTGGTAGAAGTAACATCACGGACTTTGAGGAAGTGGTAAAGCTGGATACCCAGTATATTGGGGAGTGGAGTGTTAAGGGAGATGTGAAGATAATAATTAAAACAGCGTTGTCTGTGATAAAAAATGAGGGAGCGGTATAGAAAAATGGATAAAGTGCAAAATGTTTTTCTTGTAGGAGCTAAGAGTTTAGGCGCTTATGGGGGATATGAGACATTTGTATATAAGTTAACAGAATATCACCAGAATAATCCAAGGCTCAAATACCATGTGGCTTGTAAAGCAAATGGCGATGGTTTTATGGATGAATCGAAATTGGATGGAGTAAGGAATATTTCAGAAAATGAATTCGAATTTCATAATGCCAGATGTTTTAAAATTCATATACCACAAATTGGATCGGCTCAAGCAATTTATTATGATGTTACTGCATTAAGGGCTTGCTGCCAATATATTGAAAAAAATAAGATTGATCATCCGATTATTTATATAATGGCATGTCGTATTGGACCATTTGCGCGATATTTTTATAAGAAAATCCATAAATTAGGAGGTTTGGTTTATCTAAACCCAGATGGTCACGAGTGGATGAGAGCTAAATGGTCTGCTCCGATTAGAAAGTATTGGAAAATTTCAGAACATATGATGATTAAATATTGCGACCTTGCTATATGTGATTCTGTGAATATTGAAAAATATATTCATGAATGTTATGACGGAAAAGGAATCAAAGGTAAAAATCCAAATACAACATTTATTGCTTATGGAGCTGATTTAACACCTAGTAAATTGGCTGACGATGACGCAAGATTATTGAATTGGTACAATAAAAAACAGCTAGTAAAAAAAGAATACTATCTTGTTGTTGGGCGATTTGTGCCGGAAAATTCTTTTGAAATTATGATTAGAGAATTTATGCACTCAAAATCAAAGAAAGATTTTGCAATAATAACAAATGTTAATGATAAGTTTTTGGATGAGTTGGAAAATAAGTTACATTTCAAAAATGATTCAAGAATCAAGTTTGTTGGTACAGTATATGATCAAGAATTATTAAAGAAGATTCGTGAAAATGCATATGCATATTTTCATGGTCATACTGTAGGGGGGACAAATCCATCGTTAATAGAGGCGTTAGGAAGTACAGATTTGAATCTATTGGTTGATGTAGGGTTTAATAGGGAGGTTGCTGAGAATTGTGCATTATATTGGAGCCGAGAAGAAGGAAAGTTAGCCAAGTTGATTAATGAAGTTGATATTATGCCGGATAATGAAATTATAGAAATTGGGAAAAAAGCAAAAAAACGCGTTTCATACGAGTATACATGGAAGAAAATTTGTAAGCGCTATGAAGATGTGTGGTTTAAGGAAAGAATTGTATGAAAGATTTGATTAGTATAGTAATACCTGTATATAATGTGGAAAATTATATTAATGCGTGTATGGACAGTGTTATCGAACAAAGCTATGATTTGTTAGATATTATATTGGTTGACGATGGGGCAACAGATAATTCGGGAAATATATGTGATTATTATGCTAAAAATGATGAAAGAATAACTGTTATTCATAAGATGAATGGTGGATTATCTGATGCAAGAAATTGTGGTATAAAAAAGGCAAAAGGAAAATATATAACATTTGTTGATAGCGATGATATAATAGCAAATGATTACATTGAAAAACTATATGCCATGATAAAGAATAGTCAGGCAGATATAAGTATATGTGATTGTGTGCATATTTTTCCAAATACTAGTTTCACTTTTCAAAAAGCAACAATTGAGGAAAAAATGAAACCTGAACAAGCGATTAAAAAAATGTTATATCAAAAACAATTATTGGTATCTGCATGGGCAAAGTTATATAAAGTATCTTTATTTTCGGATGTTACTTTTCCGGTGGGAATGTTATATGAAGATAGTGCAATTATGTATAAGCTTTTTGAAAAAGCAAATTTGATAGTTTATAGTAATGCAAAAATGTATGGGTATTATCACAGAGAAAATAGTATAACAACACAAAAATTTGATAATCGGAATTTTGATATATTGCATATTGCAGAAAAAATATATGTGCATTATAAAAATAATAGTTATTTGCTAGGGGCGGCACGATCATATTATGTCGTAGCATGTTTAAGAATATATTTAAATTGTCCAAATGATGAAAACTATAAAGAAATTTTGAAAAAAATAAGGAAAAATATTAACAGCTATGGAATTAGAGTTTTATTAGATAAAGATGCAAGAAAAAAAACAAGGATTGGACTTGCATGTTATTATTTGGCTAGACCGTTTATCAGAGTTGTTTATAGGAAAGTGGATAGGTGGAGTTAAATGGATTTATCTATTATTGTACCAGTCTATAATGTCGAAAAATATTTAAAAAGATGTATAGAATCATTACTTACACAGGAAAATTTGAAATATGAAATTATATTAGTTGATGATGGATCAACAGATTCGTCTTATAAAATTTGTGATACCTATGCGGATAAATATGATATTATAACAACATATCAAAAGGAAAATGAGGGGTTAGGACTTACAAGAAATTATGGGTTACATAAAGCCAAAGGAAAATATATACTATTTGTTGACTCGGATGATTACATTGAGAACAATAGCTTATTATATTTAGTTGATTATATTAAAGAAAATGATATGGATGTCGTTTTTTTTGGCAGAAATAAGGATTTGGAAGGAAATATAATTGTAGGAACAGATGTTTTTCCTAAAGATTTACCAGATTATAGAAAGCTTACTAGCTTATGTTTAGGGGAACCACTGAAGAAAGATTCTTTTGAAATTGGGCCAGCTTGGAAAGCAATTTATAATAAGGACTTCATTACTAAGAATAAAATTTATTTTGAGTCAGAGAGAATAATTTTGAGCGAAGATTATATTTTTTCAGCAAAAGTATGCTTGAATCAACCTAAGGTTGGCTTTTGGAAACGTAATATCTATTATTACTGTGATAACGGAGGATCGTTAACAAATAGCTATAATCCTAATAGAGCACGTGGAGCAATTAATCTATATAAAACTATGGAAAAGTTGATTAATACTGAAAAATTAGGGAATGATGCGACACTAAGAGCTTATAATAATTTTATGATAAATTTGTTGGTTTCATTTAAACATTTAGTACTGAATGGTGATATGGAATTTAATAAAAAAATTAGAAACATTAAAGAGATATGTTGTGAAAAAAAAATTAGGGAAATATTGAAAAAAAAGAATAAGCTAGAAAATGTTAAATTAAAAGTATTAAGAAATTTAATTATAAGTCATAATTATATATTTATATATATATTGATTAAGTATAAATATAATAGGAGTAAGAATGCTTAAATGATAAAAATATGTATAATTGCACCATTCGAATATACAATTCCAGCAATTCAAGGAGGCGCGCTAGAAAAAATAGTTGAGTCTATTTGTGAAGAAAATGAGAAACAAAGAAAATTGAATATTACAGTATTGGCAACTTTTCATGAAGATAATGCAAATGTAAAAAAAATTTCTAGATAAAATATGGTTTTTTTCATTTAGGATAATAAAGAAATTATTAAAAAAATATATTCCTGCATATCCGCGCATGGTTAGTGTGAAAAGATGGTTAGAAAGATATTATGATACTTTTGATATTATTGTTTTCGAGGATGGATTGACTTATATGCTACCATATTTATTTAAAAATATTGATAGACATAAAATTGTAAGTCATTTACATTGGGTAGGAGATCCAGATAAAGAATCCAATAAATATATTTCTCAATTAATGCCAGTAAGCAAATTCGTTGGAGAGGCATGGAAAAATAAGACTAATACACCGCCAATAAGTATATCTGTTGTAAAAAATGGAATAAAAGTAGAGAATTTTAAAAAAAGACTTTCAAAATTAGAACAAAAAAAGTTAAGAGATCAATTAGAAATTGATGAAGAAACATTTGTAGTATTGTACGTTGGGAGAATAGTAAAGGAAAAGGGAATACGAGAGTTACTTCAGGCTATAGAATTAATAGAATCTAATAACATAGCATTATTATTAATTGGTTCAGCTAAGTTTGCTATGAATAGTATGACATCGTATGAAAAAGAAGTAAAAGAGATAATAGATGAGGCTAAACATAAAATAATACAGCTTGGTTATGTGAATAATGATGAGCTTTATAAATATCAGAGTATATCAAATATAGCAGTGATACCAACCATAATTGAGGAAGCGGCTCCTTTGGCCTGTGTAGAAAATATGGCTGCAGGATTGCCATTAATAATTACTAATTCTGGTGGTATGCCTGAATATGCTGGAAAAAATAGCTCAATTATATTAGATAAATCTTATGATTTAGAAGAAAATATTGCAAAAAGCATAACATATTTGATGAATAATGCTGATATTTGTGAAAGAATGTCAAAAGAAGCAAAATCTAATGCTGAAAATTACTCGACTAAAATAATGTACAATAGCTTTTGTGAAATATTGGAATGCAAAGTGAAGGAAAATAATGAGGACAATTAAGATAAATTATAGAGAACTAATATTTATTATATTTTCTATTATATGTGGTATTTCAAAATTTTATCCATATAATGTTGAATCATATTTTACATATACGATAGCGGTTATTTGGATATTGTATTCATATAGTATTAGAGGTAATAAAGAAAATGTTATAACCGCAAAATTTCATCAAAAATTGTTTTCAAATCCTATTATTTGCATGTCTATCTATACATTTTGTTTGTGGTTTATAAAAAAACCAAATGGAAGTGGCGCAACGTTAGGGTATTATACAAGATTGTTATCTAACAGTTTGTTTTTGATAATAACATCACTATTTATTTGTAGAGCGTACGTAATATTTGGGAGAAAGTCTCTTGAATTATTATGGATTTCTATGATTTTGTCGTACAGTATTCTTGGAATTTTTAGAGCAGTTGTACATTGTGGAGTGTTAACTATATTTAGAAGTGTTTTTTTGTTTCAGGATATTATAGAAGTTAATAACTATTTAGAAGTACATGACTTAACGTTTGCATTAGGATTTTTTCTTTTATTCTATGTAGTATTTGGAAAAACGTGTGGAATTAGATATTTAAAATTTAAGATTGTTATATCAGTTTTATTTATTTTTTTGGGCTATAAGAGAATAGAACTTGTTTCAATTTTTTTTGTTATATTGTTTTATTATATTATTGAAAAATATATGAAGAAAACAAGTAACAAATATTTGATATTTGGAATTATTGGTATACTGGTATGTTTTTTATTTCTTTGGTTTATTTATAATGATAGTCTTATACAAATTGCATTAAAGTATAATATCAATTTTAATTATAGGTTGGATACATGGTCTTATTGGACTGGAAAAACTAAATTTAATATTGGCTATACAGGACTGGGAGTAGGTTATGTTGATAAGGAAACTTATTTATTACATGGCATAAATGGAATGATAAATAATGGTCATGTGTTGTTATCAGGTATGCATAGTGATTTGTTAAAAAAATATATAGAAATAGGATTCATGCCATTTCTAATTTGGCTTTATTATATTTTAATAGCAAAAACTCGAAAATTATATAATGTCGAAGGATTTTATACAGCTGAAGTGTATTTTCTATTAATTATTTATGTAGTTATATTATATTTGACAGATAATGTATATAGTTATTTTTTGTGTAATTGCTCTTTTGTACTAATACCAATGTGTATGAAAGAATATATTATAAACAGAAAATAGCGTTTGTTTGCAGTACGTATGTACAACTAATGAGAGTATTTCAATTAAAAACATCTATTGATACTTTTTATGGGGATGCAGATTTGTATTTAGTACATGAGATGTTTAATAAAGAAGAATTTATTAGTAGATTAAAAAAAACTAAAATGTTTAAAAATGTATACTATTTTGATGTTACCGAGATTAAAAGAGCAAAGTTGATTTTTTATATTTATGGAAGTAAATATAAAAATATATTAAGAAAGTACTCATATGATAAAGTAGTATCATTTAATGTTGAAGAGGTTATTTCTGAGGCATTGTATAATATTAATAAAAAAAACAAAGGATTTGAGTATCACTGTGTTGAGGACGGCCCAGGGGCATATGAAGTTTATAGACCTAAGAATTACGGATGGTTGCATATATATAAATGGTTAGGAATTAAAAAGCCTTTTTATAATATTGATAAATGGTGGACAGGTTGTCCAGAATACATGGAGTTTCCTAAGGATATAGATTTAAACATTGTAAAATTGCCCAATATATATGTTGGAAATTATAAATTATTGAAGATTTTAAATTATATATTCAATTATAAAGAAGACTGCGAACTGAATAAAGTTGACTGTCTAATTATGGAAGAAAGTCACTATACAGATGGATTGCTACCAGAGAATGATGATTTTATCTTATATAAAAAAATAATCCAAAGGTATTCTAATATAAAATTTGCAATTAAATTACATCCTAGAACTGAAAACAATAGGTTTGAAAATCTTGTACCTGCAATAAACAATGGCTCTATGCCATGGGAACTTATTTTATGGAATAGAATAATGTCTAAGCAACCTGAACTATTTCAATTAAGTATAGCTTGCGCAACGATGACATCAGATAAATTTCTTTTTGATTATGAAGGAAAAAAAATGTTATTAGCTAATATATTTGTAAATAAGCTAAAATCAATTGATGGCTATATGAGAGTTAATGCGAATACAATTACTAAGTATGAAAAAATAAAAAAATTATATAAAAATCCAGAAAAATTTATGTTGCCGAAAAATGAAGAAGAAATGTTTAGAATATTAGATATTCTCTTTAGAAATTAGATGAAAGTGGGAGAAAATGTTGAAAAATAAATACTCATATCTTTCGAAAAATATGTTATTATTTACAATTAGTTCTTTTGGCCAAAAAATATTATCATTTTTGTTGGTGCCTTTGTATACGAGCTACTTAAATACCACTGAATACGGAGTAATAGATCTTGTTGCGACAACAATTAATATATTAATTCCCATTTTCTCTTTGAATATGCCAGAAGGGATAATGAGATTTACAATTGAGAATAATAAAAATAAAAAATATCTAAGTAATGGAATAATAATTAGTTTTAGAGGCACTGTTGTTTTATTAAGCTTTTTATTTCTGACTAGCATGGTACCTTTATTATGCAACTACAGAAGATATTTTATGTGGATGTTTATAGGATTTATCATGAATGTAATATATAGTATTTGTCAGAATTATCTTAGAGCAACAGATGGAATAAGTATTATGGTTGTTGCGAGTTTATTGAATACAGCCGTTATGCTTATTTCTGATATCATGTTTATTGTTGTAATTGGTATGAAATTTGAGGGATATTATATTGCATTATTTTTAGGATTATTAGTTTCAATTATTTATATGCAATTTAGGGTTCATATATTCAATGGAATAGAATTAAGAAAATCATATGATAAAGAACTTTGTAAATCGTTATTAGCATACTGTGTTCCAACAGTATTTACTGGTTTAGCTTGGTGGATTAATTCTAGTTTAGATAAATATTTTGTGACAGGAATTTGTGGAATAAGTGACAATGGAATATATTCAGTAGCGTATAAAATCCCGACAATATTGGGAGTTTTTCAAACAATTTTTACTCAGGCTTGGTCTATTTCTGCAATTGTAGAATTTGATAAGAATGATAGAGATGGTTTTTTTGGAAAGACATACGAAATGTATAATTCATGTATGATACTAGTTACATCAATCATTATGTTGTTTAATGTTTTTTTGTCAAAATTTTTATATTCAAAGAATTTTTTTGAAGCTTGGCATTATGTGCCAAGTCTGTTATTTGCAACTTTATTTAGCGCATTAGCTGGTTATATGGGCGGTGTTTTTTCAGCAGTAAAAGATACTAAAACATGCGCATATTCTACATTTATAAGCGCGGGAGTTAATATTATTTTAAATATTATTTTGATAAAAAATATGGGAATTATTGGGGCTGCATATGCTACTTTAGTTGCATATGTTGTATCATGGATAATTAGAGTATTAGCATCAAGAAAATATATTAAAATGCGTGTGAATTGGAGTAAGTCATTTTTGGCATATGCGCTACTATTCATACAGATGATTTGTGCAAATACATTTAGTCATTATTATGGTATTCAGATATTAATTATTGTTACAATTATTCTTATGTATCTAGGTAATTATTATAAAATCATGACAGTGACTGTTAAATATATTTATAGTTTAAATAAAAACATAAAGAAAGGACGATAATCTTATTTATGAAAACTGTAGCTTTAATACCAATAAAATTAGGAAGTAAACGTGTACCAGGAAAAAATATAAAACCTTTTTTTGATGGTACACCTTTAATGCATTTTATTCAGAAAGCTTGCTTAGAAGCAAAAAATATTGATGAAGTTTATATTTATTGCTCCGATGATGCAGTGAAAGATTATATTTTACCGGGAGTGAAATATTTGAAGAGACCGGAGTATTTAGACGGCGATAGTATTAATGCCAATGATTTCATAAAGGAATTTATGAATTCTGTTGACGCAGATATTTATGTAAATGCACATACTACATCTCCATTTGCAAAAGTATCAACTATTGAGGAATGCGTTGAAAAAGTAGCAAGTGGAGAATATGATTCTGCATTTTGTGCAGAGGCAATAAGAACATTTATGTGGGAAGATAATAAACCGATTAATTTTGATCCGGATCATTTTCCAAGAACACAGGATCTTCCGTTGATATATGGAGAAACCTCTATTGCATATGTTTTTACAAAAGAATCATTTATTAAACATAATAGAAGATTGGGAGTTCATCCATATATAAAGGAAGTCGATAAGATTGAGGCTATGGATATTGATTATCCAGAGGATTTTGAAATTTGCAATGCGATTTATAAGGAGATATTAAAAAATGAGTGTTCAAATAACTGATTGTACAATTAGAGATGGTGGCTATCTATTTAATAAGAATTCTGCCCCTGAATTTGTGAAAGGTATAATGAAGGGATTGGCAGAAGCTGGTATAGATTATGTTGAAACTGGTTTCCTTCAGAAAAATGTAACAGGGGAGAGTCTTGTGTACAAGGATTCTGGTGATGTTATTAAATATTTACCAGATGATAGAAGAAACACACAGTTTTTGGGATTTTGTGATAATAGCAGGTATTCATTGGAAAATTTGGATGATTATAATGGGAAATCTTTTAAATGGCTGCGAATTTCTTTTGCACAACATGAAATTGATGAATCTCTGGAATTTTGCAAAGGTGCGAAAAATAAGGGGTATTTGGTTCAATTCAATCCGATGGATTCAATAAGTTATACAGATGAGGCGCGTGAAAAATTAATCCAAAAAGTGAATGTTGTAAAACCTGCCTCTTTTTCAATTGTGGATACATTTGGGGCAATGGATATGATAGATCTGGTTCATATCTTTAAGCAAGTAGATAAATTACTGGATAAAGATATTAAAATTGGACTGCATTCGCACGATAATTTAGGGTTATCATGTGCGCTGGCAGAGAGAATGATAGAATTATCGGAAGAAACTGGAAGAGATATTATTGTCGATGGTTCTTTATATGGTATGGGGCGTGGCGCTGGAAATGCAAAGACAGAATTGCTGGCATATTATGTAAACAAGCATTGTAATGGAAAATATGATATTCAGAAATTACTTGAAACTATTGATAGATATATAACGCCGGAATTAAAGAATCTTAACTGGGGTTATGATTTGCCTATGTATGTTTGTGGTACAAAACATGCACATGTTGATAATGTTTATCACTTGAAAAAGGCATATACGTGTACAGCTAATGAAATGTACGATATTGTTGAAACGTTATCGCCACAACAAAGGACAAGATATGGAACAGGATATTCTAAAACAGATTTTTCAGTTTTAGATAGGGCGTATGAAAATTATAAGGAAGGAAATAAATAATGAAGTGTTCAGAATACTTAGTTGATTTTCTTATAAAAAAAGGCATTACAGATGTTTTTGGATATTCAGGTGGATATATTGTTCCATTTATGGATGCTCTATATGCAAGGAAAAATGAAATTAAGGTGCATGTTTGTTACAATGAGCAGGGCTGTGCTTATGCTGCTGATGGTTTTGCCAGATCAAGCGGAAAACTTGGAGTGTATTTTACAACTTCCGGACCGGGGGCAGTTAATGCATTCGGAGGATTGGCAGATGCGTGGTTTGACGGAATACCGCTTTTAGGAATTAGTGGAAATGTTCCAACAAATGAACAAAGAGGGTATTCCGGAGTTAGACAAAATGGTTTTCAGGAAATGGAAATTGTTTCTATGACAAAGCATATAACTAAATATTCTGTGTCGCCAAATAGTGCAGAGTCGTTTCCGGATATAGTTTTGAGAGCATATAATTTGGCTACAACAGGAAGAAAGGGAGGTGTTGTGATTGATTTTCCATATGACATCCAAAAAACCTGTATTAATTGTAGGTAACGGAGCCAGAGCAGCGGGGGCTTCAGATTTAATTTATGATTTTATAAAGAAAACACATATTCCGGTTTTAACAACGATGAATACTGTTGATATGATTCAGGATGAATATAGATTTGGATTTATCGGTACATATGGTAATAGGATTTCTAACATGATGCTGAATGAAGCAGATCTTGTAATTTCTGTTGGGGCACGTTTGGGATTGAGACAAATAGGACATATGAAAGAAATATTTGCTCCAAAAGCAAAATTAATACGCTGTGACGTTGATCAGTATGAATTGGCACGGCAAATAAAGTCTGATGAAGAAAAATATAACCTGGATGCAAAGTACTTTATGGAACAATTGTTAGCAGAAGAAATATCTGATTATTCAGGCTGGTGGGATAACTGTATGAAAGCTAAAAAACTTCTGGATGGGTATGATGATACAGAGGGTAATAAACTGATGAATAAGATATCAGAGCTGCTTCCAGTTGATCCTGTTGTTACAGTTGATATTGGACAAACTGTCTGCTGGGCTGCACAATCCTTATGTTTAAGAGGCACAAACGGCAGAATCATTATTGGTGGAAGTTATGGTGCAATGGGAGTTGGATTGCCATATGCTATAGGAACATCAATAAGTAATGAAAATGGTATCACTTATTGTATTACCGGTGATGGTGGTTTGCAAATGAATATTCAGGAACTTGAGACAGTTCGTAGGGAAAATTTGCCTATAAAAATAATAGTTGTTAATAATCAGGAACTTGGAAAAATAAGTGAGATTCAGCATGGATCATATGATGATAGGTATTTTATTACAACTGAAAATAGTGGTTATACGGTGCCTGATTTCGTTAAAGTTGCAAATGCTTATGGAATTAAGGCAGCAAAAGTTGAGAATTATAAAAAAATTGATGATTATAAGGATTGGTTAATAGATAATGAGCCATGCTTGTTAAATGTTATGCTTTCCTCTGGAACTTTATTGATACCTAAGATTAAATGGGAAACATGTAAAATTATGCCTGAACTTGAAGAAAAAAAAGCTAGAGAGGTTCAAAAATTAATCGCTGAGTAAATTAGGATACCATTATTGGAGGCTGTGATGATTAAATATTTAATAATGGATGTTGATGGAACATTGACAGATGGGAAAATATATATGGGACCAAATGGGGAAGCTATGAAGGCTTTTTCGATTAAGGATGGTTATGTTGTGAATTATATATTGAAACCAGCTGGTATTAAGCCTGTTATTATAACTGCCAGGACAAGCTCAATTGTTCAAAATAGGTGCAAAGAGTTGGGAATAACAGAAGTTTATCAGGGAAAAATAGATAAACTGATGACTCTTATGGAAATTGTCGGAGATAATAACCTATCACATTGTGCATACTTTGGTGATGATATTATAGATATTAATTGTATGCAACCTATTAAGGACGCAGGCGGTATAGTTGGTTGTCCGGCCGATGCGGTCAGGGAAGTAAAGCAATTATCGGATTATGTATGTATCAATAAAGCAGGAGAAGGTGCTTTACGGGAGTTTACAGAATGGTTGATTACAGAAAAACAAGATGCTCGTGATATAACAAGACGTGTAGATGCTGCTGTTAATTATTTACAGTCAATTGATGTGTCTTTAAAAGATATAGGAAAGAAAGTTAGGGTTAATGATGATTTTTATTATAATATTCAATATTATGATACTAAATCACCAGATTTATGTGATTTTGAATCACATAGAAAATATATTGATATACAGTTTATGGTGTCTGGGAAGGAATGTTTGGAAATTAGCGATACTTCAAGATTATCTGTCAAACAGCCATATAATGAAAATCTTGATGTTATGTTTTGGAACGTTCCAGAAAATATAAGTAAGACCGTTTTATCAGAAGGTGATTACATTGTTTTATATCCGGAAATGGCTCACAGAGGGGCGGTGATTTGTCAAAAGAGTGAAAAAGTATTAAAAATAGTTGGTAAAGTGAGAATCTAATTTAGTATTAAAATTGGGAAAGTAGGTATTAAAATGAAAAAAACAGCAGGTATATTAAAATTATTATTGCTGGTTTCATTGTTAATTGGAGGCATAGGTTCTGATGTTGTATTAGCCTATAGTTATGAAACAGATTTAATAAATGCAGTTGGAGCTAAAGCTTCTAATCAAATCGAAGTAGGAACAGTAGGTGCAGACGGAAAGAACGTGGCAGCAACAAACAGGGCCA
>ERZ1034713.76-NODE-76-length-60616-cov-27.538911_pt1 | contig 60616 bp, 41 predicted proteins | sample MGYA00520692_ERZ1034713 | MGnify/ENA primary metagenome ERZ1034713 (study PRJEB33766, sample SAMN09781717) | gut metagenome | biome: gut microbiome | host: Homo sapiens | place: Madagascar | study: EMG produced TPA metagenomics assembly of the PRJNA485056 data set... | reverse complement strand
TGTCGTATATCAACCACTTACAACGATTGTTAATCGTTTTTAGTGGACACTAGTGTTATTTATTATATAGCGGTGGAAATGACATTGAATTTCAAAAATGACACAAAATGACAATGACACAAAATGACACTTTTTCTTTTTCGTACTATCTTGATAGTTCATGAAAAGGAAAGTTATACACCAAAATTCAAGGTTTACGTATTCCGCACATACACAGCAACTTACAGTACTGTTTCTTGTCATTCTTGCCCTATTTTTGCTTAACAAGTCATCACGGATTTGAACAAACAGCAGAAAAATGTATTATCTTTGCAGAAGAAAAGCAGCACTCGGCAATTTGAAAGCAAGCTTTCATTGCGCTCGTTTGCATTTTCTTTAAAGAAGAAAAGCTGCATCTCAGCAAAATATTTAAGTTAGCTTAATATTCTGCATTCGATTTGCATTTTCTTTGCACCGTCAACCAATGAAAGTGCTCAGGAAGCCTCGCAGGAGGCATCTATTACGACCAAGGGCGGTCACAATAGACGACAGGCGCCGGTCATCTATTAAGACCCAAAAGGTGGCACTATCGGGCAGCTGACAAAGTATTAAACTATCATTTCAAAAACCTACAGAACTATGATTAATTACAGCATCGTAAAGCGCAGCGTGAACGCAAACCTCATTGAAATCAACCAGGCAAATCACGCATCAACCAGGCTAAGAAGGAGGGCAAGACACCTCAGCCAGCCGACCTCGCACAATTTTTCTTACTTCATGAACACGAAGTTGACGGCGGCAATGAGGCAGAGGAAGGCTGCAAAGTGGTTCCAGTGCAGACTCTCACCCTGGAAGAGAATGTTGGCAATGACGGCGAAGACGATGAGGGATATGCATTCCTGTATCACCTTGAGCTGAACCAATGAGAAGGGGCCGCCGTTGTCGATGAAGCCAATACGGTTGGCGGGTACCTGACAGCAGTACTCAAAGAAAGCGATAGCCCAACTGAAAGCGATCACACCTACTAAGGGCCAGTGGCTGCTGACGCCTGTTTGCTGCAGTTTGAGGTGTCCATACCATGCAATAGTCATAAAGATATTGCTTAACACTAAGAGAAGTATTGTGTATATTCCGTTCATTGTTTTTTATTTGCAAAAGTACATAAATTACTGAAAAAGCAGTCGGTTTTGGGGAGAAAAGTGAAGAAGCGGGCTTTTATTTTCTTTTCACTCCTCTCACAGCCTCGCTCTCTAAAGGGTTCTCGGGCCAGTAATGTTTGGGATACCGGCGCTTCAGCTCCTTGCGTACCTCGAAGTAGGTGCCTTGCCAGAAACTGGCGAGGTCTTGCGTGAGCTGTACGGGTTTGAAGCCCGGAGACAGGAGCTCCATCAGCAGGCGTTGCCTGCCGTTGTCTACCTTGGGTGTCTGAGTCATACCGAAACATTCCTGCAGTCGTACACTCAATACTGGCGCCTCGGTTCCTGGCCGATAGTCGATGCGGATGCGACTGCCCGAAGGTACTGCGATATGGGTAGGAGCCAAATGGTCTATCTCTTCCTGAAGCTCGTAGGGAACTTGTGCCCATAGTATCTCGGCAAGGTCGAGTTTCCTGAGCTCGGCAGAGGTTGTTCTCAGCTTTCCCTCCTGTTCTATATAGAAGGGAAGCCAGGCAGAGGCGGTCGTCAACAGATGCTCGGTGGAAAGGTCGGGCACGTTCATTTCCGGGTGCCATTGTTTTACCTTTTCCACTCTCTGCTGCAGTCGTTTCACCTTCTCGTTCCAGTCAAGCATGCTGAGTCCTTCTTTTCTGACGGCAGAGCAGATGATGTCGATGATCTGTCCTTTGTCTGCGTTGTGGATGGGTTTGCTTTCTACGACGAGCAGCCCGATTCGTCTTTCACTTTGCATACGCACTGCTCCAGCCTTGCTGTCCCACGAGATATTGGTGAACGTAGATGTGGGCAGGTCGTTGATGCTGACGGGAGCGGAGAGGAATACCTTGCCCTTGGAGCCTGCTGAGTTGAGCGAAGCGATGGCAAGCCAGGAGTGCAGGGACATGGGATCGTTTCGGTCGATGAAGATGTTCTGTCCGCCCGACATTCTGAAGTCGCCGATATTGTCGACAGCCATGGCAATTCGCTCCGGATAGGCTGAGGCGATCAGGCTTCCCACTTCCTCGGGGTCGACAGGATGGTTGTCCTCCTTCACCTTGAGCATCCTGCGATACTCCTGGGCTATCTGTGCGATGCGTGCCCATTTGCCCAAGTTCTTTCTCTCTCTTTGTGAACGCAGCATGGCGATGCGGAGTGTCATGTCTGAGTCCTCATGTTCGCTCATTGGGTCTTTCTCCTCCAGTACGGCTGCCATGTCGCATGCCAAGGCTTTCTGTGCATCAGTCTTGGAGTTGAGCATCATCTTGGCTATGCGGGGATGGCAGGGCAGGGATGCCATCTTTCTGCCAAGTAGCGTGACACTACCGTCCTCGTTGATTGCTTGAAGTGAAAGGAGTAAGTGTTTGGCATTAAATATGTTGCTATTGGAAGGAGGCGTGAGCCAGGGGAGCGACATGGGGTCGCTCTCGCCAAAGGCTGCAATGTCGAGAACCATCGGGGTGAGGTCGGCTTCTTCTATCTCGGGCTTTCTTTGTTCCTGCATCAGGTGTTTTGAGGTCTTCGACCATAGTCGGTAGCAGATTCCTTCTGCCACTCTGCCTGCTCGTCCTCTTCGCTGGATGGCCATGTCTTTACTGATGCGCACAGTCTCAAGATGACTGAGCCCTGTCCGTACATCGTACACCAACTGACGGCAAAATCCTGAGTCTATTACGATTCTCACGCCTTCGATGGTGAGTGATGTCTCGGCAATGGGGGTGGCGAGAACGATTTTGCGCTCGCCTTGAAGGGAAGGGGCTATGGTTTTTCGTTGTCTCTCGGGCGAGAGATTGCCATAGAGTGGATACACCTGTGTCTGTGTGCCGGCAAGAGTAGCGATAAGGAGTTCCTCGCATCTCTGTATGTCGGCTTGTCCGGGCAGGAAGGCAAGGATGTCGCCCTCGTGTTCGCGGTGGGCCCGCATCACGGCAGCTGCCACCTCTTTATATATAGTGTACTTGTCGGTATCGGTCTCGGCATAGATGGTCTTCACGGGAAACATTCTTCCGGCACACTCGATGAGCGGTGCATGAAGGGCCTGACAGATGGCAGATGTGTCGATAGTGGCCGACATGATGATGATTTTCAGGTCGGGGCGGATGATATTTTGTGCCTGCAGGGTCAGTGCCAATGCCAGGTCGGAATTGATGCTTCTTTCGTGGAACTCGTCGAAGATGATCACGTCGACACCCTCGAGGGTGGCATCATTGACGAGCATTCGGGTAAGAATGCCTTCGGTGAGAACTTCGATGCGTGTCTCGGCAGACACCTTGTTCTCAAATCGTACACGATAGCCTACCGTCTTGCCTGCTGGTTCACTTATGAGACTTGCCATTCGTTCGGCTATCTGTCGGGCGGCGAGGCGTCTGGGTTCCAACATGAGGATTTTCCCCTTGCCGTTCATTCCTTCGAGGATGGTGAGAGGCAGCAGGGTAGACTTGCCGGCTCCTGGAGGGGCTGTGACAACAAGATTAGCCGACTCTCTCAAGGTTTGATTGATGGAGTCGGCTATGCTGAATGCTGGCAAGTTGCTGGCCAAGGAATTGATTCTCGTATTATCTGTCATGAATGGAGTGAGGCATACAGGGGTGATGGTTATTTGATGTATTTCAGAATCTGTCTGCTCTTTCTGCCTTTCCTGGCAGGCAGAGGCATGAAACCCTCGGTGAGTCCTGTCTTCTCGGTCATGGCATCAAAGACGGCAGCTGCATACATGTCAAGTTTCTGCTTGGTGAGTTCGGCATGGATGGCATCCTCGTCGTAGTTGTCGGCATAGAGCAGGGTGTGCAGGTCGTCGATGTATTTCTGCGGAATGTTACGGTGCGGCATCCTGCTTTTTATCTGCATGATTTGTGCGATAATAGGCTCGTCGGTCTTCGCAGCTATGGCTTCTGCCTTTCGCTTCTCGTAGTTGGTGAAGGTGATGGTGTCAGCGCCTTGCCAGTCTTCTGTCATGGCCGACTGTGAGGTGAGCTGGCTGTAACCGAAATATCGGATGAGCGAGATGTGGTTGTTCCACCCTAAAGCGGTGAGATATTCTTTCTCCAAGGGTGTGGTGGCGATGATGAGTTCTGCCGACTTGCACATTGTCTTCTGATAGATAAGGGTTTGTAGGCTTCTCTTCATGCCAGGATTATGGCAGTTTCTATCCGAGATGTCGCCCAAAGGACAAACGATGTATGGGATTCCCATCTTTCTGGAACGTTGTGCCAGTCGGAATCCCTGGTATGACCATGCACCAAGAAACAATACCACGTCGGCATCCTCGATGTTGTCGGCGATGTCGAGTCTCTGCTGTAAAGTCTCTATATAGGCTTTGTACATGGCGTATTGCCTTTTTTTCTTGGTTATGAATAAATATATTTTCATCGTTGATTATTTAAGCTTTTTGTAAACAGTCTCGCTGAGTCCTTGTATTGTCCTCAAAGTTTGTGGCTGGTGAAGTCGTTCTTGTCGGCTCGCCAGTAACGCACTTTGTTGGCGAAGTTTCGCCAGATGATTCCGTAATCGTAGAAGGGCAACTTATACGTTGGAATGAGAGAATCGAAACAGGCGACTGCCCTGTGGGCGATGATGGTTCGAAGAACGATGAGCAGCAACAGAGCAAAACCTGCACAGCCCGTCAGTATCCAGTCTTTCATCACGACGGAGCACGCCAAAACTGCTATAGAGGCGATAAGGCTGAGGTGGGGAAAGAGATGGTCGAAGAACATCAGGGTTCTCATAGACAGGTTGCGATTGAGTGACTTGCGCGAAGCCTGCAGGTAGAGGCTCTTGTTGTGCCAGCTCTTATCGGTAGGGGCTTCCTGCTGAAGCCATGCTGATGGTGCCAGTTCGACAGCAGTGTCGCCACACAGGGCATACTTGTTGACCAGGAAGTCGTATTCGCCGCGCACATATTCCAAGTTGCCCTGATAGCCCTGCTCGCGCATGAAGTCGCTCTTGCGGAAGATGACGTTGGGCATATTGGTGCGGTAGCCGTAGGAGCGTTGTGCTCTGCGCAACAGGTAATAGGCTTTCCTGATCATGTCGAACCGGCGCACACTCTTGCAACTTTCCTCTGTGCTTACGTAGCCTAATACCAGATGGTTAGGCTCCTGGCACTGACGTGTCATGCTGGCAAGCCAGTCCTCGCTGCAGGCCATGCAGGCAGGTTCGGTGAGCAGAATCCACTCATACTTGGCAGCTTTCACACCTACGGTAATCTGCAGTTTCTTTCGGCTCATATAGCGTGAGCTCTCTGGTATGAAGGTATAATAAAGGTGTGGATTTTCTGAAGACTGACGTTTCAGAAAATCGATCGTCTCACCGTCGCTGCTCTGGCAGACAACCACTACCTGATAGTCGGCAGGATATTTCTGTTCAAGGAAAGTATGCAGGTTGCGTTCCAGCTCAGGCAGGTTGTCATGAGCTGTGATAAGTATGGTGACTGGAGGAAGTGGCTGGGTTGCGGCTGCATCTTCAGTCGTTCCCTCGGCAGACGGTTCTTCCTCTTTATTGAGACGCAATGAGCGCAGAAATGGATTGATCAGCGATCCGAGGACTGCCAATAAAACCACTGCTGCGCCAGCGATAATAGTAGTTAAACTGATTATCATCATTTTAGTTTTTTAACTTCCTCGTTTGAGAAAGTTGAGTTATTTTCTTTTCTCGTATTGTTAAGGTGCCTTACATTTCTTCTGTGGTGTAGCCTTTAGGCAACTGACGGCAGTTGTACTGACTTGCCATAATCTCGCCATAGGCTCCTGCCGAACGGAGTGCAATGAGGTCGCCACGATGGGTCTTGTTAAGGTCGATAGCCTTGGCAAAGACGTCGCTTGACTCACAGATTGGGCCTACTACATCGTAGGTTTCTACAGGCTCCTCGCTCGTGATGTTCTCTATTTTGTGATAAGCCTGGTAGAGGGCAGGGCGTATGAGGTCGGTCATGCCGGCATCTACGATGGCAAACTGCTTGGCTGTGCCTTGTTTTACATAGAGGGTTCTTGTGATGAGTGATCCCATTTGGCCTACCACTGCACGGCCCAATTCGAAATGCACCTTCTGTCCGTCGCGCAGTTTCAGGTGCTTGGCATAGGTGTCGAAGTAAGACTTGAAGTCGGGTATGGGCACGCGGTTGGGATGCTTGTAGTCTATGCCGAGTCCGCCGCCCACATTGATGTTCTTTACTCCGATGTGGTGAGCTTCCAACTGGTTTTGCAGTTCATTGATTCTGTTGCAGAGAGCCTCGAAGTCACCCATGTCAAGTATCTGACTGCCAATATGGAAGTGCAGGCCGAAGAACTTGATGTTCTTCATGGTTGCAGCTTCTGCAATGACACTCTCCATGTCTTGCATGGCAATACCGAATTTGTTTTCTGCCAGTCCTGTGGTGATGTTGGCATGTGTGTGTGCTCCTACGTTAGGATTGATGCGAAAGCAAACCTGTGCTGTCTTGTTCTTTCTGGCAGCCAGCTCGTTGATGATTTCCAGTTCGGGAATACTCTCCACGTTGAAGCAGAAGATGCCTTTCTCCAGTCCGAGATTGATCTCCCAGTCGCTCTTGCCCACACCGGCATATACGATCTTGTTGGCAGGAAATCCTGCGTTGACAGCAGCTTGTATTTCTCCTCCGCTCACGCAGTCGGCTCCTAATCCTGCCTGGCTGATGATGCCCAGCACTTTAGGATTGGCGTTTGCTTTTACGGCATAGTGTACCTCGAAACCAGGATGTTTACCTGCTTCCTCGCAGATGGTTCTGAGGGTTTGTCTCAGCAGGGCTGTGTCGTAATAGTAGAACGGAGTCTGTGTCTCCTGAAACTTATCTATAGGAAATGTTCCTTTCATTTCGCTTAAATCTAAAATTAATATCTTATATAGTCAAATTAGAAAATCCAATTTATTGTAAATCAGAATATCCAACGAAGAGTGAGTAGGAAGCATTGCATACGAATTCTTCACTCTTCACTCTTCGTTCTTCACTTAAATTACTTCTCAAACAGGTTGTTGCTCAAGTTCTGCAAAGCTTGCTTCTTGTCTCTTTCTCGGATGAGGAAAGAGATGTTGTAGTTGGAACCTCCGTAAGAAATCATTCTTACAGGGATGTTCTTCATTGCCTCTGTGGCAAGTGTCTCGAAACCTACGTTGCTCCAGTCGAGGTCGCCTACCACGCAGATGATACACATATCTGTGTCGACAGTGACAGTACCATATTTCTTCAACTCGTTGACGATGTCGTTCAGGTGGGCGTCATTGTCAATACTCATGCTTACACCCACCTCAGAGGTGGCAATCATGTCGATAGGAGTCTGATAGCTCTCGAAGATCTCGAACACCTTGCGCAGGAAACCTGTAGCCAGCAACATGCGACTGCTCTTGATCTTGATGGCGGTGATGTTGTCCTTGGCTGCCACAGCCTTGATCTTGCCACGTACTATCACGTTGTCGATGATGGTTCCGTCGGCCTTAGGGTCGAGGGTGTTCTTTAGTCTTACTGGAATGCCGGCATACTTGGCTGGCTGTACGCAGGTAGGGTGAAGAATCTTGGCACCGAAGTAAGCCAGCTCGGCAGCCTCTTCGAAGTTGAGCTGATGTACTGCCTCTGTATGCTCTACCACTCGTGGGTCGTTGTTGTGCATGCCATCGATGTCGGTCCATATCTGGATCTCGTCGGCAGGAAGGGCTGCACCGATGAGCGATGCTGTATAGTCGCTGCCGCCTCGCTGCAGGTTGTCAACCTCGCCATAAGCATTGCGGCAGATGAAACCTTGTGTGATGTAGATCTGCTGACCCTGGTTCTTCTCCATGATGTCGGCAAGCTTTTCCTTGATGTACTGTGGGTCTGGTTCTGCATTCTTGTCTGTACGCATGAAGTCGAGCGCATTGAGCAGCACAGCCTTGATGCCCTGTTCCTTCAAGTAGTTGACCACCATGTTGGTGCTCATGATCTCACCCTGAGCCACGATGCTCTTCTCCTCGAAAGAGGTGAAAAGATCCTTGGTGAAGGAACGCAGATAATCGAATTCGCTATGAAGGAATTCACTTGTGGTTTTCTTCATCTCCTCGGTAGAGTAGAGCTCTTCCACATGCTGCATGTATTTCTTCTCCAAGTTGTTGATTACCTCGTTGGCACCCTCTGGATTCTTCTTATAGAGATAGTCAGAGATTTCAACGAGTGAGTTTGTTGTACCGCTCATCGCAGAAAGTACGATGAAAGTAGGTTCACCTGATTCTGTAACCAAGGAGGCTACTCCCTTCATGCGCTCAGGTGAGCCAACCGAAGTACCTCCGAATTTCATTACCTTCATAGTCTTAATATTATATTAATGTTTAATTTTATTGTTTAATTTTATTGTTTTATGTTTAATGAGGGTGTTGATTTCTACACTCTTCACTCAACTTTCCTCGCCGTCTTCGGTCAGGTCAATGTGATTGTACTCATTGGTCACATCGTGCAGACTTCCGTCTTTGCATCGATATACGATGCCTGGGAACTTGTCGAGCATGGGGATGTTGTGGGTCGACATAACGACAGTAGTTCCCTGCTTGGTGATGTCTTTCAGCAGACTGACGATATGGCTTGCCGTTTCGGGGTCGAGGTTGCCTGTAGGCTCATCGGCAATGATGAGTTTTGGGTTGTTGAGCAATGCCCGTGCTATGGCAATGCGCTGCTGCTCGCCACCTGAAAGCTCATGAGGCATCTTGTCTGCTTTCTCGCTCATGCCCACCTCCTCGAGAACTTCTGAGATGCGTTCGTTGCGGGCCTTCTTGTCTTTCCAGCCTGTGGCTTTCAGTACAAACTCGAAGTTCTTGTGCACACTGCGGTCGTGCAGCAACTGGAAGTCCTGGAAGATGATGCCCAACTCCTTTCTCAGCGCAGGAATATCCTTGCGTCTGATGGTCGTGAGGTCTCTGCCTAAGATTTCTGCCTTCTCAGTCTCACCTTCTACGAGGTCGAGCTCGCAGTACAGGGTCTTGAGCAGTGAACTTTTTCCCGATCCTACCTTTCCGATGAGATAAGTGAACTCGCCCTCGTCAACATGGAAGTTCACGTCCTTGAGGATACACTTGTCGGCTTGGTAGATGCTTACGTTTTTATATTCTATCAACATCCTAATTTTTTCTCCTTATTATATATATATATTATTTCATTTCACCTTTGCTCTTTGCTATACGGCGCTTCTTGTCCCATTCTGGGTCGTGGCGCATCTGCAGCTCTTTTGCCACGTCCTCGATGCGCAGCTTTTTGCTGGTAAGCAGAACGATAAGGTGGTAGAGCAGGTCGGAGGATTCGTAAACGAGTTTCTCGTCGTTGCCGTTTGTGGCCTCGATGATGGTTTCCACTGCTTCTTCGCCTACCTTCTGTGCCATTTTGTTCACTCCTTTTTGGAACAGGCTGGTGGTATAGCTTCCCTCGGGCATTTCCTCATGACGCTTGTTGATGAAGTCCTGCAACTCTGAGAGGAAGAGGATAGGGTTCAGCGTGTTGTCCTCGCCCCAGCAGGTGTCTGTTCCCTTATGGCAGGTTGGACCCTGTGGATGTACCTTGACGAGCAGCGTGTCTTTGTCGCAGTCGTTCTGAATGCTGACAAGGTTGAGGTAGTTGCCCGATGTCTCACCTTTGGTCCACAGACAGTTGCGTGAACGGCTCCAGAAGGTGACTTTCTTTGTGGCTATGGTCTTTTCGTATGCCTCCTTGTTCATGAATCCCAACATCAGTACGTTTTTGGTTACTGCGTCCTGGATGATGGCTGGAACAAGGCCGCCCATTTTCTCGAAATCTATTTCCATTTCCATATCTATTTCTTTTTGCTTTATTTCTTAGTCTATATACTTCTGCTATGTGTTAGCTTCGTTTATTATATTCTCACGTTGATACCTTCATTGCGCAGGTATTTCTTGAGGTCGGGGATGGCAATCTCTCCGAAGTGGAACACACTGGCAGCCAGTGCTGCATCGGCCTTGCCCAAGGTGAAGGCATCACGGAAATGCTGCATGTTGCCTGCTCCTCCAGATGCAATGACTGGAATGCTCAACTCGTCGGCAAGTCTTGCCAAAGCCTCATTGGCGAAACCTTGCTTCACGCCATCGTGGTCCATGCTGGTGAAGAGAATTTCGCCAGCACCACGGTCGGCAACTTCCTTTGCCCAGTCGAAGAGTCCCAGTTCCACTCTTTCTCTTCCTCCCTTTACGTAGCAGTGCCATCCGTCGCTGTCGAGCCGGGCGTCTATGGCACATACACACACCTGAGAGCCATAGTGTCCGGCTATCTCGTCGATGAGACCGGGGTTGCGTATGGCTGCACTGTTGATACTTACCTTGTCGGCTCCGGCATTGAGAAGCCGGTCAACATCTTTTAGTTCGTTGATTCCTCCTCCCACGGTGAAAGGTATGTTGATTTGCTCGGCTACTCGTGTCACCATGTCGGCAAAGGTCTTTCGCCCTTCAAAGCTGGCTGTGATGTCGAGAAACACGAGCTCGTCGGCTCCCGCATCGCTGTAGGCCTTGCCCAGTTCAACAGGGTCGCCTGCGCTGCGGAGGTTCACGAAGTTTGTGCCCTTTACGGTCTCTCCGTTCTTCACGTCAAGGCAGGGTATGATTCTCTTAGCCAAACCTTTGCTTATGTTTTGTTCAACCATATCTCTTTCTTCTTTTTCATTATTGCAGAAATCTCGCTATGGGGGACTCAAAGACCCAATTTGTCTATATCGATTTTTCCCTCGTAGAAAGCTTTGCCGAACACCACCGCAGGAATGCCGGCTGTCTCCAAAGCATCTATATCCTCGTTGCAGCTTACACCTCCCGAGGCAATCAGATGGAGGTCGGGATAGGCAGCCATGATCTCTTTGTAGAGTTCGATGGCTGGCCCCTGCAGGGTTCCGTCCTTGCTGATCTCTGTGCAGAGCACGTTGCGCACACCCTTGTCTGTGTACTGTTTGAGGAAAGGAAGCAAGTCTTCTGCCGAGTCTTCCTTCCAGCCGTTGATAGATATTTTGCCGTTTCTTACGTCGGCTCCCAAGATAAGGCGCCCGGCTCCAAATTTGTCTATCCAACTAAGGAAAAGCTCTGGGTTAGTTACGGCGATGCTTCCTACTGTCACCATGGTAGCTCCTGCGTCGAATGCTTTCTCTATATCTTCCTCTGTCTTGATTCCGCCTCCGAAATCTACAGTTAGCGAAGTGGCTGACGTGATGGCTTTCAGCACGTTGTCGTTGACGATATGCTTGGATTTGGCTCCGTCAAGATCCACCACATGCAGACGTTTGAACCCTAATTTCTCAAAGTGTTTTGCCACTTCGGCGGGGTTGTAGTCGTACACTTTCTTCTGGTCGTAGTCGCCTTTGGTGAGTCTTACGCATTGTCCACCAATGATGTCGATGGCTGGTATGAGTTCTATATTCATAGTTCCATAAAGTTCTTGAGGATTTGTTCTCCTACCTTTCCGCTCTTTTCGGGATGAAACTGGCAGGTGTAGAAATTGTCTTTGTGCAGAGCGGCACTGTAGGGCTGTATGTAGTTGGCCGTAGCAATGGTTTCCTGGCATAGCGGCACGTAGTAGCTATGCACGAAATAAGTGTATGGATTTTCGCCCAGGTCTTTCATCAGGGGTGAAGAGAGGTTGTAGATCTCGTTCCATCCCATGGCAGGCACCTTGTCCTGATGTTGCTGGGGCACAAACTTTTTCACGTCGACATCAAAGATGCCGATGCAGTCCACGTCTCCTTCTTCTGAATGCCGGCACAGGAGCTGCTGTCCCACGCATATTCCCAAGACGGGTTGTGTGAGCGACTTAATGGTTTCGTCGAGCCCGTGTGCCTTGAGATAAAGCATGGCTTCTCTGGCCTGTCCCTGCCCGGGAAAGAGCACACGGTCGGCCTTACGCAGAGTTTCTGCGTCGTCGGTGAGGATGGGGGAGATGCCGAGTCTCTTCATGGCATTCACCACGGAGTAGATGTTACCGGCGTTGTATTTTACGATTGCTACATCCATAAGCTGACGTTAATCTTAAGTTTACAGATGCAAAGATACGCATTTTCTTGCAATATAAAGAAAATATTGGCAAAAAGATTATAAAAGTGTGCGAATTTCTTTCAGATAGTAAGCGAAAATGGTATAATTATTCGTCTTTATTATCTGCGGAGCGTAAAATGATGGAAGTGGCTCCAATGGTAAAGAGTGTGCCGTCTTCTATGACGCGGCGCTCTCTGTCGCCCAAGATCACATTGTCGACAAAGGTTCCTGTATAGCTGGGACCGTCGCGCAATACATATTTCAAGTTGCCTTTCTTGTCGCGACTCACATTAATGACACAATGGTTCATGTCGACACTGGGGTCTACGGTCTCGATGGGGCAGTTGATGCCGCTGTTCTTCATGTATCGTCCTATGATGTTGTCGCCCATCTGCAGGGGAATGACCTGCTTGTAGGCGAAGACATTCTCTATCACAACGATAGAGCCAAAACCATGCTCGTTGGCTCTTTCGTCGAGCTTTTCCTCCTTTTGAGTCTCGCGCAGCTTGGACACACCCATGCGTATGCCGAACTGCTTGTTGCATTGTGGGCATACAAAGACGAGACTTTGTCCTGCCTGGTACTTGGTCTCGTCGAATGTGATAAAGTTGTCACACTTGGGGCATCTTACTCTTTTCATGCGCTTATTCTTTTACGAGGGTTATCCATCCGTCGGCAAAGGCCTCGTGGTGGTGCAGCTGGTTGAGCGCTGTGTAAGCTTGTTGCTCGGTTTCATAGGAACCATAGACCACCTTTACATTGTTGGATGTAATGAGTACTCTGGTGTCCTTGAAGCCCTTGGCCTGCAGACTCTCCGTATAGGTAGCTGCATTGCGCTTGGTAACACGACTTGCCAGCACGATGCAATAGTGTGGCTTGGCTATTTCTTGCTTTTCAATCTCTGCTTTGTCTGTACTTTCGGCATTCCCCACAATCTCTGTTTTCTTCTCGACTTCGCTGGCTACAGCCTCGAGTGCCTTGATGCTGTTGTCCTTTACCATTTCCTTAGGCATAAGACGGTTCAACATGCTGATGTCTACCTTGCTCTTCTGCACCTGTGGTGTGTCGAGTGGGGTAGAGAGCGTGAAGAAGGCAATAAGGGCGATACATGCAGCCACGGCATTGCGCAGCCAGCTCTTTCTGATCTGTACGAACTCGCTGCTTTCCTCTTCCTCCTCCTCTTGTTCGTTTAAGGATACAGTATCTGTTGTGGCTTGTCGGCTGCACTTGTTTTCTTCCACCTGTTGGTTGGAATTGCTGTCGAAAGGTATGATTTCGGCTGATGCCGCTGTCTCCTCGTTGCTGGCAGATGCGCCAAGCTCCGCAAGTGGCTGCATGACAAAGCCGTCCAGACCATAGTAGTTTGGAGTCAGCAGGCCAGCCTCGCAGGGCTTAAAGGTATATGTGCCCTGGTTGTTGAGGTAGAGAGTACCTATGTCTGTCAATTCGTATTTTCCGTTGATGTCGAGCTCGGCACGAATCTCTCTCACGTCTTCTGCGATACGGCTCAGGGCATCAGGATAGCTGATGTCGTAGGCCTCTACATATGAAAGCGCGAGGAGCGAATCGTTCATGGTGAGCTGTGGATTGAAGCCAATAGTCCTCAGTGGTGGCAAAAACATGTTGTCTCTGCCATCATATCTTGCATCTACATGATGAGCCATGAAGCCTCCAAAGTCGGGGACTATCACGCAATCGTTGCTCAAAAGTAGGATCTCTATATGTCTTTCCAGTTCAATCACGTTTGCAAAGATAGTTATTTTTTTTCTTCCCACCAACAATTTTATATAAAAAATAAGTAATAGACGATAAAAAGTTTTATTTGTTTTGCCGTTTCAAAAAAATATATTATCTTTGCCATATATATAAAATAAGGTATAGTGCTATTGCTTGCTGGAAACGGTTTAGGCGAAGCAGAATAAACTAAAGAGTAATGGAATATTTGAAGACTGAGATTGAAGGGGTCTACGTGTTGGAGCCCAGGGTTTTTCGTGATGCACGTGGCTATTTCTTTGAGTCATGGAGACAGGCTGATTTCGATCAGCATATAGGTCGTCATGTAGAGTTTATACAGGACAATGAGTCCAAGTCGAGCTATGGTGTTCTTCGTGGACTGCATTATCAGAAGGGCGAATACTCACAGGCCAAGTTGGTGCGTGTCATCCGTGGACGTGTGCTCGATGTGGCTGTCGATATTCGCAAGAGCAGTCCTACTTTTGGAAAGTATGTGGCTGTGGAACTGAGCGAGGACAACAAACGTCAGCTTTTCATCCCTCGTGGCTTTGCTCACGGCTTCCTGGTTTTGAGCGACGAGGCTGTGTTTACCTATAAAGTAGATAATGTGTACGCTCCACAGCACGAGGCCAGCATCCGCTGGAATGATAAGGACATCCACATTGAGTGGCCTATTTCTGCCGATGATGTGCTCACCTCAGAGAAAGATCTCCTCAAGGCTACATCGCTGAAGGATGCCGAGGTCTTCGAGTAAAGAGAGAACAGTGTGGCCCATTTTTTTCACAGTCACAGAAAAGGAAAATTAAATCATTGATGAAACGCAATATTATATTATTGGTCATAGGGTGCCTGATGGTGTTTTCGGCCTGTAAGGAACGTGCCCAGAAGGAAACGTTCAAAGAAGACATGAAGGCCAAGCAGATGCTGCAGGGCATGTGGATTGACGAGGCTGACGAGGATGTGGTCTTTCGGGTGAAGGGCGACACTATTTATTATCCAGACTCTACCAGTATGCCTGCCTATTTTTATGTGTCGGCAGACACCTTGGTGATACGTGGTGCCAATGATATTCGCTATGCTATCGTGAAACAGGCCGCTCATCTCTTCGAGTTCAAGACTCAGAATGGAGATGTGCTCAGGTTGGTGAAGACCAATGACAAGACCTATCTCAGTTCTTTCAAGCATCAGCAGCCCGTGGTGCTCAATCAGGGACAGCTGGTTCGGAGAGACACCATCGTGACTTTTGGAGCAGAGAAGTATCATCTTTATACACAGGTCAATCCTACAACCTATAAGGTGCTCAAGAGTACCTATAATGAAGATGGAGTGGGGGTAGACAATGTGTATTATGACAACATTGTAAATGTGAATGTCTATCATGGAGCCTCGCGCCTTTTCGGGCGTGACTTCCGCAAGCAGGACTTCAGCCGTAGGGTGCCTGACTCTTTCCTGAAGCAGGCGGTGCTGAGCGATATCGTTTTCCGTGCTGCCGACAAGGCGGGCGTACATTTCCGTGCTGTCCTTGCCATGCCCGACAGCTCTGTCAGCTATCAGGTAGAAGTGACAGTTTCCTTTGATGGTCAGCTTAAAATCAGTACAGCAGGCGCTTGATGTGCCTCTGTACTGATTTTTTTTGCCTCATTTCTTTTGTCATTTACGAAAAAATAAGTAGTTTTGCAAACATGACAGTAACGCTTATCATTTTAATCATTACCGTTGCCATGTTTATATGGGGCAGGGTGAGGGCCGACATCGTGGCACTTACCGCCCTGGCAGCACTCCTTGTTTTCGGAATTCTTACTCCCACAGAAGCTCTTGCAGGCTTCTCCTCGCCTATTGTCATCATGATGATTGGCCTCTTTGTGGTGGGTGGGGCCATCATGCAGACTGGTCTTGCCAAGTTGACGGGCAACAAACTCATGGCGCTTTCGCACGGCAACGAAACCGTCACCTTCCTCTTGGTGATGCTCGTCACCTCGTTTATCGGAGCCTTTGTCAGCAATACGGGTACGGTGGCTCTGATGATGCCCATCATCGTAAGCCTTGCCGCAGCATCAGGCTTACAGTCCTCACGTTTCCTCATGCCCCTTGCCTTTGCAGGTAGTCTGGGCGGAATGCTTACGCTTATCGGTACTCCGCCCAACCTTGTCATCGACGAGGTGCTGACCGAGGCTGGCTATCAGTCGCTCAGCTTCTTCTCTTTCATGCCAGTGGGCCTTATCGTCATTGCCATTGGCATCATCGTGCTCATGCCTCTGAGCCGACTATTCTTGAGTCGTAAGCAGAGTGGAAAGAAGAAAACAGGTGGCAAGTCGCTCGACGACTTGGTGCAGGAATATCGTCTGCTCGACAATCTGCATCGGTATATTGTGCCTGCCAATCGCTCCACGGCAGCGCTTGATGAGCATGGGGAGAGGCTCGACATCGTGGGCAAGACACTCAAGGAACTCAGTATACAGAAGCTGTATGGAGTGAGTGTCATCGAGATAAGAAACGAGAAAAAGTCGCGCTTGGGACTGATGAAGGACATCAACCAGAATATGGCGAAGAGCAGCAGCGTCATTGGAGAGCATGACACCTTATATATAATGGGTGACGAGGCTAAGATGCAGCGCTTTGCAGCCGACTATGGTCTGCGCAAGATGAAGGACGTGAAGATAGACTTTTATGACTTGGGACTTTCCGAGATTGTCGTCATGCCTACTTCTCATTTTGCAGGACTCAGAATCGGTGAGGCCAATCTGCGTAAACGCTTCGGCATGAATGTATTGGGAATCCGTAGAGGAGACGAGTACATCACCGACAATCTTATCGGCACCCGACTGCATGTGGGCGACATGCTCCTGGTGCAGGGCGAGTGGTCAAACCTGGCTCACCTGGCTGCCGATACAGCCAACTGGGTTGTGCTCGACCAGCCTGAGAAGACTGCCAACAAGGTACTTCTCGACTACAAGGCTCCTGTTGCTGCAGCCATTATGTTGCTGATGGTGGTGATGATGGTTTTCGACTTTATTCCTGTTGCTCCTGTAACAGCGGTTATCATTGCAGGTCTGCTGACTGTCTTTGCCGGATGTTTCCGAAATGTGGAGGCTGCCTATAAGACCATCAACTGGGAGAGCATCGTGCTCATTGCCGCCATGATGCCCATGTCTACAGCCCTTGAGAAGACAGGAGTCTCGGCTTTGGTGTCGCAGACCCTGGTAGACAGCTTAGGAGCCTTAGGCCCAACAGCTCTTTTGGCAGGTATTTATTTCACTACCTCGCTCATGACGATGTTTATCAGCAATACAGCCACTGCTGTGCTGATGGCTCCCATTGCCTTGGTGGCAGCCCAGCAGGTAGGGGTCAGTCCTTATGCTTTCCTCTTTGCCGTCACCTTAGGAGCCAGTATGTGTTTCGCCTCTCCCTTCTCCACACCGCCCAATGCGCTGGTGATGAAAGCAGGAGGCTATACGTTTATGGATTATGTCAAGGTGGGTTTACCTTTGCAGATTATTATCGGCATTGTCATGACCTTCGTGCTTCCCTTGCTGTTCCCGTATTAGCGCTTTGTCATTTTGGTCATTAGTCATTTTTGGCTGTTAGAAGTTATAGGAATGTTTTTTTCTTTTTTAACTCTCGATCCTTACTCTTGTTGAATAAAAATAACTATCTTTGTGCGATAATTGAACCTATTTTCGTCACACATTAAAAAAACACAGCAAGATGGAAATGAACGATGAGTCCCTGAAAGCCTGGGACATTATAGAGAAGACGAGTGCCAATTTGTTTCTTACAGGTAAGGCGGGTACAGGAAAGACAACCTTCCTGAAGGAACTCAAGCGCAGGTCGCCCAAGCGAATGGTGGTTCTGGCTCCTACAGGAATCGCTGCCATCAATGCCGGTGGTGTTACCATTCATTCCTTCTTTCAGCTGCCCCTTTCGCCTTATCTTCCAGGTACTACATTCGCTGGTGGTGAGAAGAAGCGGTTTCAATTCAGTAAGGTGAAGCGAAACATCATTCGTACGATGGATCTCTTGGTCATCGACGAGATCAGTATGGTGCGCAGCGACTTGCTTGATGCCATCGACTCGGTGATGCGCCGTTATCGTAAGCACGATCTGCCCTTTGGCGGCGTTCAGTTGCTCATGATAGGCGACCTGCAGCAGTTGGCTCCCGTAGTGACAGAACATGAGGAAAGTATGTTGCGCCAGTATTACGACACTCCTTTCTTTTTTTCGAGCAAGGCGTTGCAACAGGCAAGCTATCTTACCATAGAACTGCAGACCGTCTATCGTCAGCAGGACGAGAGGTTTGTGGCGCTTCTCAACCAGATAAGGGAGAACAAGGCAAGCGACGAAACCCTTGCTGCACTTAATCAACGTTATATTCCCGATTTTCAGCCTCCTAAGGGTGGTGACTACATTCGGCTTACTACACATAATATCCCTGCTCAGCATATCAATGAGCAGGAATTAGGCAACTTACCCTCTCAAGTATATAGTTTCACGGCAGAGGTGGAGGGCAACTTCCCCGAGACGTCCTATCCTGCCGATTTCAAGCTGCTGCTGAAGAAGGGAGCTCAGATTATGTTTATCAAGAACGATGCTGACCACCGGTTCTATAATGGTATGATAGGCGAGGTGACGGCTATTGATAACCAGGAGATCAGGGTCATGGGAAAGGACAATGGCGAAGAGTTTATACTGGAAAAGGCAGAATGGAGCAACTCGAAATACGCACTCAATGAGCAGACGCAGGAGATAGAGGAAACCGTGGAGGGCACCTTCCGACAGTATCCCGTTCGTCTGGCATGGGCCATCACTATCCACAAGAGTCAGGGACTTACCTTCGAGCATGCCATCATTGACGCCTCGCGATCCTTCACTCATGGTCAAACCTATGTGGCGCTGAGCCGTTGCAAATCGTTGGAGGGAATGGTGCTCAGCAGCCCTTTGTCTCGTTCTGCCATTATCAGCGACAGTACCGTCGATTCGTACAACGATCGTATGGTTTCTCCTACGAAGGAGCAGATTGCTACGCTGCAGCAGCTCTATGTTCAGCAATGTATAGCCGAGCTTTTCGACTTCCGTTCCCTGCAGCAAAGCTATGACTTGCTGTTGCGTTGCTTGGTGGAGTATTTCATGAGCAATTATCCACGACTCGTAGGCGAGTATCAGAAACTTGGGGTGGTGCTGAAGAGTCTGGCTGCTGTTTCCGACAAGTTCAGGGTGCAGTATTCCTGCATGCTGAATGCCAATCCCGATGTGAGCGATGAGGCATTGCAGGAGCGCATACACAAGGCTGCTCAATACTTCTGGCAAAAGACTGGCATACTGACTGACCTGCTGAAGAAGACGAATGTGTCGACCGACAACAAGACAGCGAAGAAGCAGTTTGCCGACCGATTCGGGACCTTTGCCGATGAAACGCTGCTCAAGCAGTCGCTCCTGCGTTATGAGCAGGAAGCCGAGTTCTCGGTGAGCGACTATCTGAAGAAGAAAGCGCTGTTTATTCTTTCGCGTGCAGACGAGGAATCAACGGGGGTGGGTAGTGGTCGCAAGCGCAAGTCGGCAGCCAAGGAACCCAAAGAGCCTAAGGCTCCCAAGACGCCTACTCGCCAGATTACTCTCGACCTCTTCAAGGAGGGCATGAATGTGCAGCAAATAGCCACAGCCCGCGGACTTGCCCAGAGTACCATCATCTCTCATTTGTCACATTATGTGCGTGAGCGAGAGATAGGTCTCAGGGCTCTCATCTCTTCGAGTCGCGAAAAGAAGATTCGTGACTTTATGCAGGCTCATCCTGAAATGAAACAGATTTCGGAAATCAGGCAAGCCATGGGTGGCGACTATGAGTATTGGGAAATCATGCTTGTCAGGGATGTGGAGTAGTAAAAATACACAAAAAAATGAAAGTACTTGCGATGACCAACGCAAGTACTTTCAACTGCTTATGAAAGTGCTTTCAACTGCCAACGCAAGTACTTTCATTTTTTAGGGGTATTTGGCTTAAATTCTCATGACTTGTTTTACACCCTTGACAGCACTCAGCTTTTTGATGAGAGCTTCGGTGCGTGAGGCATCATCAATCATCACGGTGATGTTGCCCGAGAAGAGACCGTCTTTCGACGAGATGTTGATGCCTCTCATCACGAGCTTATCCTCTTTGGATATGATGTTGGTGATGTTGCTCACGATTCCAATATCATCATTGCCGATGATTCGCAGGGTAATGGCGTACTTGGAGGTTCCCTTTCCGCTCCACTTTGCCTTGACGATGCGATAGCCGAAACGTCGCTGCAGTTCCTTGGCATTGGGACAGTCGGAGCGATGCACCTTGATGCCTTTGCTTACGGTGACGAAGCCGAAGATGGGGTCGCCATAGATAGGGTGGCAGCAATGGGCCAACTCGAAGTCTATTCCCTTCAGATTTTCATCGATGACGAGCACGTCGTCGTTCTGTCGCATCATTTCCTCGGTAGGATTCTCATACTCGAACTCGGCAGCACTGGCGGCAGGACGTGTGGAGTTGGTCACGTTCAGGTCGTGGTCGCGTTCGGCGATGTATTTCTCAATGATGCTGTTGGGGTCTATCTTCTCCTCGGCAATGTCCTTGTAGAAATCAGAGTTCTCCTTGTAGCCCATCTTCTTGATGGTGCGTGCCATGATGCTCTCCTCTATTTCCAACTTTCTGTTCTTGAATCGTCGCTCCAGGAGTTCCTTGGCAAAGAGACCTTCCTTCTTCTGTGTCTCCTTGATGGCGAGGCGGATCTTGGCCTTGGCTTTCGAGGTCTTCACGATGTTGATCCATTCCTGACGTGGCTTCTGGTTGCTCTGTGTCAGGATTTCTATCTGGTCGCCCGAGTGCAGCTCTTGTCTGAAGCTTACTGCGCGCCCGTTGATCTTTCCTCCCACACAGGTGTTGCCGATACGTGAGTGGATGTAGTAGGCGAAGTCGAGCACCGTGGCTCCCTTGGGGAAGTTGAGCAGGTCGCCCTTAGGTGTAAATACATACACCTCGTCTTCCTTCAGGTCCATCTTGAACTGGTCCATCAGCTGCAGGTCGTCGTTGTTCTCGAGTGCGCTTCTGATGTTGGCGAGCCATTCGTCGATGCCTCCCTTCTCGCTCTTGATACCTTTATAGCGCCAATGGGCAGCCAGTCCGTGCTCAGCAATCTCGTCCATACGCTCTGTGCGAATCTGTACCTCCACCCATTTGTTCTCAGGTCCGAGCACGGTGGTGTGCAGACTCTCGTAACCATTGCTCTTAGGCACAGAGAGCCAGTCGCGCATACGTTTAGGGTTGGGCTGATACATGGCCGTGATGAGAGCGAACACCTGCCAGCATTGCATGTATTCCTTGTCGCGTGGCGAGTCGAGGATGATGCGGATGGCAAAGAGGTCGTACACGCCCTCGAAGCCGCATTGTTGTTTCTTCATCTTCTGCCAGATGGAGTGGATGCTCTTGGTGCGTCCCTTCATGTGGTATTTCAGTCCGGCAGCATCCAACTTCTCCTGTATAGGCTTGATGAATCGTGCTATGTAGGCGTCGCGCGAAGCCTTTGTGGCGTTGAGCTTCTCCTTAATCATGTAGTAGGCATCGTGCTCCAGATACTTCAGACTCAGGTCCTCGAGTTCGCTCTTCAGCTTGTACAGACCCAGTTTGTGGGCGAGGGGAGCGTAAAGATAGCTTGCCTCTTCGCTCACACGCTGCTTGGCTTCGAGCTGGTCGGTGTCTCTGATTTGCCGCATCATATTGACACGGTTGGCTATCATGATCAGGATCACACGCATGTCTTCCGAGAACGAGACAAGCAGGTTGCGGAAGTTCTCGCTCTCTATGACAGGATTGCGCTTGTAGAGTTCGTTGATTCTCAACAGACCGCGGATGATGTGCGCCACGCCTTCGCCATATTTCTTCTCTATGTCGTCGAGCGTCTGGTAACCGTCCACCACACTGGTCTGCATCAGGATGGCGATTACTCCGTCGCGTCTGAGTCCTATTTCGTTGACTGCTATCTCGGCTGTCTGCAGAGCATACAGTATGGGATTGAGCCCAAAGACATCTCGGCTTATCTGATGGTTGATGAATGCGTGATGAATATCTTCTCTGATCAGTTTCTCATCCTGGGCGCTGAAAGTGTTGCCGACAGCAGTACGCAATCGTTCCAGAATGGTGAGGGTTTGTTCCCTTTCTTCGGGTGTAAAAGTGAATTTTTCGTCCATAATTCTTCCCTTTTCTTAAAAACTTATTGCAAAGGTACAAAAAATCGTCATAAAATTTCTTTTTTTCAAAAAAACTTACTACATTTGTAGCACAACTAAAGAAAAAATAACATAAATATGGTATCATGAATCAGCAAGAACTAACCCAAATTGCAGCTCGCGGCATTTCGGAGCAGCAAATAGCAAAACAATTGGAGCAAATCAAAAATGGTTTCCCTTTCCTTCGTCTCGAAGGTGCTGCAGCCATTGGTAAGGGAATTATGTCTCCCGACGCAGAGGAGGTAAAGAAGTATGAACAGGTGTGGGACGAGTACAAGAAGCAGGGTCACCGCATCGTGAAGTTTGTGCCAGCATCTGGTGCGGCAAGCAGAATGTTCAAGAATCTCTTTGCGTTCCTTGATGCGCCTTATGATGTGCCTACAACCGATTTCGAGAAGCATTTCTTCGACAATATCAAGAAGTTTGCCTTCCGCAAGTCTCTCTGCAGCAAGTGCAAGGAGAACGAGGGCAGCTGCGTATGCGACCTGATCAAGGCTGGCAAGTACAAGGCTGTGGTGGCAAACCTGCTGAAGGCAAGCGGACTCAACTATGGTCAGTTGCCTAAGGGCTTGCTGCAGTTTCATGAGTATTCCGACGAAGAGGTTCGCACCCCTATGGAGGAGCATCTTGTAGAGGCTGCGCTTTATGCCAGCAGTAACGGTGAGGCGAATGTCCACTTTACCGTTTCGCACGACCATCTGGAGCTCTTCGAGCAGATGGTGGCTGAGAAGGTAGATGGCTACGCCAAGAAGTTCGGTGTGAAGTACAACATCTCTTTCTCTGAGCAGAAGCCAAGTACTGACACCATCGCCGCCAATCCCGACAACACTCCCTTCCACAATGAGGATGGCTCGCTGCTCTTCCGTCCAGGCGGCCATGGAGCGCTGATAGAGAATCTGAATGAGATAGATGCCGACGTGGTGTTCATCAAGAATATAGATAATGTGGTGCCCGACCGTCTGAAGGCCGATACCGTGACCTACAAGCAGGTGATTGCCGGCATCTTGGTTTCGCTGCAGCAGAAGGCTTTCGAGTATCTGCGCGTGCTCGACTCTGGTACTTACAATCATGAGAAGTTGGAGGAGATTATCCGATTCCTGCAGCGCGACCTGTGCTGCCGTCGTGCCGACATCAAGGAACTGGAGGATGCTGACCTGGTGATTTATCTGCGCAAGAAGCTGAACCGTCCGATGCGTGTATGTGGCGTGGTAAAGAATGTGGGCGAGCCTGGTGGCGGACCTTTCCTTACCTACAACAGCGACGGAACGGTGAGTCTGCAGATTCTGGAAAGCTCACAGATTGACAAGAACAACAAGCAATACATGGATATGTTTGCGCAGGGCACTCACTTCAATCCTGTAGACCTTGTTTGCGCTACTAAGGACTATAAGGGCAACGATTTCGACCTGCCTAAGTATGTGGATCCCAAGACAGGATTTATCAGCAACAAGAGCAAGAACGGCAAGGAACTGAAGGCGCTCGAGCTGCCCGGTCTTTGGAATGGTGCGATGAGCGACTGGAACACGGTGTTCGTAGAGGTTCCTCTCAGCACTTTCAACCCAGTGAAGACGGTCAACGACCTGCTTCGCGACCAGCATCAGGCGAAAGTTGAGTAAAGTAACTCAACTTACGCAAATTGGGAAGTGAAGAATTTTAAGAAGTTGGAGAAACTAAACCAATAAGCCTTAAGGGAATGTTTCTTCAGAGCAAAGGAGTCAAGGGAGCTGAGGGAGTTTAGAAATAACTCCCTCAGCTCCCTTAATTCAGTAATACCTTTTTTTACCGTCACTTAGTGACTTCAGCCCCCAGCGATAGATGCAGGGTTCATATTTTAATATGAATCCTGTCATTGTTTGACAAAAAACTCACCAACCACTTTGGGAGGCATGATGACCAAAGTAGGGTTGGTGAGTCCGATAGTGGTCAACTAAAATCGTCAAACCACAAGAAATCTTACTCTTATACTATATAAATGTTCTTTTTAGCCCTAAAAATCTATGTTCTAAACTATCGAACTTATGTTCTAAACTTTCGAACTTAAGTTCTAAACTTTCGAACTTGTGTTCTAAACTTTAGAACATAGATTTATAAACTAACAGAAAACAATTTGTATCGTATTAAAGTAATTGCTCGTGGCTATAGGGGTGCTGAGTTGTTACAAAGTATGTTCCAAAAAAGAAAGTTGCAGTATCATTTTCCTTGATATATTCTTAGTCGATTCTTGGCTGATGATAGTCGTTTGACAATAGCCTTCAGGCGCAGACGGTACATGAAACATGCCAATATGCCGTAAACAAACACCTGGCACCACAAACCCACATACTCCTTATGTATATCGGCAATGGACGCACCAGTGCCCATGATGCGCAGGTAGCCGTTCATGCCAAATGTAGAAGGGAAGAGCCATGACACATACTTCCAGAATACAGGAATCTCGGATCCAGGCCACGAAATGCCCGACATGAAAAGCAACGGCACCGAAAGGAAGACGAACAGCATGATGCAATCTTCTCTTCTGTAAACCAGTACAGACAGCACCATCGCCATGAAGATGCAGGCTAAAATGTACGGAATGATGAATCTGAGGAACACGAAATAGTCACCCACGTCGGGCAATCCAAACCACTGGGTCACAGCGGTGTACATATATATGGCCATCAGCAGATAGAGGATAAAGTAGAAGATGGCTTTGCCTATTACTATATCCACAGGTCTTCTGTACCATTTGCGCTTGGGCAGCATGTTGGCAAGGCATTTCTCACGCTGGTTTCCCATCGACATGCCGATGCCTAAGAAGAGTGTCTGCTGGATAATGAGCATCAACACTGGAGGAATGAGAAATGCAGCAAAACCGCTTTGCGGATTGAAGAGACTGATGTAGTCGTATTCTATTGGCATTCGGGCAATCTTTTCATCTTCACGGGTCATCGGATGCAGGTAGTTGTCCACCTTGATGTCGCGGTTCATATCGAGTGAGACATTATTGGCGGCAAGAAGCAAAGCTTTGTAATACAGCAGCGAACTCATGTCGCAATAAAGTCCGACGGTGGTTTGCTCACCTCTCCAGATATCCAGATTGAAGGTCTTCGGAATGCGAACCACACCGTATATTTTTCTTTCCATCAGCAGTTGGCGTGCCTCGTTGACATCGTTGCAATGTGCTGTCAGGCTGGCCTCTGGTGTCGCATCCATCTTTCGGATGAACTCACGACTCATACTGCTGTTGCAATCATCAATCACAGCAAAAGGCACATCACGCACCACCTCGTTTGTGTAGACATAAGAGTAGAGCAACGGATAGCAAAGAGGCACAAAGATGATGAAAATCAAGATACCCTTGTCGTGCATGATTTCCCTGAGTTCCGTCATCCAAATCTGTATGATATTTATGATAGATCTTGTCATTATGGTATGTACTTAACTTTGGTGAATAAACTGCGATAGTGGTGCAGCGTGAGCAGTGGCAGCAGGGCGAATATCGCCAGTGCCAGCACGCTGTGCCAGGCGTATGCGATGCTATACCCGTTGAGTGCCTGGTTGACATACAGCAGATAATAGTGGCGCAGAGGAAAGAGAACGCTGAGCTTCTGCAGGATGGTATCCATCGCCGTAACCGGATAGGTGAAACCTGCCAGCGAGAACGAAAGGATGCCCCAGAGCGAGCATAGGCACATGGAGAGTCGCATCTGTCCGCTCACCCCGAAGAGGAAGGCTGCAAATCCCTGTGCTCCCAGCACCGTGAGCATGCCCACGCCTATCATCGCTATGATGCCGCTGTTGCACGGATATTGCAGATAGCGGTAGAAATATACGGCATAGAGGATATAGATGAGCCAGAATACCAGGGTTTGCGGCAAGAGTTTTCCCATGAGGGCGGTGAGCGGTGATTTGCCCGATATGCGATAGAGCACAAGCTGCGTATTGCGCTTCCATTCCAGTCCGATGGTGTAGGCTGCCGAGAGCATCACCAGGAGGATGAAGATTCCGGGGATGAGCATATTGTTGAGATATACTGCATAATCAAGGTAAGGGTTGTTGAGCGGATGTGTCTCTATCTTGATGGGTTGTATCACGCCCATCGCCTGCCGTGGGTTCATGCCGTGGGCATAGAGCGATTCTCGGGTCAGGGCTAGACCTGTAAGCTCTGAAGCATAGCGCATGTCGCGCATCAGCAGATTACCCGGCACATAATAGCACTCGTTGGTATAGAACGAGATGCGGGGCTGGCGGTTTGCCAGAGCCTTCTCAGTGGTCTTCTTGGGAAGATAGAAGAAGGCATAGATTTCTCCCCGCTGCATGGCTTCTCTTGCCTCGCCGAAGGTAGGATAGTGGCGGATGATCTTCACGCCCTCCATCGAGCCGAGTATGCGGGTGATGGTATGGGTGATGTGGGTATCATCTTCATCCACCATCGCTGCTGGCATCTTGGTGGGCAGACCGGCATCCATCAGTGAGGTGAGGAATATGAGACAGAACAGCGGCGCAATGATCATGCAGAAGAGGAAGAGTGGGCGATGCGAATACATCTTCAGTTCTCTTTTGCCTATCATGGCGAGCCTTCTGATAGTCTTGCTTATGATGTTCATGATGATGATTTTTTATATGCTTTAATTCTTTGAGGATTTGTCGGTTGCAGAAGATGACTTTCTCAGTACTGCCGACATGCCCGACATGATGTTGCTTACCGGCTGTAATGGATGAGCCTGTACCTCGAAGGTCTTCAGGTCGAGATCATCGAGAGCCTTGGTGGCCTTCCATACGGCAAAAGAGCCCACATCCTTCATCAGGGTGATGCGTACAGGAATGGTCTTGTCTACGGCAGGAACATACACCTCTGCCTCGGTTCCCACGGAATAGCCCTTCAACTTGTCTTCGCGGATATTGAAGACAAACCATACATCTTTTACCACCGACACATTCATGATAGGTGCGCCAGTGCCCACCAGTTCGCCTACTTCGGGGAAAATCTCGGTTACCAAGCCGTCGGCTGTAGCCGTCAGTACCGTCTCCTTGATGTAGGAATGTACTTCGGCAATGGCACCCTTAGCACGGTTGGCCTGTGCCTGTGCCATAGATTTTTCCTCTTTTCGGGCACCGTTCACAGCCATGTCGTATTTTGCCTTGGCGGCTTTCTCGGTAGCCACGGCAGCATCATATTGCGCCTTTGCCTCATCGCGCTTCTGCTCAGCCATCACGCCTCCCTCGAAGAGGCGCTGCACACGGTTGTAGGTCTTGCGCATCACATCCACGGCTGCTATCGACTTCTGCCACATCTCGTAGGCTGCCTGTATTTCTTCTTGTCGGGCACCACTGTACACTTTGTCCTCCATAGCTTTGGCGGCATCGTAGGCGGCTGTGGCCTGAGAAAGCTTTGCCTCAACATCGGGAGCTTCGAGTACTACAAGTGTATCACCTTTGTGAACAAAGTCACCTTCTTTTACTCTCAACTCCAATACGCGTGAAGGTACTTTGGAAGAGAGACGGTAGTCGGTCGTTTCTGCCTGTCCCTCAAGGGTTTCTTCCTTGGTGGTTTTGAACAGACCTACCGTGATGACAACGATGATGACGGCAATGAGCACCAAGGCGATTGCCAGAATACTGGTGATGATTCTATTCTTTTTCATTTCTAAGTTATTTCAGATTTAACATTGTTGTATTTTAAATATGTGTATCGATAGAACCGATGGCTTTTCGCAGATAGAGATTGGCAAGGCGTACGTCCACCTGTGCGTTTACCCATTCCGATTTAGCCTTGAGCCATGCAGTCTGTGCCTCCATCACATTGCTCAGCGTAATTACGCCTTCCTTCATGCCGAGGTTGGCGTAACGGAGGTTTTCTTCTGCCTCGTCCACACTGCGCAGGGTGGTCTGGTAACGCTCCAGACTCTCCTGAAGTTTCTGACGGCATTGGTTCACCTGCTGCTCAATCTTTTCCTTCACCTCTTCGGTTTCAAATCTGTGCATCAGGGCTTCTGCCTTGGCAGTCTTCACCTTGTAAGAGCGGTCGCCCCAGGTGAGGATGGGGACGTTCAGCGTGACACCTACATTCCACATACCTTTCATCTTGCGTTCAAAGCTGTTGAATACCGATGGGTTGCTGGCCAGATAGCCTCCCATCAGGGCTACCTTGGGCAGGTATTCGGCACGTGCCAACTTGATTTTCTCATCGTAAATCTTGTTCTGAAGTCCTAAGGCCTGCAGCTCTTTGCGGTTGCCTTCAGCCTGTTCTACCAGGTTGTCTGTCTTCGAATTGACCATTTCCACCTGGCCCATTATCGCTGTGCTTTGGCTCTTCTCGTCGATGGCATCTTCTACCTCTACTGCTTCGTTCATGTCAAGTCCGCAGATCCTGCAGAGGTTCATTCTTGACAGTTCTATGCCATTGTTCACCTGAATGAGTGTCACACCGGCTTCGTTCACCTTCACCTTTACACTCAGGAGGTCGGCCTTGGTAGCCATGCCTTCCTTTACCAGTTTCTCTACATCTCTTTCCAATTTGTCAACCAAAGCCTTGTAGCCCTCGGCAAGTTTCTTCTTGCTGTACAGCGCCACTAAGTTCCAGTAAGCATCGTCCACCTCTACAATGATGTCTTGCAATTCCTTGTCGTACAGGGTTCCGGCAGCCTCTTCGGCATATTGGGTAATCTTATTGTATGCTCTGATTTTGCCTCCCATATAAATAGGTTGAGTCAGGGTAACCGCTACGACACCTGCATTACGGGTATCGGTATGAAGGGCATCCACGACTCCTTGTCCTACAGAGTTAATGGTAGAACTCATTGGAGCGAGATTGGGAACTGCTGCAGATAGTCCTGTTCCTATATTAGATAAGGTGTGCTTCTGCTCATCGCTCAGCAGCGACAACTCGCGGCTTGTGTACATATATGCACCTGTAGCTGATACTTTTGGCAGGTAGTTGGTGGTTGCAGATTTATGGGTGTAATGGGCTGCTACCTTTTTCTGCCCAGCCATAAGTAGGGATTTATTGTTGCTGATGGCTCTGGCTCTTAATGAGTCGAGTGACCAACTTTTGCCGACGGCATTTGTATTGACCAATACAAGCGACAACAATCCAAGCATTAATACTTTTTTCTTCATTATTTTCTATCTGTTTTTATAATTCATGCGGCAAAATTACTACTATTAGAACACTATTTGGTGCTCTAATAGGTCTGTATGGTGTTCTTTTAGGGAAGTTGTTATGTGAAAGAACAATAAATCTACCTTTTAGACCACTAAACGTGTATGTTTTTTTACTAAATTTGCCAGCAAAAAGAACTAAAGTATGGCAAAGTTTGAAAAAATAGACATTTCTGACATCAGACTCATAGCGAATGCAGAGTTTATAGACTATGCAGACAACGACGTGGTTATTATTGATGACCTGCGCAATTTCTCGAGGTTGCAAGCCATCAAGGTGGATTTCCTTTTGATCATAGTCATCAAGTCGGGGCGTGTGGCCATGCAGGCAGACAAAGAAGAAGCCACAGCCTCTTCCAACGACATTATTATTTGCCAGCCCAACACCATTATGAACGATTGTTTGTTTAGTTTTGACTTTAGCGCCAAGGCTGTTTGTCTATCGTCAAAGATAGCTCGAAGCATGTTGCACATTGGTGATGTGGTGGATATTTCTTTCTATTTGAAGAATAAGCCTATCATTCACGTGGGTGAGTCGAGCATGAGTACATTTGAGAAATATCATGCACTTTTGTCAGAACAGGTGGTGAAAGAGGACTCTAAGTATAAGAAGCTGATTGTGGGAAGTTTGGTGAATTCTTTCCTGTTTTGCTTGCTGAGCATCATAGAACAAAGTTCTCCGGAAAGGGAAACGCTCCATGTCTCAAGGGGCAGTCTGTTGTTCAAGCAATTTATAGAACTGTTTTCTTCCTTGGAGGTAAAACCAAGAAACGTGGATTTCTATAGCAAGAAACTTTGTATTACCCGAAAATACCTGTCGAATGTCTGTAAGGACAACAGTGGGAAAACTGCTTACGAGTGGATTATTGAATATTCGATAGAAGATATCAGCCGTCTTTTGTCTCATTCGGATATGAGTGTAAAGGAAATCGCCAACTATTTGAACTTTCCAAATCTTTCTTTTTTCGGCAAGTTTGTTAAATCTCATCTGGGTTGCTCACCGACTCAGTTCAGAATGATGAAAGGTAAAAATGCAGCTGAGAAATAGTATGTTGGCAGAGAACTCATCGTTTTATTGCGAAGTGTTCTTTGACTGTGTAGTGATAAGTAAATGACGATGTATTTTAAAAAAACAACCATAAAGGTAAGTCCCAGGCACCCTGAGATGAGAGACTTCATTGAGCGCATTCCTGAGGTGTTCGAGCAGGAGGGACAATGTGTTTATATAGGAAGAAATGTGATTAAGGCATTTTGGATAAAGGTGAATGGTGAGGACAAAGAAGTGATGGTGAAAAGATACAGGCAACCTTACTTTGTCCAAAGAATACACTATACTTTATTCCGCCCCACGAAGGCGTGTCGTGCATACGAGTATTCCTTTAAGTTGCAGGCTAATGGCTTTGCTACCCCCGAAGGCTATGGATATGTGGAGACAAGGATTATGGGACTTCTCAAGTATTGCTACTTTATATCTGACGTTGAACATAGTCCTCTCCTTTCTGAGCAACTGAATGAACTAAAGGATTTCAACAAGGTGATGGCGAGTGATTTTGCTCGTTTTGTGAATCGTTTACACCAGAAAGGCATCGTGGATCTTGACTTGAATAGCAGCAATATTTTCTATCAGATCCAGGATGATGGTCATTACAGATTCTCTCCTATCGACATCAATCGCATGAGGTCCTACAAAGGATATCCTCCGCTGAAAATATGTGTAGAGAACCTGATGAGTTTTACTGGCAGAATAGATTTGTTCGAGTTTGTGATACAGCAGTATATGAACGTAAGGGGAATTAATGAGAATGTGATCAGGAAAATCTTGGAAGCCAAGAAGGTACATGACAGACGATGGAAACATATTAAAGGCTTTACACATTTATTTAAATGGATAAGAAAATAGGCGATAACTTCCATAACTTCTGAACTTGCTAAATTTCAGTATAAAAAAACTTCACCCATCCTACAACTCTATACAGAGAAGAATGATGGGTGAAGTCTTTTTGTATGTAGTGTTCGAATGTTTATTCGTTCATCAGATAGTTCTTGAATGAAGCGAAGTCCTTTGTCATTTCGATGCTCTGCTTCTTGCCCTTCATGAACTCGGCAAGGCGTGCAGGAATCTCGATGTCGGTGCCGAGGATGCTGTCCACCTTCTCCTTGAACTTGGCAGGATGGGCAGTCTCGAGGAACACACCAACCTCGCCTGGCTTCAACTGTTCCTTCAAGGCACGATAACCGCAAGCTCCGTGAGGATCAAGCACATACTTGGTGTCGTTGTAACATTGCTTCATGGTCTCGGCTATCTGCTCGTCCTTGTATGTGGCACCGCTGATGTAGGCTGTGATGGCCTCGTGGTTGCCTTTGTAGAGGTCGTAGATGCGGGCGAAGTTGGATGGGTCGCCCACGTCCATGGCATTGGCTATTGTGGCCTTGCTGGGCTGAGGATTGTACTCGCCAGTCTGCAGATAGTTGTAGAAAATATCGTTGGCGTTGTTGGCAGCTATGAAGCGATGGATGGGCAGTCCCATCTCATGACCGAAGAGTCCGGCTGTGATGTTGCCGAAGTTTCCGCTGGGCACGCAGATCACCAACTTGTCTGCCAGTCCCTTCTCCTTCATGCGTGCATAGGCGTTGAAGTAGTAGAAAGCCTGAGGCAGGAATCGTGCCACATTGATAGAGTTGGCCGAGGTGAGCTTCATGTGCTTGTTGAGTTCCTCGTCCATGAAAGCCGACTTGACAAGCGCCTGGCAGTCGTCGAACACGCCATCCACCTCAAGGGCTGTGATGTTCTGTCCGAGGGTGGTGAACTGGCTTTCCTGAATCTTGCTTACCTTCCCCTTAGGATAGAGCACATAGACGTGAATGCCGTCAACACCGAGGAATCCATTGGCTACAGCCGAACCTGTATCGCCCGAAGTAGCAACGAGCACGTTGACTTCCTCCTTGCCTTCCTGACGCACGAAGTACTGCAGCAGACGGGCCATGAAGCGCGCGCCTACATCCTTGAAGGCGAGGGTAGGGCCATGGAAGAGCTCCAAAGAGTAGATGTTTGGCTCTACCTCTACCACAGGGCAGTCGAAAGCCAGTGTGTCGTAGACGATCTTCTTTAAAGACTCAGCATCGACGTCCTCGCCGAAGAAGGCGTCAGCCACCTTGTAGGCAATCTCCTGGAAGGAGAGTTTCTCGATGTTGTCGAAGAAGTCCTGTGGCAACTTCTTGATGATTTCGGGCATGTAGAGACCACGGTCTTCTGCCAGTCCTTTTACTACCGCCTTGTGAAGATCGGCGATGGGTGCTTTCTTATTTGTTGAATAATATTTCATTTTGATTTTAATTGATTGCCATAAATGTGTTCATGAATTCCTGCAGTTGCAGCAGTCCGTAGCAGCCTCTCACGCAACTTTCCTCGTCGTACTTCTCTACGCTGTCGGGCTCGATGCCGGGATAGTAGATGATGAAAGGTACGGGCTCTTTCACGTGGGTGCGGATCTCTACTGGAGTAGGATGGTCGGGCAGGATGGCGATGCATACTGGCTCGTCCCAAGTGCTTACCTCGTCGAAGATTGGTTTGATGAGTCGCTGGTCGAGGTTCTCGATGGTTTTGAGCTTCAGTTCCAGGTCGCCGTCGTGGCCAGCCTCGTCGCTTGCCTCTACGTGCACATAAACGAAGTCGTCGCCGTCCTTCAGCGCCTGGATAGCTGCTGCTGCCTTTCCCTCGTAGTTGGTGTTGGCAAGACCGGTAGCGCCTTCAACGATGATGTTGCGCAGTCCGGCGTAATGGCCGATGCCTCGTATCAGGTCTACTGCAGAAATCACAGAGCCCTTCTTGATTTGCGGATACATCTGCGAGAGGGTGAGCATGTGCGGACGATAACCTCCGCCCCAAGGCCAGATGATGTTTGCCATGCGCTCGCCATGCTCCTTGCGCGCTACATTGAAAGGATGGCTCTCCAGGATTTCCTGACTCTTCAGAATCAGCTCGTTCAGAAGGTCGGCTGTCTGCTGGGCACTCATGCGATATTCGTCGCTCAGGATACCTCCGTTCTCAGCCGCATCCTCGGCAGGAGTCTTGTCGCTGTTGCCGGCAAGAAGAGCCTCGTCAACACCTTCCATCGGTTTCACCAGCAGCGGTTTCCACTCTTCGTTAGGATGATCATGAGGAGGAGCGCAATCTACATATTTGTTTCCGCCCTTGATGATCAGAAGGTGTCGATACTGGATTCCGGTGATGAATTTCACGATGCCGGGATACTGGCTGGCAAGCTTCTCGTTGAGGTACTTGATGAGCACGTCGGCGTCTTCTGTCTCCAGGTTACCGCCGTTGTGGGTCACGATGATTCCATTGTTCACGTTGATGATGTTGCAGCGCAGAGCGAAGTCGTTAGGACTCATCTCGTAGCCGATGCTTGCAGCTTCGAGCGGTCCGCGTCCCTCGTAAACCTCGTTCTGGTCGTATCCCATGATAGAACTGTTGGCAACCTCAGATCCAGGATGAAATCCGTCGGGTACGGTTACCAGTCGTCCAGTCTTTCCTTTCTTTGCCAGCATGTCCATATAAGGTTTATTGGCGTATTGCAGGAGCGTCTTGCCTCCCAGTCGTTCTACAGCGTGGTCGGCCATGCCGTCGCCAAGTATGATAATATGCTTCATAATTGTTATCCTTTCTATCTGATAAGACAATATTAAATATTAGCGATACTCATGATGTTGGCAAACACACCTGCCGCTGTTACGCTGGCACCAGCGCCATAGCCCTGAATCATCATCGGATATTCCTTGTAGCGCTCGGTGGTGAGCAGTACGATGTTGTTGCTTCCCTCCAGGTTGTAGAATGGGTGCTCTGGGCCTACAGCCTGCAGGCCAACGCTTGTCTTTCCACCATCGAGGGTGGCAACGAATCGCCATCGTTTGTGCTCCAGGTCGAGAGTTTTGCGCTTGGCCTCGAAGTCAGCATCCAACTTTGGCAGTTTCTTCCAGAAGTCGTCTATGCTGCCCTTGAAGTAAGAGTCGGGCACGAAGAGGTGCTTCTCCACATCTTCCTGTTCCACTCTGTATCCAGCCTCGCGAGAGAGGATGACGAGTTTTCGTATTACGTCCATTCCGCTGAGGTCGATGCGTGGATCGGGCTCGCTGTAGCCTTTCTCTTTGGCCATGCGTACGGTCTCCGAGAATGGTACTACGCCTGAGATGGCGTTGAAGATGAAGTTGAGTGTACCAGAGAGAACTGCCTCAATCTTAAGGATTTTATCGCCCGAGTTGCGCAGGTCGTTGATGGTTCCGATGATAGGCAGACCAGCACCCACGTTGGTTTCGAATCGGAACACCACGCCACGCTGTATGGCGGTTTTCTTCAGTCGCTCGTAGTTTTCGTATTCGCTTGAGGCTGCAATCTTATTGGCTGCGATGATGCTCACGTTGTGCTCGAGCAGACTCTGGTAGAGGGCAGCCACGTCCTTGCTGGCAGTACAGTCAACGAAGACGCTGTTGAAGATGTTCATGGCGAGTATTGTGTCTCGCAGCACCTCGGGTGTGCTGGGGTCTGAGTTCTTCAGTTCCTCGCGGTAGTTCTCCAGGTCGAGTCCGTCGCGGTTGAAGATGGCGTTCTTGGATGAGGCGATGCCCACCACGTTGAGCTTCAGTTTGCTGCGCTCCATCAGGTCAGCATACTGGTTCTTGATCTGTTCTATCAGCTTGCCGCCCACGGTTCCCACTCCACAGATGAAGAGGTTGAGCACCTTGTATTCAGAGAGGAAGAAGTTGTCGTGCAGCACGTTGAGTGATTTGCGCAGGAAGTCGCTCTTGACGACAAACGAGATGTTGGTCTCTGAAGCGCCCTGTGCACAGGCGATGACCGAGATTCCGCTTCGTCCGAGAGTTCCGAAGAGTTTACCAGCAATACCTGCAGCATGCTTCATGTTCTCGCCCACGATGGCGATGGTGGCAAGTCCACATTCTGCGTGCATGGGGAACATGGCTCCGTCGGCAATCTCGTTCTGGAATTCCTCGTTGAGCACGCGTACAGCCTCGTCTACGTCCTGCTCGCGCACACCGATAGAGGTAGAGTTCTCAGACGAAGCCTGCGACACCATGAACACGGAGATTCCCTCGTTGGCCAGGGCGGTGAAGATGCGTCGGTTGACACCGATGACACCCACCATCGACAGACCGGTAACGGTGATCAAAGCCGTTCCGTTGATAGACGAAATACCCTTGATGGGTTTCTGGTCGCCGTCAATTTTGTTCTTGATAATGGTGCCTGGGGCATCAGGATTGAAGGTGTTCTTGACCTTGATAGGTATATTTTTGACACAAACTGGGTAGATGGTAGGAGGGTAGATGACCTTTGCTCCAAAGTTGCAAAGCTCCATGGCCTCGATGTAGCTCAGTTCGTTGATGGTATAAGCTGATTTGATGACACGTGGGTCGGCAGTCATGAATCCGTCGACGTCGGTCCATATCTCGAGCACCTCGGCATCGAGTGCTGCGGCGATGATGGCAGCTGTGTAGTCGCTTCCGCCTCGTCCCAGGTTGGTGGTGCGCTCTGTGTGCTTGTCGCGGCTGATGAAGCCAGGCACGAGCGAAATGCGGGGCAGCTCGTCGAAGGTGTCTTTCACCAGTTGGGTGGTCAGTTCGCTGTCGAGGGTGTGCTTTCCACCGATGCGCTCCGTTTTGATAAACTTGCGCGAGTCGAACCACTTGGCGCCACGTATGAGTGTGGCCACAATTTTCGAGCTGAGCCTTTCTCCGTAGCTCACGATGGCATCCTGTGTCTTCTCGCTGAGGTCGTGGATGAGGTAGACGCCGAAGTAGATGCTCTTCAACTGTTCGAAGAGCGAGTCAACCGAAATGAATAAGTTTTCTCTGTCTTTGGTGTCTGTGATGATTGTGTCGATCATCTTGTGGTGACGGTCTACCATGGCGTCGAACTCTGCTTTCCATTGTTCGTCGCCTTTGAGGGCAAGCTGTGAGGTTTGCAACAACTTGTCTGTGATTCCTCCGAGGGCGCTCACGACTACTACAACACTCTGTTTCTTGGCCTCATTCTCTACGATGCGTTTTAAGCTGAGGATGCTTTTTACGGAACCAACCGATGTTCCGCCGAATTTTAATACTTTCATTGCTTGTTTATTTTGGTAATGTAATGCCACCCCCGAAACGACCGGGGCCGAGACAAAACTTGGTTGCAAAAGTAAACAATTTCTATCAAACTGCCAAGGATTTGCTCAAAAAAGTTACAATTTGTTTTTTAATCCTTGTTTGCGTGCAGTTTTTTATGGGGCCGTATGTTGAGTTTTGATGGAAGCGAATCAGTTTGGGGTGTTTATGATTTTTCCGATGACGATTCCTGCTATTGCCATACCGAAGGAAGCGGTGATGTGGCAGAGCGAGCCGTTGATCTGCGCCTTCGTCGAACACCATTCGTGCTCCACTAACTGCTGGTCGCCGGGAGCGTCGTAGACGGCAGTCTCTGTGCCTCTCTCGCCGCTGAGCAATTTGGTCTTGGGGCAGAGGCAGTCTCCGGTGCCGCAGGCTTTGTTCACGCCCAGGTTCTGCATCGGCTTCTCCTCGCTGTATACGCATTGGAACTTGCGGCGGGGGAAGGTCTTGTTCTTCTTGAATTTCTTGCGCAAGGCCCGTGCCAAGGGGTCGCCCTCTACCTTCCAGAACTCAGCCTTCCTGATCATGAAGGGGTCGCAGCGCAGGGCTGCACCCATGGAGGAGACGAAGGTGATGTTTCGGGGCAGGGCTGTGGCACGTAGAATGAGGTCGGCCTTGTCTTTGAGCGAGTCGATGGCGTCGATGATGTAGTCGTATTCCTCCATGTGGAACTCGTCGGCAGTCTTGGCCTCGTAGATTTTCTGATAGGCTGTGATGTTGGCGTTGGGGTTGATTTCGAGAAGGCGTTCGCGTAGTGCGTCGACCTTCACCTGTCCGATGGTGCGGCTTGTGGCCATGAGCTGTCGGTTGCAGTTGGTCACGCAGACGCGGTCGCTGTCCACGATGGTGATGTGGCGCACTCCGCTTCGCACGAGTCCCTCGGCGCACCATGATCCTACACCTCCTATTCCGAAGATGAGCACGCGTGCTGCCTGCAGTTTCTCAAGATTGTCTTTTCCCAAGAGCAGTTCTGTGCGTCGTTGCATTCCTTGCTCCATTGTTGTTATTTTGTCTCCCATCTTTTCTTGAAAATGTGTAATGTGTTGTGTTTTATGTGTTATTTTTGATTTGCAAAGGTACAAAATAATCACTCAATTTTTGCAAATGGGGAAGTTAAAGAAATTAAAGAAGTGTTCAGGTGGTAGCCACCGTGGTGAGCATCCTCTACAGCATCGTGGTGACCTACATCATCTTCAAGGTAGTGGACAAGACTGTCTGATTTTTGTAACATCTGAACCCATCGGCGGTTCGATCGTCGGTAGATATATAGAGAGAAGGGTTTCCCCCTGTAGAACTCCTGTAACGACATTGTAGCATTCTTTATGGCCTAATTAAAATCGCTGTAACCTTATTGACACATGATAGCCGTACTTTTGCACCCGGAATTTAACAAAGAATATTTTATAGTCATATTTAAAAAAAAGAAAATGGAAAAGAAAATTTCGGGAAAGCATGGCAACAGAGTTGCTGTGATGAAAGAGAGAATGGCAGCTTTGGTTTTGGCTTCAGCATTATTGTTGGGCGGCGGCTTGACAGCAAAGGCTCAAAACACGGCAGTAACCACCTGCTCGCAGAGTGCGGCGACCGCCATTCAGCAGAATCCTAACTGGAAGGCGAATGCTACAGAATGGCAGAAGCTGAAGGGCGAAATCACACTCTACATGACCAACGACATGGGCCGCAACGGCTATTACGACCAGAAACCCATTGCCGAACTGATGGGCGAGATGGCCGACGTGGTAGGTCCTGAGTGCGTGATTGCAGCAGGCGACATTCATCATTTCAACGGAGTGGCTTCCACCCAGGACCCATTGTGGCTCACCAATTACGAATGGGTTTACTCTCATCCCGAACTGATGCTCGACTGGTTCGCCGTTTGCGGCAACCATGAGTATCGTGGCAACACACAGGCTTTCATGGACTACGGCAAGGTGAGCCGCCGCTGGATGATGAGAGAGAAATATTACACCAAAGTGTTCGACCACAAGGGAACCACCCTTCGCGTGGTGTTCCTCGACACCACTCCTCTCATCGACTCTTACCGCAAGGCCTCTGCCAAATATCCCGATGCCTGCAAGCAGGACGTGGAGGCTCAGCTCGCCTGGCTCGACGAGACCCTGAAGAATGCCAGGGAAGACTGGGTGATTGTAGTGGGCCATCATCCCATCTATGCCTACACCACTAAGAAGGAGAGCGAGCGTCTCGACATGCAGAACCGTCTGTTGCCCGTACTCCATAAATATCATAATGTGGCCATCTACGCCTGCGGACACATCCACAACTTCCAGCACATCCAGAAGAAGGGCGACAACATCGACTACGTGGTCAACTCCTCTTCTTCTCTGGCCCGTCCCGTGAAGCCTACCGATGGTACTGTGTTCTGCAGTTCTGCCGACGGTTTCTCGGTCATTTCAGCCGACAAGAAGCAGCTCCGAATGTCGATGATCGACAAGGACGGAAAAATCATCCACACCATAGAAAAGGTGAAGAAGTAAATTCAAATCGAAAAAATCATTATACAGGAAAATTTTATGAATCTCAAGAAAGTATTATTCTCGGCCCTGATGCTGACAGCCACAGGCGCAGCAGTCGCCGTGACAGAACCCGAAAGCAATGTCCTGATGGGCGGAGTCATCAGCGGACGTGTTGTCGACGCAGAGCATCAGGCTTTGCCAGGAGCAACCATCATGGTGGAAGATTTGCATACAGGAGTAACAAGCGATGTGAACGGTTTCTACACCCTGCCCAACATGAAGCCCGGAACCTACAAGGTGAAGGTGTCCTACGTGGGCTATTCGCCCAAGACCTACGTCATCAAGCTGGTGGGCAAGAACGTGGAGCGAAACATCATCCTGAGCGAGGGCAACGAGCTCAAGGAAGTGGTGGTGAACGGAGCCTTCTACGGTCAGCGCAAGGCCCTGCAGATGCAGAAGGAGAACATGGGTGTGACCAATGTGGTGAGCGCCGACCAGGTGGGCAAGTTCCCCGACTCTAACATTGGCGACGCCCTGAAACGCATCAACGGCATCAACGTGCAGTACGACCAGGGTGAGGCCAGGTTCGGACAGGTGAGAGGCACTTCTGCCGACCTTACCTCGGTGACCGTCAACGGCAACAGAATGCCTTCGGCAGAGGGCGACACACGCAACGTGCAGCTCGACCTGATTCCTGCCGACATGATTCAGACCATCGAGGTGAACAAGGTGGTGACCTCCGACATGGACGGCGACGCCATCGGAGGCGAAATCAACCTCGTGACCAAAAACACCCCCAGCCACCAGGTGCTCAACTTCAACGTCGGTTCAGGCTACACATGGATCAGCGGCAAACCACAATGGGACCTGGCAGCAACATGGGGCAACCGATTCTTCCAGAACCGACTGGGCATCATGGCCTCTGCCTCTTATCAGTATGCTCCCGGAGGTTCCGACAATACCGAGTTCGAATACGAGGAGAACGACGACAAGGAGATAGAGCTGAAGGAGGCTCAGGTGCGCCAGTACTACGTCACCCGTGAGCGTCAGAGCTACTCCCTGGCTTTAGACTATAAGTTCAACCCCCTGCACAAGATTTCGTTCAAGGGCATTTACAATCGTCGCAGCGACTGGGAGAACCGTTACCGCATCAGCTACAAGAAGCTGAACAGCAAGGTTTCCAAGCAGAGCGTCGTGTTCCAGACCAAGGCGGGCTCGTCTGACCAGAAGAACGCCCGACTGGAGTTGCAGCAGACCATGGACTATACTCTCGACGGAGAGCACCAGCTGGGCAACCTGAAGATGGACTGGGCTGCCAGCTACTCGCGAGCCACCGAGGAGCGACCCAACGAGCGCTATGCTTCCTATAAATATAAATATGGTAAGAGTGAAACCGAGTTCATCGACTTCGGCGACGGCTTCCAGGACGTGGGCGAGAAGCAGCCTTACTACGCCAAATCGCTCCCATCACTCGACGACAGCCACTGGGTGCTCGACGAGCTCAACAACTCCAACCAGGACATCGTGGAGAACGAGTGGAAGGGACGACTCAACTTCACCCTGCCGCTCTGCAAGGGTCTCTACGGCAACACCCTGAAGTTTGGCGCCAAGTACACCAGCAAGAACAAGAAGCGCACCACCTCATTCTTCGACTACGACCCCGAGGAGGTGCTGGGCGACGACTGGCGCAGCAATACTTCGCTGCAGATTCGTGACGGCTTCATGCCGGGCAGCCAGTATCCTGCCAACTCGCCATTCATCTCGATCAGCACGTTGGGCAAAATCGACTTCAGCCAGTATGAGGGAACAGAGAACTACGAGGAGGAAGCCGGAAACTATAAGATCCGCGAGCAGATAACAGCCGGTTACCTGCGCTTCGACCAGAAGATAGGCAAGAAACTCTCAGCCACCCTGGGTCTGCGCGTGGAGCGTACCGACCTGAAGACCAGCGGCTACAATGTGGACATTCCCGAGGACGGCGACCCAACCATGAAGCCCACAGGCGACATCAAGAGTCACTATACAGACCTCCTGCCAAGCCTCTTGCTGAAATACAAATACTCGGACGACGGAAGCCTCAGAGCCTCCATCACCAAGACCATCTCGCGTCCTAAGTATTCGGCACTTATCGCCAACAAGACCTTCAATATTGCCGACGAGGAGGCTACCATCGGCGATCCTAACACCAAGCCGGCAAGAGCGCTCAACATCGACCTCTCTGCCGACCACTACTTCAAGAGTGTGGGACTGGTGAGCCTGGGACTCTTCTATAAGGACATCAAGAACGTGAACGTGGAGTGGGCTTCCAACAAATACTTGGGCAGCGACCTCGGACTCTCGGGCGACAATGCAGACAAGCAGTTTGCGGTGACTCAGAACATCAACGCCTACGACGCCCGTGTGTATGGTGTGGAAGTGGCTTATCAGCGCGACTTCGGTTTCATCACACCAGCCCTGAAATGCCTCGGCTTCTACGGCAACTACACCTACACTCACAGCACCACGCGCAACTTCAACGAGCGCCTCGGCATCGAGGACGGCGACGACGTGAAGGTGGCAGGCTCGCCTGAGCATACTGCCAATGCCTCGCTCTTCTTCGAGAAGTGTGGACTGAGCCTCCGTCTGTCTTACAACTTCGCTTCTTCGTTCATCGACCAGATGAGCACCAGCCGTGCTCTCGACCGCTACTACGACAACGTGAACTATCTCGACCTCAACGCCAGCTACACCTGGGGAAAAAAGCAGAAGTTTACAGTCTACGCCAACGCCAACAACCTGCTCAACCAGCCTTTGCGCTACTATCAGGGTGAGAAGAACCGCACCATGCAAGTGGAGTACTACGGTGTGAAGATCAACGCAGGTATTAAGGTCAACCTGTAAGGAACACAATCAGCACGCCCTGAAAGGCAGAAGCTCTTAGCCCAGGGCGTGCTGCTTACAGGAGTTGTTGTCTTAACTCCTGAACAAAGATAAAAATGTCACACGATTGTAACACGTTCTACATCATGGTGTAATATGGCTCTTGTACTTTTGCATCAGAAAAAGGAAACATGAATTAAATGATTAGGCTTATGGAACTGACAATGAATCAAGCCAACATGAATCTTGGCAACGCAAACGCAGAGTGGGGCAGTACGGGATGGAGAATGCCTGAGTTTGGCTTTCAGAAGTACGTGGCAGAAGTTGTGAAAAGCATTTTTCACACCATCCACAGCAGTTTCGATTATCACAGTAAGGCAACAACCCGCGAGCTGCTTGTCTTCCTGGTCTACGCCGTTGTGCTTCAGGGTGTTCTGATTCCTACCGAGTCTTACACCACGCTTCATGCCGATGCGAGCATGATGGCAGCAGCAGGACTTGCCGACCTCGTGGCCTGCATCATTCCAGGCGTCGCCTTGGTGTGGAGATGGATAAAAAGCCATTCGAAACTTCAATAAAATTTTTGCTGGTTGCAGGAAAAAATGTAACTTTGCAGTCGTAACATTTTCAAAAGACTCAAAGCTGCATTTATGAAAAGTCCCCAAACCATCGTCGCCCTTACGGCAGCAACCCTGTTGTTGGTTGTGCTCTTCGTGCTCAACCTCGCCATGGGAAGCGTCAGCATTCCCCTGGCCGACGTATGGGCAGTTCTTACAGGAAACGTTACGGGAGAAGCGTCCGACACCTGGCGCTTCATCATCATAGAGTCGCGACTGCCTCAGGCCATTATGGCGCTGATGGGAGGAGCGGCTCTTGCTGTTAGTGGACTCCTGTTGCAAACCACCTTCCGCAATCCTTTGGCGGGTCCCGATGTGTTTGGCATCAACAGCGGAGCAGCCCTTGCGGTGGCAGTCGTCATGCTGGGCATGGGCGGCAGTCTGTCGGCAGGCTCCCTCTCCCTGGCGGGTTATGCGGCGGTACTGTTTTCGGCTTTGGTGGGCGCCTTGGCGGTGACGGCGCTCATCTCGGCCCTTTCGGCTGTGGTGCGCAGCAGCACCATGCTGCTCATCATCGGTTTGATGATCGGTTATCTGGCCAACAGCGCCATCACGCTGCTCAACTTCTTTGCCACGAGCGAGGGCGTGAAGTCTTACACCGTCTGGGGAATGGGCAGTTTCGGCAACGTCTCGCTCGCCAGCATCCCTGTGGCAGCCGTGGTGATCGGTCTTTTCCTCCTGGCGGCATTGGCGCTTGTCAAACCTCTCAACGCCTTTCTCTTGGGCGAGCTGTATGCAGAGAACCTGGGTTACGACACCCGCAAGCTCCGTCTTCTACTGCTCCTTGTCACAGGCGTTCTCACCGCCACGGTCACCGCCTTCTGCGGTCCCATCGCCTTCATCGGTTTGGCCACGCCCCACATCGCGCGTCTCTTCGTCACGACCGAGAATCATCGAGTTCTCTTGCCCTCCACGATGCTCTTGGGTTCAGTCATCGCCCTGCTGTGCAACTGGCTTTGTGCCCTTCCCACCCAGAACGGCATGATTCCCCTCGGAGCAGTCACCCCACTTCTTGGTGCCCCCGTCATCATCTACGTGCTGCTGAAAAGGAGGTAGGGGAACTTTTAAAATTTATTGATTTTAACTTTAGTCGATAAAAAAAGGGGTCGAAAGCGACCCCTTTATTGTGTTTGTTGATTTCTGTTCTTTCTTATTCCGCCTTGCCCTGAGACTCCCTGACAATCTCGGCAGGAACCTCGCTGCAACGCTCGTAACGGCAGACGTTGGAGGCGTCGTCCTTGGCAATCCATGTCATGGAGCCGGAAGGGAGCAGACGCGTCACGATGTACTCATGATCCCAGTCGCCCACGCCGTTGTCGTAGGCTCCGTTGATGATGCAACCCACGTAGGGGTCGGTGGTGAGGGCAAACCATCCCGTGATGTAGCGACTGTACATGCTGTCGTAGTTCTGGTACATCTTGACGGTCTGGTCCTTGCGGTCGAACACAATGTAGCAATAGATGCCCTCAGGCACCTGCTCGCCATTGTTCCACTCCACCAACTTCCATGTGCCATGCAGGTTGGCTGGAGTAACCTCTATTTCCTTCTCCTCAGGAGCATCGTCGTCGCTACTGCACGCTGCAAAGCTGCAGGCAAAGAGGGCTATCACCATGAGGGTGAGGAGTTTATTCAAATATTTCATAGTCTTACTTTTTTTGCTGTTTACTCTTTTTTTGTATTCTCTCGTGTGCGGAAGTTGAATCACTTATTTCGGGAAACCTTCACCTGCAGGGTTCTGTCGGAAGGACGTGCGTCTAAGCCTTCGAGGATGACAGGGAAGGTGAAGTCCTGCGGCATCGTGGCAGGTATCTTGTCCGCCAGGATGGTAATCACCAGGTCGGCCTCCTCGCCAGGTCCGATCACCTCGGGCTCGGTAGTGAGCCGTGCATAGGGTGGGAGGAAGAGGCTCCTGATGCGCAGGACCTTGTCGCCGCTGTTGCCGCAGAGGATGCGTCCCGAAGGCTCCGTGCCCGGCTGCACCTCGTCGATGAGGAGCCGGGACTGTTTCAGCCTTAGGGCTCCCATCTTGTGCGGGAATCGTGCCCACACGTCGGCTCCCGGCAACACACGGCCCGTGAGAGCCAGTTTGACGGCAGGCTGTCCCTCCACCTCCTTGAGATAGAGGAAAGCCCCCGTGTTGATGGTTCCCGGATAGCGGTTGGGCGAGAAGGTGATGAGCACCTGGCAGGAGTCGCCCGGTTGCATCACGTCGCCCTTGACGAAGGAGGAGGTGCATCCGCAGGTGGTTCTCACCTCGGCGATGTGGAGCACCTTCCTGCTCACATTCCTGCCCACGAAGGTGTAGGTGCGGGGAGCATCGTCCTCGGTCATCGTACCTGCGTCGATATGGGGGTGGTCAAACTTGAGCAATTCCTCCTGTGCCCAAGCCCTTGTGGGCGAGGTGAGCAGAAACGCCATGATTGATAGGATGTAAGCTTGAATCTTCATTATTTCTCGATTTTTTTTTCAAAAAGTGACTGAACTTGCTAAAGTTCAAAAAAGGATGGAGGTTAAAGCCAACCGTTGTTGCCTGCGCCCTTGCGAACCGTCACCACTACCGTCTGGCTCTTGCCGTTGGCGGAGGTCACGGTGAGGGTGGTGTTGCCCGCCTTGAGGCCATTCACGCTGAGAAGGTTGCCCTCTGCTGTCGCCTGAGCCACTTCGGCGTTGGCCACAGTACAGGTGAAGCCCGAAGTCTCTCCGTCGAAGTAGAGCGAGAGGTTGAGCTTGACGGTCTTGTCGAGACCCACGTAGACATTGGGCAACTTCATGTCGGAGCTGAAGTCCTTGTTCTTGATTCCGTCGAGAAGTTTGGCGGCGTCTATCAGGCCAGTTCCCATCTTGCCCACATACTTGCCCAGGTCTATGGTCTCGGGCGATGCGCCCATGGTGGTGTGGTTCAGATAGTAGGTCTTGGTGGCACCATTCTCGTAATAGCCGTCCAGTTTCTTGACCGATTTCTTCATCAGGGCGATGAAGTCGGCAGCACGATAGTGACGGTTCTGCTTCACGGCGTAAGCCAGACCGAGAGCCGCGACACCCGATACGTGAGGACAAGCCATCGAGGTGCCCTCCATGTAGCCGTAGGCAGGTTTGCCGTTCTTGATCATGGTAGAGAGCACGGCTCCCTTCTGTTCGGCCGTCTCGCTCCAGTATTCATCCTCGGCTTCGCCTATCTTGCCGTAATACTCCAGGTCGCCGCCCGGCGCACTCAGCGTGACGAGCGAACCATAGTCTGTGTAGCAGGCAGGAGTGTAGTCGGCTGCCAATGACGCCACGCATACACACTTGGAGTAAGCGCCGGGGAAGGCAGGGTTGGCAGCATACTCGTTGCCAGCCGCAAAGACAGGAATACCTCCGTCGATAATGCCGTTGGGCGAACCTGCGTTGTTGATGAAGTAGTCGAGGGCTTCCTTCTCCAAAGGATAGGTCTCAGCCCATTCCTTCTCGTCGGCAGGACCGGGAGTGTAACCGCCCAGGATGCTGCTTTCGGAGGAGTTGTAGCCCCAGCTGCATTGCAGGATGACGGCTCCGTTGTCGGCCGCATACTTGATGGCTCTTGCCTCTGCGGCAAGTGTGGCCAGGTTCTGTCCCGAGAACAGCTGGCAGGTCATGATCTTTACGCCCGAGTTGGGAGTTCCGTCGCCACCAGCCACGCCGCATACGCCCTCGTGGTTGTTGTTGACGGCAGCAATGGTTCCAGCCACGTGTGTGCCGTGCCCCGAGTCGTTGGCGTCGGCCCAGGTGATGTTGCCGCTGTTCTCCACGAAGTTGTAGCCATGGAGGTCGCCCTCATATCCGTTTCCGTCGCGGTCGGTCTTGTCGCCCTGAGCTGTCTCGCCCGGGTTGCACCACATGTTGTCCTTCAGGTCGGGATGAGTGTACATCACGCCCTCGTCGAGCACCGCCACGATGATGGAAGGGTCGCCTGTGCAGGTCTTCCACGCCTCGGCTGCATTCACGTCGCAACCCGCCTGGGCCTTGGCCTCGTTGGGGTTGAGGTTTTCGAAACCGTAGTTGCCTTCGCCCAGGTTGCGATAATGCCACTGGAAGTCGAAGCCGGGGTCGTTGGGCAGTCCGTCGCCAGCGCCGCGTGTGGCTTTCTTCTGCAGGGCTTTCTCGCTCAGGAAGATGCGCTTGGTGTCGGTATTGTAGGCACGCTTGATGCGTCCGTTGGTCTGCACCTTGGAGATTTCGCCCAACTGCTGCAGTCGCTTGGCAGCCGCCTTCAGGTCGGTTCCCTTGTCAAACTTGACTGTGTACCACAGGTGGAGTCCAGCCTCGCGTGTACGCGCCTCGTTCTTGGCGTCAACAGGGAACACTCGCTCGAAGCTGTAGCTGCCCAGAATGTCGAGCACCTCATCGGTAGAGGGAATGCCCGAACGTGTGGCCAGGGCACCGCGAGTCTTGCTCATCTGTGCCTGGTCGAGTATGTCGCTCATCTCGGGGCTGAACTTGATAATCAGCTCGCCAGCCTCGGCGTCAGCAGGGATGGTGACGTCGGTCTTTCCGTCTGCGTTGTCGATGGCCGACAGGTTGTCTGTGCAACCCGTCAGAGCCATAGCGAACATAGAGATATAGAAAAATATTTTCTTCATTTTCGTTAATTTAGAGTTGAGTTCGTTTACTTCTTGCTTCTCTTGTACTTGGCGAGCACCTGCGTCTCGTCGATGTCGCCTGCAGCCACAAAGGCTCTATAGTACAGAGGGTAAGCCACGCCCGGCATTTCCCACTTGGAGCCTGGGTCCTTGCTTCCGTAGTAGTACTCGAAGCTGAAGGTGTCCTCGGCCATGTTGGAGAATCCTGCCGGCTTGCCTGTGGTGCCGTATCCACGTTCCTGCTGATTGAAGATCATGATGGACGGGCTCCACAATACCATGCGAGGATGGAACAGGAGCCACTTAGGCACAGCACCTGTGAAGAAGTTGAGGTTGAGCGACAGCGTGCGGCACTTAGGCAAAACACGTGGTACGTCCTTCGGCAACACGTCCTCGTAGACGATGGTTCCGTCCTTCTGTCGGCAGGTCACAGGATTGCCGTTGCCCGAGAGCAGCCACTTGCAGGTGTCGCCCACGAGCTTGTCCTTCCACTCATTCTTGTTGGCAGAGAAGTCGGAAGCCTTGTAGCGGGTAGGCTTGCCTGCTGCCTTCAGCGCATCATCCATCTCCTTGTCTGTAGGAAGCTCGCCCTCAAGGAAGCAATACGAAAGCTCCAGGGCGCGGAGGTTCTCCCAGGTGAGGAGCGAAAGGAACGCCTTGCGCTCGGTATAGTCGCCGCTGATGTTGCCATACAGACCTACGGGGTAGCTGTTGTACGTGTAGTTGCCGTTGGCATTGTCAAACTTGCGCATGTCGATGCAGACATCGGTACGGCGCTGGGCGTAGAAGATCAACGTGTGCAGGTGAGGGAAGTTGGCCTCGTTGACCACCTTGGTGATGTCGGAGAGCCTGTTGAAGTTGTTGCTCACCAGGTTGAGTTGCTCCAGGCTTCTGCCCAGCTTCTTGAAGTTGGCAGGCAATCGGGAAAGACCATACGCCTGAACGGTAAGATACTTCAGGTAAGCCAGCTCGCAGATGTCCTCGCCGAGCTCTACCTCACGAATCTGGTTGTTCTCGTTGCTTGCGATCGAGAAGCTCTCCAGGAACTTCAGGTTCTTCACCTCCTTAGGAAGGGTTTCGCCAGCCTTGAGGTTGAACATGCTGAACTTCACGCTGCGTACGCGTCCCAGGGCCTCAGGATGCTGCTTCACAAAGGCGTCGTTGGCTTCCCAGAGGGTCACGTTGCTCCAGTTGCGCATGTTGTCGCTTGTGTCGAAGGTGGCCATGCTGTTGATCTTCTGGTTGATCATGATGATCGAGAGCGAGTCGCCGGCACGGTTGTCCTCTATTCTTGGCGCGGCAGCCTGTCGCACGGTGAGCACCACGTCGTCGGTCTCGTTGCCGTCGGCATCCACCAGTTTGTCGTCGGCATTCTGCGGCACGAGGTGCACCTTAGCCACACGTTCGGCAGGAACGATGTTCATGTTCCAGCGGAACTTGAACTTGACGCTTCGCGGACGAGCCTTTCGGTCGAGCTCGATGCCGAGGTTGGTGTTCTTGAGCTTGTCTTCGTTCTTCGAGTTGAGAAGCCAGCCTTCTCGCTCGCTCTCATAGTCGGCCTTCTCGCTCTCGCTCAGATTGCCCTCGAAAGAATACTCTATCTCGCCGATCTTGCAATCCACGTTGGCCGAGATGATCGACTCGAACTCACGCTTGTCGTAAGCGGCAGAGTTGTCGATTTCGACCACAGGCTCCTTGATGTCTATCTGCTTGCCGAAGCCGAACTGCACGACGGTGATGGTGCGGCGCTGGCCATTCTCGCCGATGAAGTCGATGTCGGTAGAACGGCGTCCGTTCATCAGGGTTGTGTCAACCACCACGTTGGCTGTGGCAGAGCCTACACCGTTGGCAGGGTTGAGCATGAGCCAGGGCTCGTCGACGCTGCTCACCCAGTTTTGTGAGGCCGAGATGGCGAGCTGCTGGGTTCCTCCCTCAGCGCCTATTTCTATCTGCTCCTTGTCGATGGCGAGTCCGCCCGGAATCTGCACATCGTCGCTTTCGCTACAGGAAGTGGTGGCAAGACCAGCACCTATGGCGAGGAGCCATGTAAGTTTCTTAATATATTTCATATTTTTCTAACTTCCTTATGGTTTTAATTTTCGAGATCCAGCGCATCGCATCCACGGATGTCCTGCGTCTTGTCGTAGAAGAGCATGTAGGCACCCGCCTTGATGTAAGGACAGACGCTTGTCACATCGATAGAGATGTTGGGGTTGCCCTTGATGTTGAGGATGTAGAGGTGAGGAGTCAGCGTCTCGTCCACCTTACGGATGTCGTTGTCGCCTATCTGGAACTGAATGAGGCTTGGGCACTTGGTAATGCCTGTAGGCCACGTGCGAAGCGTGCGGCTCTTGGTGACGTGGTCGCGCTGGTGATTGATGCCGAAGGCACGCAGATAGCCGCTGTTCAAAGGCTGTGGAGGCACCTCGCTGAAGCTGTTGTAGCTCAGGTCGATGTTCGACAGATAAGGCAAGTTGTCGCTCATGAAGTCGTCGGAGAGCGACGTCAGCTGGTTGAAACGCAGGTCAACGACTTGCAGCAGCTTGGCGTTCTTGCCCCTGATGGAGCCCTTGGGGATGGTGGTCATCTGGTTGCTGCTCAGGTCGAGTGTGGTGATGGGCGAACCGGCCGAAATCAACTCAGAAGGGAACTTGCTGATCCTGTTGTTGGCCAGCGACACGCTGCTGGCGTTAATACCCTTGTATCCGCCTGTATTGTCTACTCCTGTAATCTCGTTGTTGGAGAAGTCAACCGAACCCATGACGTGAACCGAGCTTGCGTCGAAGATGTTGGGAATCTTCTTCAGCTTGTTGTATGAGAAGTTCAGACTCTCAGTATTGTCCGAGAAGCCACACAGGTCGGCTGGGATTTCCTCTATCTGGTTGTTGTTGAGATAGAGCGAAGCGAGTTCCACCTCCTTGCCGAAGGCGTGCACCTTCTTGATGTTGTTGTTGGCGAGGTCGAGCAAACCGAGTTTCAGCATGTTGCGGATGGCCCATGTGTTGGGGAACTCCTCCAGGTTGTTGAAGCTCAGATAGAGAATCTGCAGGGTCTTGCCTATCTTGGTGGTGGCCATCTGTTCCCAGTCGTCGCGCAGCTGGCGGGCAGAGATGCCCTTGTTGCGGGCCAGGTTGAAGGCCTGTACGTTGGGCAGCTCATAGTAGAAGTCGGGCAGGCGAGTGAGCTTGGGACAGTTGTAGAGCTCCAGGTCGGTGAGGGTTGTCATCGCATCCCATGACTCGTCGGTGAACTCCTCGGCAAAGCGATGATACTCCGAAGTCTCGTCGTCGTAGAACTTGGTGCACACCTCGCCGGCTGTGATGGGCGAGTTGCCGATATAGAACTGCTGCATCTTGGTGAGGCGATAGATGGCCTTCGAGATGCCTGTAATCTTATTGGTGGTAAGACCGATCTGTGCGTCCTTGAGCTGAATGCGTGAATCCTTCTTGATGAGGTTCTTGGCGTTTCGGGCGTCGGAGTTGAAGCTCTCCTTGATCATGTCCGACAGGTTGTTGCGTGGGTCGTACTTGAGGAACTTGTTCTCATAGTCATGGCGCATCGCCAACTTGCGGCTGGCGTTCATACGGGCAGCATCGTACTCGTCGAAGAGGTTGGCGCCAATCTTCTCGTCGTGCGAGCCAAAGTTGAGCACCTGAAGCTCGGTAAGCTGACCGATTGCATCGGGTACAATACCCTTGGCTCCGAAGCCTGCTATGATGACGCCGATGACGCGTCCCTGGTTGTTGAGCGTTACGCCGGGCTGGTCGCCCCACATGTCGAGCTCCTTGTTGAAATTCCAGTTAGCACCATGGAAGGTAGCATCGCCATAGAAACTCCAGTCCTTGCCTCCGAGTGATTCCCAGATGGCTTTCAGGGCCTTGTAGTCCTTGATGTACTCCTTGGTCTCGGAGAGGATGACTGGCACCTGAGCGTCGTCGGTGAGCTGATTGTCGGTCACCACGAAGGCCTCACCCTTGACGGGCTGAGTCTCGAAGGTGGTCTTCACGGCACCGGTCTTGCCGTAAGTGGTGTAGGAGGTCACCTGGTAGGTTCCGGCAGGAAGCCACAGCGTAGAGTCGCAATGGGCGGTTCCTGTGCTCATATACTTGTCGTCCGGATTGTCGGGATCCTGATTCTCCTTGTTGCCTTCCTTGTACTTCACCTTCAGGTCGGTAAAGGTAAAGGTCTGACGTGTAAAGAGATTGGTGACGCTCACGTCCACCATGCGGATGTTGGAGAAGAGATACTCCTCGTTCGCGCCACGGGTCTTCTTCCAGTCCTTCACGAGGTCGAACTGCACTCTTCCGCGCTCCACGGTAGCCACGGTGAGGTCTTGCTTGGTAAGGCCTCCTCCCACCACGGTAAACTCGTTGCCGGCAGAAGAGGCGAGCAGCTGCTCGTCGACACCATCGTAGAGGTAGAAACCGATGATGGTGTAAGTGCCTGAGGCCAGCTGCAGTTTGTCACTTCTCAAGCCAAACTCCGCTGTCTCGGCGTTGTAGGCGTTGAGGTTTAATGTCTGCGACACGGTAGTTCCATCATGCTCCATCACCACCTTGATCTTCTTGGCGTCGGCCAGCTTCTCAAGTTTGTCGACGGCGACGGCGCGTGTTGCCCTTGTCGATACTTTCTTGGAGAGCATGAACTGCACATATCCGTAAGTGCCGTCCCAGCCCTCTGTAGCATCGTCGGAGCAGCTTGTCACGGTCATGGTAAGCATCGCCACCATGAGCAACAAGAATGCCTTGCTGTATTGATAGATTGTCTTCATTACTTTCTGTTTTTCTTGCTTCTAAAACCCATGTTATTGATAATGACCACACGCTTCACTTTGCCCGTCATGTCTTGGAATACTGCGATGATAGGGAAGGTAAGCGCATCGGTGTACACACCGGCATAGATACCTGTCTCGTCCTGTTCCAGCGAATAGTTCTCGATGATGTTGCTTGAGCCGTCGGCGAAGATCACGCCGTCGCCAGCCATTGGATTCCAATCCTCCAACTGAGGATAGACAGCTACGAAACCACCATATACGTTAGCCTCGAAGATGTCGTCGCCAGTATAGCCGAAGTTGTCTCTCAGGAAAGCCTTGTAGTCTGCGTTGTCAGACTTAGCGCAGTCCACCTGCATACCCATGCTGGTGACGATAGGGAGCACCACGTCGGCTTCGTCCTTCTTGGCTTCCTTCTGCTCGATGTTCATCAGGAAGTAGTTGTCGTATTCGCTCTTCACGGATGTGCATTCCTCATCCAGCATTCCGTCGAGTCCGTTCTCCAGGTTCTCGTACACACTCTTGGGCAGTACGTAGACGGTAAACTCGCGGCTGCCGCTTGACAGAGGCTTGACAGTGAGCTTTGCATTACCATTCTCGCCGGTGAGCTGAACCACCTGGCTGCCGTCCTCATAGAGATAACCCTTCTTTTTCTCGAAAGCCACCAACTGGTAAGCATCGTTCAGGGCAGAAATTTTGAATGGCACGAAGTTGTGATAGGTAGTGCTGCTGCTGTTCTCGCCAGTCAGACTGCTGCTGTTCTGTGTGAAAGTCTTACCATCTGCAGATACGCTCCATACAGCCCAGATGGATGATGAAGCAGGGCGAACGATGTCGATGGCCTCTTCAGGCATTCCCTTGAAGACAACGGGTATGGTCTTTTCGGCCTTTCCATCCTCTGATGAGAATGTGATGGCATATTTGTCCTCCTTGCTGACGGCATACTTGGCGCTCAGGCCCTGGTTCTCCTTGAAGGCAACACCACCCTTGGCGTCAACGTTGGGCTTGCCTACGAGGAAACCGCCCTCGAGGTCAACCCACGCAGGAGTGTTGGTGACGGCGAAACGATAGTTGGCCTTCACGATGAACTTGTTGTAGGCAGGCTGACCGATGACATCCTTGTAGCCCACTACAATCTCGTCGATAGGGTTGCCATTCTCGTCGCACACTTCGAGCTCGTAACCATCAGCTGAACGGATGATTTCGGCAATAGCCACCTTCTGGCCACCCATGTTGAGGAAGAGCAGAGCCACAGTCTTGTTCTTGCTGGCGTCGTCGTCAGTAAGCTTCACCTTGATGGTCTGCTTGCCGGCTGTGCCATTCAGCACAAAGGCTTCCTTGCCGTCTTCGCCCTGAACCATCTTGCACCAGATGGCAGACGAGGCGAGACTCCAGTTCTCGTTGGCCTCGAAGGTGAAGTCGAACTCGTCGCCGGCATTACCTGCGATGGTCTGTACCTGTGGGAACACAGGGTTGGAGGTGGCGTCGTCGTCGCTCGAACAAGCGCTTAACAGGGTCATGGAAACAAGCACCATGAGTACGAGCCAGTATTTCGAAATTATTGTTTTCATATCTTTTTGTTGTATTATTAAAATCCTTGTTCTTTAATTCTCTCAGCCTCGGCATCGCTGATCCACTCATAGAGCGTGATAAAGGTGCCTACTGTTCCGTACAATGAGCCTTTCTTGTCCTTCACACTCATCGTGACATACTGCATCACGTAGTTCTGGCAAGTGTTGAAATAAGAAGGATAGACAGAAGGCTGACTGATGCGCAGTTTGCCGTCGCCATGGATGGTGTTGAAAGCCTCGCCTGTAGGTCCGGCTATCTGGTCGTCCATCTCTACCTTCGGCTCCAGGGGATTGCCCGGCTTGAATTTCAGCTTCAGGTCGTAACCGGCGTAGTAAACGTCCTTCAGCCAGACCGTATTCTCCTCGCCCTCAGCAAGCTCGGTCCTGATCAGACGATGCTTCACGTTGTTGAGGTACTGGTTGTAGAAAGTGGAGGTTACCACACACCAGCCTGTGAAATTGTGGATGTCGAAAGGACAGGATTTCTGCATTACTACGTGTGTGTAGTCCTTATAGAGTTCGGTCCAGTTGTACTTCTCGGGAATCACCAGCTTGAGGGTGAAGCCCAGGGAGTCGTTCTTGCCGATGTGGTCGTAAATACCCTGAACCTGTACATTTCCTACCATCTCGCCCGCCTTGATAGTAACGGTGTTGTCGAGGATGCGGTAATGATAATCCTCGATGGCGTTGCTCTCTCTGTCTACCACCTCAACGGCAAAGGTTCGGTCGTAGTCCGCTCTCTCTGTGGCTGATACAGGAACATTGAATATCTCGTTGTTCTGCTGTACAGGATACTGATAGAGCGTGTCAGAGAACATGATGTGGCTCGGACCAGAATAAGTGGTGTAGTCTTGCGAACAACTCGCAAGAGCGATGATTGCAGCAACAGCCGACAAACATCCCATCATTATTTTCTTCATGATCGTCTCTTTTTGTTTTATTATTTGTTACTTTCGTTAGGCTCAATCTCCGAACCAGGCGCCTCGAGCTCATGCTGAGGGATAGGCCATACGAAGAGTGGGTCGTCTTTCTCTACCTTGAGGCTGCTCTGCACGAAGTTGGCAGCAGGCTGGTCGCTTACCTTGCGGGCGAATCCCTTGTGCCAGCGCTTCAGGTCGTTGAGGCGGAAACCTTCCATGTAGAGTTCCTTCACGCGCTCAGCCTCTATCACGTCCATGGCGTTGCTCTTGCTGAGGGCTGTGTTTCCGCCGTATGACGAATAGCGGGCAGTTCTCAGCGTGGTGATGTCCTTACCAGCCTTGGTGTATTCCTCCTTCATAGCGTAAGCTTCAGCACGTATCAGGTACTGCTCTGACAGACGGAGCACGGTGGGCTGGTGCACATGCAGGATGTTGTTCCTCAGGAATTCCTCGTCGCCGAAATACTTGGTCAGCAGCGGCCATTCCAGCGCATGCTCATAGCCTGTTACCTTGGTGGCAAAGATGGCAGGAGCGCGCAGGTCGTTGTTGTCGTACGAGTTGATCACCCATTTGGCTGGCACGTAGTCTGGACGGAAGGTCTGGAAGTTGTAGTTGCTGAATACAGTTCCTAAAGCACCGCCAAAGCTGTTGATGGTAAAGCCCACCTTCCAAATGCCCTCGGTCGACTTGCCGGCAGTCCATTGATACTGGTAATAACTGGTGCTGCCTATCTTCTGTGTGCAGCTTGCCAGCACGTAGCGCTTGCTGTTGATCACCTTCGAGGCGTACTTGATGGCGTCGTCCCAGCGATGCATATATAAGGATACGCGCGCACGCAAGGCATGGCAGGCGTACTCGCAGAAGAAGATGTTGTCGTAGAGGTCGTTCGTGTCGTCATCGCCCACCTTCAGGTACTCGGTAGCCTTGTCGAGATCGCTGAGCACAAACTCATACGACTCCTTGAGCGAGGCACGCTTCTGGGGTTCATCGCCCTTGTAGTGCTTGGTGATGACCACGCCCAACTCCTGTGCAGCTTGCTCATCGTTGTCGTAAGCCTTGCAGAAGCATTTGATCAGCTCCGAGTAAGCCAGAGCTCGTGCAAACAGGGCTTCTCCCTCATACTGCTCCAACTGGTCGAGCTCTGTGTCGCTATTGGTGTTGGCTCTCACGCGCTCGATGTTGTCGAGCAGGAAGTTGCAGTTGTTGATTACCTCGTAGAGCGAGGCGTACACAGCCTCTATGTCAGTATTGGTAGGCTTGATGTCCTTCCATCTGAAGATGTCGCCATAAGTATTCGAGTAGCCCTTCACGCAGAAGACGAAGTCTGCCTGCAGGTCGGGCAGGATAGTGAGGTTGCCCGAATACAAGGCGCTGCTCTTGAAACTGTCGTAGATACCTATCACTAACTTGTTGACGTCTTCTGTTGTGTTGATAGCCTTGTCCATGGGGATAGAGTCCTCAGGGTACTTGTCAAGACAGGAAGACAGCGAGAGGGTAAGGATGCCCGACAGGATGTATGTCTTTATATTTTTGATATTCATGTTCTTTTCTCCTTTCTTGCTTAGAATTGCAGTTCTACACCCATAGTAAACTGGCGTGAAGCCGGATACTGCGCCTGGTAAATGTTGGATGAAACCTCTGGGTCAAGACCGTTGAAGTCGGTGATGGTGAAGAGGTTCTGTGCCTGTCCGTAGATGCGCACCATGTTGAAGAAGTGAGTCTTGCGCAACCAGGTCTGTGGAAGCGAGTAAGACAGACTGAGGTTCTTCAAACGGAGGAAAGCCGCATTCTCCAAGAAGCGGTCGTCGAGCTGAGTAATCTCGCCCCAGCGTGGGATGTCGGTAACATCGCCAGGCTGCTTCCAGCGGTCGTACAGCAGGCGGTTGGACTGGTTGTAGGCAGTACCAAACATGATACCGCTCTCTTCGAAGAACCGGTCGTTGTTGATGACGTGGCGAGTGCCTATCCAGCTGAACTGAGCCGAGAGCTGCAGACCTTTCCAACGGAAGCTTGTTCCGAAACCACCCATCCAGGGCGCATCATAGGTCTTGCCGGTCATCACCTTGTCGCTCTCGCGGAACTCGTTGGTCACGTTGCCGTCCTTGTCGTACCACAGCTGTTCGCCGTTGGCAGGGTTGACACCTGCATAGCGGTTCAGGAAGAACTCGCTCACCGAGTGGCCCACCACATACTTCAGACCCGTGGTAGAATTCACATATTCGGTCACTTCGTTGTAGAGCTCTTTCAGTCGGTTCTGGTTGTATGATATGTTGGCGCTTACGTTCCAGGTAAAGTCGCGTGTGCGGATGATGTCGCCATCAGCGCTAAGCTCGATACCCTTGTTGGCCATCACACCCACGTTTTTCCAGCGGTAGCCTTCTCCAGTCACGGTGTAAGACTCAGGCACGCGCATGAGCATATTGGATGTGCGCTTGTAGTAAGCCTCGAAGCTGAAGTTGATGCGGTCGAGGAAACCCAAGCGCAGGGCGAAGTTGCTGGCCCATGTCGACTCCCAGCCCAAGTCCTCGTTTCCACTCTGCGCAGGATAGAAACCAGCCACGTCGTCATAGTTGGCTCCACCCGAAACGAGTGCGAGGTGATAATAGTTGGGAATCTCAGAGTTGCCCGATGTACCAGTACTCACAGCGATCTGTGCGTTGCTGAGCCATCTCATGTCCTTCAGCCAGTTGGTCTGCTTCGCATTCCACATGAAGCCCAGCGACCAGAAAGTACCCCAGCGATGATCCTTACCGAAACGTGAGGAAGCATCGGTACGCAGCGAGAAGTCGGCATAGTAAAGTTCCTTGTAGTTGTACTCTCCGCGCATGAAGAACGACAGGTAAGAGTAGTCGGAAGAGGAGTCTGCCCAACGGCTGGCGCGAGTACCCGAAGACACATTCGTCAGCAGGTCGCTGGTCTGACCCTTCGAATAAACCTGGAATCCCTCAGAGTGGTAGTTTACAGCCTCCTGACCCAACATCACATTGAAAGCATGAATGTCTTTCAGGCTGAAACGATAGTTGGCAGTTGTCGTCTCTGTCAGGTTGAGTACATCGCTGCTCTGTCGTGCTGCCGTACCCTGGCCATTGTTGGAAGAAAGACTTGGGAACGACTGCATGAAGGCAGTAGAGTGGGTGAAGTCGGCACCAAACTGGGTGCGTACTGTCAGATTTTCTATAGGATAAATCTCAGCATACATGGTAGAGAGCACCTTGTACTTCTTGTGCTTGATGGGGTTCTTGCCCATGTACACGATAGGGTTCTCGGTTGTTCCAGCCCAGTTCTTGTTCGTCAGCGAAGCCAGGCTTCCGTCTTTTGCATAAGGACTCCAGTATGGCAACATGAATCGGCAAGCCGAGATTGGAGTCACGGTGGTGTAGCTGCCATCGTCGGCCTGCTGAGCTTCCTCGTAGGCAGCCATGGTGTTGGTGCCCACCTTCAGCCACTTGCTCGCCTTCACATCGGCGTTGGTGCGGATGTTGTAACGACGGAAGGTAGAGTTCTGCGCAATACCGTCCTGATCGTAGAAACCCCCCGAAACGTAGTAGTTCAGACGGTCGGTAGCACGGTTGATAGAGAGCTCATAGCTCTGCAGGGGAGCGCGGTCGTTGAACACCTCGTCGAGCCAGTTCACGTTCACCTTCGACAGGAGGTTGTAGTCCTTGCCGGCATCCAGTCCCACTTCTTTCTCAAACTGTATGCGCTCAGCTGTGTTCATCATCTTCCAGTTGTTCTGAGCCAGCTCCGAGAAACCATACTGAGCACGCAGGGTGATTTTGGCCTTGTCCATGGCAAGACCACGCTTTGATGTGATCACCACCACGCCATTGGCAGCACGTGCACCGTAGATAGAAGTAGAAGAAGCATCCTTCAATACCGAGATGCTCTCGATGTCGTTAGGGCTCAGGGTGTTGAAGTCGGAACTTGAGATAGGCACACCGTCCAGGATGAACAGAGGCGCCTTGCCCGAGTTGATGGAGTTGGTACCGCGAATCTGGAAAGAGGCAGCCTTGCTGGGCTCACCCGAAGAGGCGATGACCTGCAGACCGGTACTCTGTCCCTGCAGCGCCTGGTCGAAGCTGGCAGCAGGAACGTTCTCGATTTTCTCAGCCTTCACGGCAGATACAGAACCAGCGATAGTTCCTTTTTTTCTCACACCGTACGCCACAACCACCACCTCGTCCACAACTTTGGATTCAGGGTCAAGCGTAACATTCAGAGTTTTCGTCTCTGCGCTGACGGGAAGCTTCTTAGTCACCATGCCGATGTACGAAACGACCAGCGTGGCTTTCGAAGCACCCTTTACCTCAATGGTGAAGTTACCGTCTACATCGGTAGCGACTCCATTTGTTGTTCCCTCTTGAAGGATTGTTGCACCAATCAGAGGCTCGTTATCTTCCGAAGAGATAATCGTGCCCTTGACGCTGAAACTTTGCGCCAATGCTGTTTGAGCAGCCAACATAATAAGAGAGACAAGCAATAGGGAAATTCTTCTCATTCTTGTTTGTTTCTTTTGGTTGTTTAAAAAATTATTAATTAATATTTCTTTTTTTCTCGTTTGCTAATAAACTGTCATATTCCCGGCGACACTTCGCCTTTACCTTATACAATTTTTACTAAAATGTATTCGTGGTCATACTAAGTCAATTAAAAACGCTGCAAATTTACGAATAATTTCTTATTTTCGCAAGTGATTTGCTTAAAATTTGTTGATTGTCAGTTACTACTGAATAAATATACGTTGATAATGCACTCTTTGCTTAACTTCTGCAAATATGTTCCACACGCCCTACCTTAAAGGGAAAAAACTCATAGAGGCAGCACGCCCTGAAGGGGGCAGAAGCTCTTAGCCCGTACATAAACTACTTGCGGAACTTGAGTAAAGTTCAATTAATGTTTCATTGCGCACGGTATTTTCAACGCTGAGTGTTGACTCATACTCCTCTAAAATTCCCCTTTAGTGGTAGAGATTTCTCTGAGCGAAACAGGGGATTGTGGGAGCGAATGTGACGATTGCCGCATTCGCTACCATGTATTTTGCATTCGCTCCCACGAATCTCTGTTTCGCTCCCATGAACGTCAGATTCGCTCAGGCAGAATCGTCTGTAATCCTTTAACAGAGTGGGCTCTCTGCTTCTTCTCTTCTGAGGTTTCTCAACTTCTTTCTTCTGAGAGTGAGGTAATCTCTGCTTCTTCCTCTGCCATTCCTCATTGGGCAGTGAAAGCACTTGTTCTATTTCTGCATCTTTGGCCATATGTTTGTTGTTTAGATTTCGATTGCAAAGTTCGACATTTTTTTGTAACCGATGTTATCTCCTATATGAGATAGCAACGTTAATTTTGTTACGAAAGTTTAGTATCTCTTAACTGTCGGAGCGTCTTTTTTTTCCATCATGCCAAAATGCCGGGCAAAAAACAACTTTGGGGATTAGAAGCACTTTTTCTAATCCATTTTTCTTGCGTCCCCCTTATTATCAATACTTTATACCATTTTTCTCGCGTTGTTTATATATAAATGTTGAAATGAATCGGCACGGCAGCAGTTTTGGTAGTAAAAACTGTTCAAAAAGGGTAGTAAATTTTGTTTTCATCCACTTTTTTAGTTGTGGATTTGGTTGGGTTTAGCGAAGTGCATCCACAGGGGATGCGCCCTTTTGGGGAGTGCCCAAATCCCCTGTTTTTAGCCCCGCATCCCCTGTTTTTAGCTCCGCATCCCCTGTTTTGGGGTGGCAAATCCCCTCATTTCTCCACTTTTTTCGTTTTCTTTTACATCGATTTTGTGTTTTTCTTCATGATTTTTGCATATTTTCCCATTTATTTGTCAAATTTTCTGTTTGCGCAAACGCAAATTGGCAGATTTCGGGAGTTTGCCCAGGGCCGCACCTTCCACCTCACCAAGGGCGACTTGACAGGAATGAGCCTGATTTTGTATTGTGGTCATTTTGGTCAAAGTCATTTTTGTCATTTTCAACATTTGATGTCTTCCGCATGATTTAGTCATTTCATATCATAAAAATAATGCCCCAATAAAATACTTTTTATTGTCTTTATGGCTTCATATCGTTTTTTTTGTGTATTTTTGCATTTATAATATCTTTAACCTGCTCTACGACAACTGGAACACCTTCAAGACCAACTACAAGAACAATCCTTTGGCTGCCGACCGCCTTCGCTATGATATTCTGTTTCACAGCGATTTAAGCCGAGACTGAGGTATGTCAAACGGAATAGAACTTGAAAGAATCAACTGGGGTAACTACGACCTGATAGTCATAGACGAAAGCCACAATTTCCGCAATGGCGGTAATGTGGATGACGAGGATGATGACCTGGATATCATAGCGGATGGTGAAAAGAAGAAGGTTGCTGAGTGGGAAAAAGAAATGGATGTTTTTAAAAAAGGAGAAT
>ERZ1034713.75-NODE-75-length-60833-cov-7.196996_pt1 | contig 60833 bp, 53 predicted proteins | sample MGYA00520692_ERZ1034713 | MGnify/ENA primary metagenome ERZ1034713 (study PRJEB33766, sample SAMN09781717) | gut metagenome | biome: gut microbiome | host: Homo sapiens | place: Madagascar | study: EMG produced TPA metagenomics assembly of the PRJNA485056 data set... | reverse complement strand
GAACTGCTATTTAGAAGCACCTATGCTGCTAAACCATGTTATATATACGAACATTTCATATATTGTTTATATATCTTTTGCCGTCCCGTACATTTAAAAAATGCTCTTGCCTGTGCTGAAACTATATAATCTCTCATTCTGAAATCACTATGGCCAAGACTAATCATTTTTAATTCCATAGCTCCCATTGTACGATAATTCTTATTTTCCATACTTTCCATAACAAGCAGCATTCTTATATATCCTTCATAATCTATACCGGAATTATTATTATCATTATCCACATCAAAATTCATTGATAACAAATTTTCTAATGATAAATTCCATGTATCTTTCGTTTTTACAAGTTCTATTTTTTCTCCTGAATACAACTTTCGCAAATCAACAACTGCTTCAGCATATGCCCATACAGATAATACAAGATACTGCCCAGCTTTAATTATTGCCATATTACCTGTAAATCCTAATGCTGTTGCCGCCAGACTATATGCTTCTGCTTTCTTGCTCTGATCCGTTATTAAATAAGCTAAATTAATACCTGTTCTAATTCCTGACAATTTCAGCATAACCTGTTCAAGATTATCCTTATCGCTATTTTCGCCCCCAATAATATATTCAAGGGTATAATCCAGACAGTCATTTTCATTACTGTCTTCGTCAAGATAATCAGTATAACTATTGAACTTTGTCATAAGATACTCATTCATAAGCAAAGCATCTGCCGTTTTATTAAATGCAGAATCATTATTCTCATATTTATCTGTTATTGTTGATGCCAGATCTGAATAATTAATCACCTTTGATGAAATTTCATCTGTGTTAACTACCAATGCCAGTATTCCATCCGTTATCAGCTGTTTTATTTTTTTCACTGCTGACAAACCATTTCCCTTGGAAATAAAATCTATGCCTGAATAATCGAACTCCAATCCCTTAGCCGATAATCCGGATAAAAGTTCCCTACATCTTATAACTTTAGGTCTTACAGACTTACAATCAGCCTGTAATAATTTCACATCCAGTTCTTTAAGTACTTTATATACTCCATCAAGAATAACCTCATTTCTTTGTAATGCCTGTTTTAAAATTTCTGTATCACACATACTTTTCTTACTAGATGTTTCTGTTGTCTGCATATCTTCAATATCAGACATCATGCCTTTATATAATTCTTCACCAAGTATCTCTCTGTTACTCTTAATTTTATCAATACATTCAGATATACTATCATCCACTCCCGTCTTTGCAGATTCATATTCATCCAATACATTTAAAGCCTCTTTCGTTTTTTCTCTGCTTTCCTCTAATGCTTTACTTAAAGCATCATAATTTCTTGAATATAGTGCCGCATAAGAATTATTTCCTGATAATTCACTCTCTTCATCACCTATCTCATATAATCCATCCACATCATCTATCATATCCTGTAATATTTTATATACATTGACATAACTAACAGCACTGTTTTTCACCGAATCATAAATCCGTGAATCACCTACACCAACAGATATCATAGAAACTTCACCATTAACCGCCATTTTTGCAAATCCATCTGTAACAGCTTCCGGCTTTCCACTTTTTATTACCAGTCCCGTATCGTTTGTCTTAACTCCATCAACCAGCTGGATTAATTGTAGAATTTTTTCATCGATATTCCACAATTCTTCTTCACACTTTGAAATATCAGATGCTATTTCATTTATTTTTTCAGCCTTTTCTACCTGCTCCTGTGTATTCTTAAACATATCTATAACTTCAGAATACACTCCATATTTCATATAAGCTGCAATTTCTTTTGTCAGATAGTAACCACCATCAGAGGTTATATATCCAAAATCATTAAATTCAACTCCCGTAAGCTCAATTCCTTTACTGCCCATGTCTGTATTCTGTCTAATATAATCCTCTGTATGTCTTTTTATAACATCTGTTTTCTTCATTACTAAAATGTCATACTCATCCAGCATATCGTTATGATAACAGGAAAATGCCCCCTCCATTGCCAGCATACATGCAGACTTGATATATGTATTTCTCATATTGTCTGATACTGACCTTATACAGGTCAGTATCAGGGATAACACAAGTGTAATACTAAGTGCTGCCATTATTGTAATCTGGGCTTTTATATATTTTTTTAACACCAGATCCTCCCATCAGATTTTATTAGCCTGACTAGACATCTTAGACAAAATATTATTAACAAGTGCTGTTATCTGATTTTTAAATAAGATAACCAGTCCAACAAGCACAATAGTTATCAGCACCACTTCTACAACTCCCATTCCATCTTCATTTTCCCAGAACTTTTTAACCTCATAACACATTTTTTTCATACGCTTCTCCTTTCTTACCGACTTACAACCCTACATCCTGAATTTCATTACTGCTGGTATCATAATGATTGCCATTACTACCACAAGCATTAAAAGCATAGGAAATAGCAATTTTGTAGTCGCTTCTTCACCTTTAATCTTTGCTAAATTTTTTCTTTTATCAAATGCTTCATTAACTTCCACTTCTAACAATTCCCGTATATGACTTGTACCTTTTCTTAAATTTGTCTGCAATAAAGATGCCAGCTTCATATATTCTCTTGTATCACATCTTTTCCCAAACCTCTCATATGCTATTCCTTCTGATATTCCTGCCTGCATATTACAGTCTGTTTCATACATTTCTTCATAAGCTGGTCTTAAAATGAACCCTTCATTTTGTTTTTTCCTATTGTAGTCATCTGCTATCTTATGCCATGCCATTCTTGTAGTCATTCCAGCTCCTAAAAGCAGTGTAAGTTTAGAAACTATTTCAGAATAATCATATACAAGTTCCTTTTTTCTTTTATCAGCAGCGTCTTTACTTTTCTTTTTGTCCATAAGAATAATAAGAATAACTGCAACACCGCCAAGTCCTATAAATACAACTGGTGAATTTGTCTCATTTCCATATTCATAATCAACAGCCTGTCCATCTATATATTCCGGAAGCTTAATATCTGATGACTCCGGATTACTATCTGCTGCCTGTTTTATCCCATCCTCTGCATGAACCTTTATACGCGTATAAGAATCATATTGAGGTGCAGTTATATTTACCTCAATATCATATTCTTTTCTATACTCTCCATATTTAGTGATTAAAACTAACTTAACTCTCCGTTCATCCGAATCAGAAAATCCACGATTATTAACTTTGCCATCGTAACCTACAAGTTCATAATCAGTTGAATACCATTCCAGTTCCACAACTCCATTTTGTGCTGTATCGCATAAATTCAAGTCAGATGTGACATGGTTAAGATCTGTATTTTCTTTCAGCATTTTTGTCTTTATCTCTTCAAATGCATTATCAAAATACTCAAAAATTTCATTTTCAGATAACTGCCTTGGCTCAATATTTACATTAAGCTGTGCAAGAACTTCACCTTTTTTATCCAGCACTTTTATCTGCTTAATCTCATCTGTTTCACCTGGCTCCGGACGCGTCAATGTAGACATCACAGCTTTATCATGCTGATTTAAAAGGGCACTCATCACCGAAAACACAACACTTACAACTATTGCTGCAATTATCTTTTTCTTTAAATCAAAATTTTTATCATTAAATAAATCTAATTTTATTCTCTTAAACTTCAATATTGACAATCCTCTTAGACCACACATTAGAAATAAGATAGATAATAAGACAACCTGTCATAATCAACATTCCCGATACATTGCCATATAACGGTTCTATAAAATCCCTTGCTGTCACCTTAAGATATATTATTATTAATGCTGGTATTGCACTCATAACCTTTTGTTCCATTCTTTTTCCACTGACAATTGTTTCAACTTCCGATGCCACCTCAGTTTTTTGCTGTATAATATCTGCTGTATTTCTTATTATAGATATCAAATCTCCGCCGCTGCGTTTTGCATACCTGAACACTTCCGCAAAATACATAATATCCTCAACCTTGCAATCATCAGCAAAATCAATAAGAATATCTTCCAGATTCTCATTCTGATTAATTCTTATTACTATATTTCTGAATCCAGATACAATATCCGCATTTTCTCCATAAAGAAGCACCAGCTCATCTATTGCCTGCGAAAATGAATTTTCAATTGAATACCCGACATTTAAAGCAAATGAAACCGACATTATTCCATCCTTAAACTGTTTTATAAGAATATTTCTGCGTTTTGCCTCCTGCAGCCTCTGTGATTCCTTAAGATGTATAAAAATGTACGGTGACAAAAGTAGAGCCATCAGAATATTCTCGTAAAAAATATATGCAGCTATTACAATAACTACTATTCCCTCAGCAATATACCTTACATTACCAGAGAGTAATTCCTGCTGACTTAAGTTTCTCCGTCCTTTTAATATCTGCATTCTGCCTGACAAGTTCCCCAAGTATCCTTCCATCTTTGCCTTCGCCTTTTTCAACAAATCTGAATAATGGAGTAAGTTCAATCTCACCGTTTTTATAATCTCCGACTTCTGCAATCTGCACCACCTTTCTGCTCTTATCCCTCTGCCTTGCAAGATGAACTATAATATCTATTGCTGAAGCTATCTGTGTCCTTATTGCATCTATGGGCATATTCATTCCCATAAGCACCATGGTTTCAAGTCTTGTAAGCATATCTTTGGGGCTGTTACTATGTCCTGTAGACAGACTGCCGTCATGTCCCGTGTTCATTGCCTGAAGCATATCCAATGCCTCTGCACCTCTTACCTCTCCAACTACAATTCTGTCAGGTCTCATTCGAAGACTTGATTTTATTAAATCTCTGATTGCTACTGCATTATTTCCCTCTGAATTTGCCATCCTTGCTTCCAGCCTTACCAGATTTTTAATATTATGTAACTGCAATTCCGCTGAATCCTCAATTGTTATTACACGTTCATCATCAGGTATATAATCTGACAACACATTTAAAAATGTTGTTTTTCCACTTCCCGTTCCCCCAGAAATAAATATGTTATATCTGCTTTTAACAAGTTTTTCCAAAAAATGTGCCGCCTCTTCTGTTATTGATCCAAGTTCAATCAACCGGTCTATCGTTAACGGTTTATCATAAAATTTTCTTATAGTTATTACGGGGCCATCCATCGCAACCGGAGGTAATACGATATTAACTCTGGATCCATCCTCCAGTCTTGTATCTACAATAGGACATGCTTCATTGACCATTCTGTTGGACATTGCTGCTATTCTCTGTGCAATATCTGCAAGCTTCTGCTCACTGTCAAAATGTTTATTCCATTTCTCTATATAACCTGATTTCTCATAAAAAATATTATCCTTACCATTAACCATTATTTCCGTAATATCAGGATTTTCCAATAACTCCTGCAATATATCCAGTTTTTTTATAGAATTATATATTCTGTTTCTCAATTCTTCTTTTTGTCTGATTGAAATAATTTTCTGCCGGCTCGCATCATAAATACAGCTATCAATCACAGAATACAACTCATCATCTGTAATATTGCGTGCTATATCCAGATTCTGATAAACATTGTGACGTATCTGCTTATATAATTCTTCCATTATTCTTCACCCAGATTAAGAGTACTTTTTAATTCTTCATAAAAATCATTAAATGGCAGCTTTCCCCACAAGTCATCCAGGGTAATATCAACATTCAATTTTACCTGTACTTTATTGATACTCTGCACAATATTATCCATCCCCTGCTCAATCATATATTTTTCAAGATTTTTAATTCTGCAATTTTCTATATAATCATCACCAAGAGTCATGTAACATTTATCACAACAGCCCAAAACATCCCATGGCATTCTTATACAATCCCCTATGTCAATGACAATATACGAATATCCCATTTCTCTTCCTATCCCCTGTACAAATGTACATATTTCTTCTGGCTTTATATCCGCAATATCTTCTGCACAATCTGCCTCTGGTAAATAATCAAGCCTGTCACAATGATTTATTGCATGTACTATATTTTTGTGAAACTGATTATGGTTCTGCCTGAATGCATATAATGCATCCGACAAATTCTCTGTACTTTCACTTTTTAAAATATTTCCAAGACACGAAAACACTTCAAAACTTATAAATAAAGTATTTCCGCTTTCTGATAATACCCGTGCCAATGCCAGTGACAGCAGAATACGTTTTGTATTATTAAAGCCATATACACCAATAACCTTAAGCATTCCGCTTCTCTTAATTATATCTTTCCTGTCATATCTCATAACTGTATGTAAAAGCTGATATGACGGCTGATATTTACAGACTCCTATCAGTTCTTCTTTTTCTCTGGAATTAATCTCTTGCGCATCATCATCTTCTTCGCAAAGCACAACAGTTTTACTTCCAGTTCTTCCCGCATCATATGCGTATGCTTCCTCACTTATCATAAGCACATCCGCCTTTTTTTCGTGAAGATAGCTGTCAAGTTCTTTTTCCTTTGTAAATACCTGTGCATTATAAGGAATTTCATTATCATCATTTATAATCGACATTAATCTTTTGGCATAATTTTCATCAGAATCATATATTACACAGATATTATTTTTCCCCATATTGTCACCCCCTAATTATTTTATATACTCACAACAATTCCATATCCCAACACAACAACATATGCAGCCAGTGTGGCTATTGCATAATGAAATCCATGAACTTTCACCTTATATCCTCCCAGTTCCACCAATCTGGTCTTTCTTATACACAACTCAACAATTCCGATAACTGCCCCTGATATGAGCGATACTGCAATCAACCGGGTAATTATTACTTTTCCCAGCAATAATCCAAGTACTGCAAAAAGTTTTACATCACCTGCGCCTACTGCTCTTACAGCATAAAGAATCAACATCCCTGATAATCCCGCCAGGGTACCAAGCAGATAATCTTCAATATGCTGTCTGGTAACACATCTGATACAAAGCATAATCACCCCTGTTATCATTCCTGTCACAATCAGATAATTAGGTATTCTGAAACCTTTTACATCCTCTGTTACTGCCCGTATAATTAATACCAGCGCAATAACTGCTGATATAATATCTGTCACTTATCCACCTCCCTCCAAAAAATATGTATAGAATTACCATTTACTGCCTATACTTTTAATACAAGGCATACAATGCCCCTAATCTTGATATTAAGGAGTAATTCTATTGAAAATGTTTGGTAAAAAAAAGAATCCTGCTACATATGATGAAAAATATCTGTTACAGGAACTTATGATGACTAAAAAGGCTATGTACACTGCCTATTCTAATCTTGATAATGTTACTGATCCTGATCTGATAGACTGTTATATCTACCAGCTTAACTCGGAACAGAAACGGTATAACTACCTTCTTGCAAAGGCAAAAGAATCCCAGCTTTCTGCGTCTGAATTTGTTTAAAAAATCATATCATTTTTAATTGACATTTATTCAAAGCTAATATACCATTTATTATAAGAATTTCTTTTACAGATAACGAATTACAAAGGAGTTATATTATGAAACCTAAGAAATCATTTAATCCTTTTATAGCTACAACTATAATATTCTTTATGACTACAATTATGTTTGGCCTGCTTGTTACAGCTCTTGTTATTAAGAATAAGAATGCGTCTGTTTCAGCTTCTTCTGATAATACTGCAACAATCAGTGATGAAGACATAGAAAAATTCAAAGCTGAGGAACGCGAAGACATATTATCTGATATGAAACTGAGGCTTGTTAACGGTGACAGTTCCTTATCAATATTCAAGAGCTATTTCCCTGATAATATTGTCTATGTTAACAATAAGAACCAGTATGTATTTGCAGACATTCTTTCTGATGTTGCCAAGAACAATTATAAGGATGAGAATTTTAAGCAGGACGATGACGGAATTATTACCTACAGTGACAATGGTACTGTTATTTCACACATGGGTGTCGATGCTTCTAAATTTCAGGGCAGTATCAATTTTAAGAAATTAAAGGAACAAGGCGTTGAATTTGCCATGCTAAGATGTGGCTTCAGAAGTTACGGAAGCGGTGTGCTTAATACAGATTCAGCATTTGATACATTTGCGAAAAATGCAATCAAGAACGATATTAAAATTGGTGCCTACTTCTTCTCTTCTGCTATAACAAAAGAAGAAGCATCAGAAGAGGCGGACTATGTCCTTAATATTATCAAGCCTTATAAAATCACTTATCCGGTAGTTCTGGATTTTGAAGAAATCGCAGGAGATACATACAGACAGGAGAATCTGTCTACACAAGAACTTACAGATATCATAATCACATTCTGTGATAAGATAGAAAAAGCAGGCTACAAGCCAATGATATATTCCAACCTTAAGGGCTTCGTTGGAAGACTTGACCTTACCCGCTTAGAAAAATATGAGAAGTGGTTTGCCTACTATTCAGACACACCTTACTTCCCATATGAATTCTCTATATGGCAGTACACTGAATCCGCTAAGTTAGACGGTGTCAGTGGTAATACCATAGATCTTAATATTAGCTTTAAAGATTACAATTAATTGTGACTCACATGCTCACTGCGGAATTTCTCAATCATTTCCCTTGTGAGACTGATATGGTCATCAATTACATCTATATCATCTGCCTTGACCCATGTGCCGACCGATAACTCATCTTCTTCAAGAGTTATTGTGTCGTCACCGTCAAGCTCACAGAAGTAACCAAGAAGCTGAGAACCGCTGAGTCCCCAAGGCTGGCTCTTATAATAAGTTATATTCTTAACCTTCACACCTACTTCTTCCATAACCTCTCTGCTTACAGTTTCCTCTGTTGTTTCACCAATCTCAGTGAATCCGGCAATAAGAGCATAATTCCTGTAAGTTCTTCCCGCATATTTGGTAAGAAGAATTCTGTCCTTGTCTGTAACTGCAACAATAACAGCCGGACATATCTTAGGAAATACCATGTTCTTGCAGCAGTCGCAGCGTAACATTCTCTGCTTGTCATCATGCTTGAGTGGTTTTCCGCATCTTCCGCAGAAATGATTATCCCTGTACCAGCCATACAGATGAAATGCAGTAATAGCCGCATAAGCATGCTCTCTTGGCTGTGCCTTACGGAAAGAATCAACTCCTATGAATTCATATCCTCTGACGAAAGAATACACATCCTTGTGTACCGCTGAATCAGCCATCTCGCCCAAGAATGTACCTCTTTCGAGGCTTCCCGTCTTTCTTGCAAGGAAAAAATGTTCCTCATCAATTGACAACAGATATATGAATTCAAAGTTATCCACAGCTTTGTCTCCGTAAGAGGACTTTATCCCCTGAACGAACTCACTATACTGTGGATATATTAATACATTTTCTTCAGGATTCTGTGAGTTAAAATGTCCTGATAATCTCGCAAGCAATGAGGAACCCTGAAAATAAAACACAGTGTCCCCATTACCTGGCTTAAGATTCTTATACTGGTTATCCAGATGTTTTGGCCATATATCCTGTATCATATTAGAAGAACACCATCTCTTCCTTAGGTGCACCTGTCTTTTCTACACTTTCAACATAAAGAACAGGACCTTTCTTCTTATATGCCATCTGGAATTCATACTTAATAACAGCTGTAACCCATATCCATTCTCTGTTTTCAAGAGAAGCTATGTTGTTGTAGAAGCTGATATAACCGATAAACTGTGTATCTTCTGCACAGCATGTCATAACCTTTCTTCCCGGAACGAAATTCTTATCCTTAAAGTACTTGTTCTTAAGAACCTGTCCCTTGAATCTTACCTTCTTGCCTGCGTATACTTCCGGTCTTTCAGACACATCCATATACCAGATACCATAATCTTCGTCATCAACCTGAATAACATCAGCATTGATATCGTATGGAAGCTGCTCAGATATAGCAACCTGGTCACCCTTCTCGTCCTCGAAGATAATCTGGAGTGCAGGATTTAATGCTCTCATACTTCTTCTGTAGCTGCCAAGGTCCATACCTGACTTGCATCTGTTAAAGATAACCATATCAGCATATTTAACAGACTCTGCAATAATAGACTTCATGTTAGCCCACTGTAAACCAAATGAATTGGCATCAACTAAAGTTATAGACTGGTATACCTGCCATCCTCTTGGCTTCTCACTTCCAAGAATAAGTGCCGGATCCCACATTCCGTTATATTCAACAATAACAATCCATGGATCATACTTCTTGTCCAGTTCATTAAGAGTCTTGATATTAAAATCTTCCTTCTCCACAACAACCATATCAACTCCGTTGTCCTTAAGAAGCTTCTCGCTGTACTCCTCTTCGCCTTCTTCACACACAATAAGAAGTTTATTCTTAGCGTCTGCAAACTGTCCCATTGCAATAGTATCGGAGATAAATCTTGTTTTACCACTGTCAAGCTGACCGTTAATCAAGAAAATCGGAATCTGATATTCCTCATTTGCCATATTTATCCTCATTTCCGCGCATTTGCGCTATCGTTTCATTATAAATGCATTGTAAAAATGTGTTCTTCTATTAAACACTAATTAAACTTCAAAAAGTTCCTTAAGTGCATCTTCCTTAAGTTCAGAACCGATTACACAGATTCTTCCTGTAAAATCAGCACTTCCCTCACGAATCTCATATTCTTCTGGTACGAGGTCGAAATACATCCATGTTCCATCTGTGCAAGGAAGCATACCCTTAGAACGGAGAACCTTACCATAATCTTCACTCTCAGAAAGCTTCTTTAATATGCTGTCAAGCTCTGCCTTCTCATACTTCTTAGGAGTCTCTGTTCCCCAGCTTGTAAATACGTCATCTGCATGATGATGGTGATGTTCATGCTCATGGTCATGATCGTGATGATGCTCATGCTCGTGGTCATGATCGTGATGATGCTCATGTTCCTCGTCATGGTCATGGTGATGTTCATGCTCGTGATCATGATCGTGATGATGCTCATGCTCGTCATCATCGTCATGATGTCCGCCACAACAGCAGCACTCTCCATCTTCATGATGATGATGGTGGTGCTCCTTCTCATGCTCCTCATAAGCCTTCTGCGCTGCCTCTGCAAGCATGTCTAACTCAAGGTTAGTAACATTCTCCATTGCACCAAGAATCTTAGTTCCGTCAATATCATCCCAAGGAGTTGTGATAATATGTGCATTAGGATTAACACTCTTAATAAGCTCAATAGCTGTCTTTAACTTCTCTTCAGAAACATTCTGTGTTCTGCTTAAAATAACAGTTCCTGCATGCTCAATCTGGTTATTAAAGAACTCACCAAAATTCTTCATATATACCTTAACCTTAGATGCATCTGCAACTGTTGAAGCACTGTTAAGAACAATTTCATTCTCAATGTGAAGGTCTTTAACAGCCTTGATAACATCTGAAAGCTTGCCTACTCCTGAAGGCTCAATAATAATTCTGTCTGGGTGATACTTGTCAACAACCTCCTTAAGAGAAGTTCCGAAATCACCAACAAGTGAACAACAGATACATCCTGAATTCATCTCTCTTATCTCAACGCCTGAATCTTTAAGGAATCCTCCATCAATACCGATTTCACCGAACTCATTCTCAATAAGAACTACCTGCTCTCCCTTTAAGGCTTCCTTTAAAAGCTTACTTATAAGAGTTGTTTTACCTGCTCCCAAAAAGCCTGAAATTATATCTACTTTAGTCATCTTAATCAACCTTTCTGCAGTATATGACTGCTCTTTTATCTCATATTTTCAATTATACACTTCTTGTCAATCCCTATTTGAAAAGAAAATGTGAAATTTTATTAAAAATATTTAATCAGACAGGTATTCCCATGCTCTGTCTTAATTCATCTGCCTTCTCGCCAATCTTTCTTAACCTGTGGTTTACACCCGATTTACCAACCGGAGGGTCTAACAGCTCACCTAATCCCTGAAGACTCATGTCAGGATTCTCAAGTCTTAAAAGAGCAACCTGCATCAGACTGTCACTTAAACTGTCAAGCCCGACAGTATCTCTTATAAGTTCAATATCCTTAATCTGCTTGACCGCCGCTTCAATTGTCTTGTTAAGATTAGCAGTCTCACAATTTACCTTTCTATTAACATCATTACTGATTCCCTTAAGAATCATGACATTATACAGATTCATCTGCGAAACAACTGCTCCCATAAGATTAAGGGTATCAGTTATATTATTCCCCTCTTTCATGTATACAACAAAACTGTTTTTTCTTACAATAACTTTTGCATCAAGACTAAAAAAACGCAGCATATCCATGAGCGTATCTGCATCCTCTTCATATTTGCATACAATCTCATAGTGATAGAACTTGTTCGGGTCGCTTATAGAACCACGCTCCATAAAAGCGCCTCGTATAAATGCTTTCTTGCAGCAGTCCATTGCTACAATCCTTGGGTCAACAAACACCGGTTCAATCTGTGTGAACTGCTCATCACACCATTTTAATGTCTGCAATATCTTAGCAACATCACTCTGTCCGGTTATTCTTATAATAGTTTCCTTGCCATTCTTAACCATTTCATTCGTATCAGCATCCGTCTTAATGCTAAATATTCTCAATAACAGGTCACTGAATTTCTCGACTGACAATTCATTCTCTGTAACGAATTCCAGACATAATTCTCCATTATCTGTCTCGCTTACATTGCCAGACATTCCCATAAACGCAGCAAATTCCGCAATCTGGCAATGCCTCGCGGAATCTGTTTTCTTAACTAACTCTTCTTTTACTTCTGATGAAAATGACATACTTAACCTTTTCTCTTAGAATCTTTCTCAATATCTCTATGCTCAACCTTGCATCCATACTCAGTCCTGCTTATAAGCTTATATATTTCATTAGCAAGAGTAACTGAACGATGCTTTCCTCCTGTACAGCCAATTGCAATAACAAGACTGTTCTTTCCTTCCTTAACATAATTAGGCAGAAGAAACTTCAATAAATCATCTATCTTTTCCAGAAATTCTGTTGTCTCCGGAGCTTTCTTCACATAATCCTGTACAGGCTTATCATTACCGGTAAGGTACTTAAGTTCTTCAATATAATATGGATTAGGCAGGAATCTAACATCAAACACAAGGTCTGCGTCTGCAGGTATTCCATATTTAAACCCGAAAGAAAGAACTGTAACAAACAGATTCTTGAAATTCTTATCGTCAAAAAATATGCCCTCAAGCTCTGCCTTAAGTTCCCTTGTAAGCATCTGGCTTGTATCGATTATTACATCAGCTCTTTTCTTTAAGAACTTAAGCTCATCTCTTTCCAGTTTTATAACATTATCTATTCTGTCGTGATCATCCATTGCAAGCGGATGTGTTCTTCGCGTTTCCTTGTATCGTTTTACAAGTACCTCATCACTTGATTCAAGAAACAGAATTGTATAGTTAAAATGCTTATTAAGCATATCATCAAGCACTGAATCCAACTCAGCAAGTGCATGACCACTTCGTATATCAACACCAATTGCTATGTTGCTATATCCGTCTTCACCAGCATTGGCAAGCTCTGCAAACTTAGGAATCAGAGAGATTGGCATATTATCGACACAATAATACCCCTCATCTTCTAATACATTAAGTGCTGTGGATTTACCTGCACCTGACATACCTGTAACAATAATCATCTTCATCTTATCATCTTCTCTTTCTTATCTGTCTTTAATTACCGTTCTCTTCAACTATCAGACGGCTCAGAATCCGACCTTTACAACTTCCAGTTCAAGCTTAACACCGAACTTCTCCATAACAGTACTCTTAATATAATCTGTAAGCTCACATACATCTTTAGCTGTCGCATTGCCTTTATTGACAACGAATCCTGCATGCTTTTCAGATACCTGTGCGCCGCCTCTGCTGCAGCCCTTAAGACCTGCGTCCTCAATAAGCTTTGCCGCAAAATATCCTTCTGGTCTTTTAAATGTGCTTCCGGCACTAGGATACTCAAGCGGCTGCTTCTGTCTTCTCTTAGCTGCCAGCTCTGAGATATTATTTCTTATTATATCCGGTTCAGCTTTTCTTAATTTCAAAGTTGCTTCAAGAACAATCATATTGCTTTTCGCTACAATACTTGTTCTGTATCCAAGCTCAAGCTCATCTGCTGAAAGTTCCCTGATAATGCCTTCATCATCAATAACCTTTGCACTGACAAGAATATCCTTGAACTCCCCGCCATAAGCACCTGCATTCATTCTTACAGCACCACCTATGCAGCCCGGAATACCTGTTGCAAATTCAAATCCGGCAATTCCATTAGCAGCAAGCTGGTTGCCAAGTCTTGTAAGCTTCATGCCTGCACTTGCTTTGACAAGCACTTCATCTGAATTATCCTGTAAATTCTGCAGAAACTCATAATCTGAAAAACTATCGCCAAGCTCAACTACAACTCCCCTGAAGCCTTCATCACTCACAAGAATATTACTGCCATTTCCAATAACAATATATTTAATGTCCGATTTTTTCAAAAATGCGATAACATCTGCTATCTGCTTTTCTGCCTGTGGTGTTACATAATAATCTGCAGCACCTCCGATTCTGAATGTAGTATGTGTCTTCATTAGTTCACCTGTTCTTACATTCCCGGCACCAAGCATTGATATTAATGCTTCTGATAACATTTTATTATCCATATAATCTCACTATCCTTAATACTAATTTCCAAGAATAAGCTTTGCTGCTCCATACATTCCTGCATCATTGCCAAGTGCAGCCTTAACTATCTTAGTCTGTCTGCTCGCATGGAACACACATTCCTTATAATACTTATCAATAAGATTTATAAAATATTCCCCTGCGGCAGAAACTCCGCCACCAATTACAAATACCTCCGGGTCAACCATACCTGCTGCACATGCGAGTCCTTTTCCAAGATACCTGCATACATACTCTGTTACCTGTATAGCAAGGGCATCTCCTCCCTTAGCCTCGTCAAATATAACCTTTGCCGATATGTATGGCACACTTCTTAAAGATGAAGGCATATCACTTTCTGCAAGCATACGGTTAGCCGTTCTTACAATTCCAGTTGCAGAAGCAACCTGCTCAAGACAGCCCTTCTTTCCACAGTTACAGCTCTCAGTCTCACCTTCAACAAGTGGAAGATGTCCTATCTCACCTGCTGCACCATTAAATCCATAAAGAGGCTTTCCATCAATAATAACTCCACCGCCTACGCCAGTTCCTATCGTAACCATAACCATGCTGTTATATTCACTGCCGCCGCCAACCCAGAATTCTCCGAGTGCTGCCATATTGGCATCATTACCAATCTTAACAGGAATACCCGTAAGCTCTGATAACACATTAGCCGCATTGAATACACCCCAGCCTAAGTTGATACATTTGTTGACAGTTCCATCTTCAAGGCATGCACCGGGAAGTCCCATTCCGATTCCTGCAACATCTTCTGTTGTCAGGTTCATATCTGCAATAACGCCCTTGATATACTCACTTATATCAGGAAGAATCAGGCTTCCGCCCTCATCCTTTCTTGTAGGAATCTCCTCTTTTCTAAGAAGCTTTCCATCTTCTGCAAATGTACCACATTTGCAGGTTGTTCCTCCGACATCGATTCCAAATATAATCTTACTCATCGTCATCCTCCCCACCTCTCATGAGGTTCTCCTGTACTCTTCTGTACAACTCCTTAGCTGCATTATATCCCATCTTCTTCTGTCTGTGGTTGACCGCTGCTGACTCAACAATAACAGCAAGATTTCGTCCCGGTCTGATTGGAAGTGTATGACACACAACCTTATTGCCAAGATATTCTATGTATTCCTCCTCAAGTCCGAGTCTGTCGTATTCTCTGTCCTTGTTCCAGTCCTCAAGCTTGATAACCATATCGATTTCCTGAGTTTCCTTAACGCTTTCAACACCGAAAAGAGTTTTAACATCAATAATACCAATGCCTCGAAGCTCAATAAAGTACTTGGTAACTCCCGGTGCGCTTCCAACTAAAGTCTCATCGCTGACCTTTCTGATCTCGACAGCATCATCAGTTACAAGACGATGTCCTCTCTTAATAAGTTCAAGCGCAGCCTCGCTCTTACCGATACCAGACTCACCTGTAATAAGTACACCTACACCATATACATCAACTAATACGCCGTGGATTACAATACATGGCGCAAGCTGTACCTTTAACCAGCGGATTACTTCTGCTGTAAATGAAGATGTAGCCTGATCTGTCATAAGAAGCGGAATCTGATACTTAACCGCAAGCTCAATAACCTTAGGCTCCGGCTTTAAATTTCTGCAGAAAATAATACATGGAATATTACTTGATAAAAGCTGCATATATCTTTCATATCTCTCCTGCTCAGAAAGACTTTCAAGATAAGCATGCTCCACATTACCGATAATCTGTAAACGGTCATTGTCAAACTGGTCGTAGAAACCCGTAAGCTGCAAAGCCGGTCTGTTTACATCCGGAAGATTAAGCCAGATTCCTGACACATCTATCTGTGGTGTAAGATTAACAAGATTCATTTTCTGGATAACTTTAGATAACTTTACCCTCTCTTTACCATTATTCATATATTCTCTGCCTCCAAACTCATGTTTACGATTTCATATATTCTAAGTTTATCACAGACAAGCTCTAAATGCTATTATAAAAGTATTATCAATGAAAGAAATTGTATATATTCTCTGCCACATTTTCAGTAATGCCATCTGCCTTCATAAGCTCATCCACTGATGCCTGCCGAATCTTTTCTATATCAAGAAAATGCTTCATAAGTGCCTTTCTTCTTACAGGTCCGATTCCTTCAATCGAATCAAGCACAGAAGATACCTGTGCCTTATCTCTTAAGCTTCTGTGATAAGTTATTGCAAATCTGTGTGCCTCATCCTGCACCCTTGTAATCAGCTTAAAGCCCTCGCTGTGCTTATCTATCGGTATCTCAATATTGTTATAATACAGACCTCTTGTGCTGTGGGTATCATCCTTTACCATACCGCACACAGGAATATTAAGTCCCAGTTCCTTAAGTACATCAAGCGCAATATTCACCTGGCCGCGTCCGCCATCCATCATAATAAGGTCTGGATATCTCGAAAATCCGTGGCTTTCCTCCAGTCCTTCACGCTCACGCATACCTCTTGTGAATCGTCTTGTCAGAACTTCCCGCATGCTCTTATAATCATCAGGTCCTTTCACAGTCCTTATCTTGAACTTACGATAATCGTTCTTCTTCGGTCTTCCGTCCTCAAAAACAACCATTGAACCAACACTTTCGACACCATTGGTATTAGATATATCGTACGCCTCTGCCCTGTGAAGCGTGCCAAGTCCAAGCCAGTCTGCAATCTCCTTCATTGCACCTGTTGTCCTGCTCTCCTCACGCTTAATCTTCTCCGCATCCTGCGTAAGAACAAGCTGGGCATTCTTATATGCAAGCTCAACCATCTTTTCCTTGTCGCCCTTCTTAGGTGTGACAATACTTACCTTGCGGCTCTTTCTTGCACTGAGCCACTGTGCTATTGTATCCGCATCCTCTATCTCATACTGTACCATAATAATATTAGGTATAAATGGAGTTCCGCCGTAATACTGTTTCATAAATTCCGAAATAATGTCGCTCTTAGAGTCGCCTTCAGCAACCTTCATATGAAAATGATCTCTTCCAAGAAGCTTGCCCTGCCTGATAAAGAACACCTGCACAACTGCGTCCTGGCCGTCACTTGCACACGCAATGACATCTCTGTCATTAACATCATCTGCTGTAATCTTCTGCTTCTGTGCAACCTGCTTGACACTCATTAACAGGTCTCTGTATCTTGCAGCTTCCTCATACTCCATCTTCTCAGACGCTTCCTGCATCTGCGTTGTAAGCCTGTCCATAATCTTCTTGTAATCACCGTTTAAGAAAGCTACAACCTCATCAATTCTTCTTCTGTATTCTTCACCGCTTACATAACCCTGACATGGTGCATCACACTGTCCGATATGGTAATTAAGGCATGGCCTGTCCTTGCCTTCATCTTTAGGCAGATTTCTGTTACATGTTCTTACCTTATACAGCTTGCATAACAGTTCAATGGTGTCCTTGACTGCTGCCGCAGATGTATAAGGACCGAAATACTTACCCGCTCCATGTTTCATTTTTCTTGCAAAAAGCACCCTTGGATACTCTTCACCAACGGTAATCTTAATAAAAGGATAACTCTTGTCATCCTTTAGCATGGTATTGTACTTAGGCCTGTGCTCCTTGATAAGATTGCACTCCAAAACAAGCGCCTCAAGTTCAGAATCCGTGATAATATACTCAAAGTACTGAATATGTGACACCATCTGCACAATCTTGGCAGACTTATTCCTGCTGCTCTGGAAATACTGTCTTACACGATTCTTTAAAATCTTCGCCTTACCTATATATATTATGTTGTCCCACTTATCATGCATAATATAAACTCCCGGTTTTGCCGGGAGTTTCTTAAGCTCTTCTTCTAAATTAAACATACTATAAGCTTCTTCAATCCTCTGGCTTTCTTAAGTGCGTAGCTTCGCACCTGTCTTATAGTATTTATTATCCCAGTTATGTCAGCTTTGTCAACACATTTTGCATTACCAAATCTAACCGCAAGGATTATCTGCACTGCATCCTCTAATCCGATTCCCTGTAATTCCTTTTCAGATGCAACAATACCATATATATAATCCTGATAATCCATATCCGCATCTCTTCTGAAGCCAGAGAATGCAAGCAGTTTCTCAAGATATTCATACATTTTAATCAGTTTTTCACTATCAGCAGCGTCACCGTCTAAAAGTCTCTGCCTTGAAACTATCCTGCTGACACATATTATAATTAATATAATTACTGCACACATAACAACAGCTATTATTATAAATACTGCATACATTGTGCCGTTTTGTGAAAATTTTATTGAAATATTCTTTTTATCCGTTGTACTTTCCTGGATATTTCCATCAATTGATGAATCCACTGTTTCGCGCTCTGTCTCTGTGATATCAGTTTCTGTCTGTTTCTCTGATTCATTGACTCCACTATTCGTTGAAGGCTCTTCAACTATATCCTCTTCTCCATATCCCGGAGTCGGATCAACTACAGCCCAGCCATATCCATCAATATACACCTCTACCCATGCATGTGCTGAATTATCTGACACTTCAAATGTCTGATATTTTTCTTCATCAGTACTATCAAGTAGTCTTGTATCAACAACATATCCTGCACAATACCTTGTCGGAATTCCGGCACTTCTTAAAATAATTGCAGCTGATGTTGCAAAGTATGTACAGTACCCCTTCTTACTCTCTTTAAGAAAATAATCAACAACGCTTCTTCCTTCAGGAACTTTTCCCGGTTTCATGGTATATTTATAATTTCCCCTGAGATAACCGACAACATAATTAATATAATCAATCTTATCAGTCATGTCAGAAAGTTCTATTTTCCCAAATAATTCCTCTACAACCATTCTGTCATCAGCAGGTACATCGAGATAGGACTGTTTAACAAAATTCTCATACGATGCAAATACAGCATTTGTCCTATACTTTTTCATCAGCTCTCCCATTTCCTGATATGCTGACAGATTCCCATTTTTTATATAAAACTTATATGGACCATCAAATTGTGGATGTGCTCCATAATTATCTGTAAAAGATGGTGAGTACATTTTAAATCTTTTAGCTAACTGCTGTTCGTCTTCATCCAGAGGGATGGTCTTCTGTTTTATAAGTGCATTGGCAAACTCAAGCGATGCTGATTCGTAAGAATAATCATTTTCTCTTGTATCAACCCATCTTGTCCAGTTGTTATCAGCAAAATCCCTTGCCTTGAATACACTTATATACTGTATGTTTCCATTTGCAATAGTAGTATACTGTCCAACAACTTTATCATTATAATATAACTCATCTATCTGACCGACTTTTCCAGTTCCCACACCAACAGAAGCATTCTGTCTTTCTGTTTCATCATCACCTGAACCTGAATTTCCATCAAGATCTATTCCGAATATGTTATATGCCATATCATTCACCATGGCTCTTGTTTCTTCAAAAAAAGCAATTCTCTTATAACTTGCCTGTGGATAAGCAAAAATCAGAGCAAATGCAGCTATAAATGATAAAACAATCATAAATTTAGCATTATTATTGCGTTTTTCTCTTTTCCCAAGTGCCATTGAATCAAATATAAACAGTACACATGCTATAACACTTATCAAATCCGGCACTAATGCTGCTGCGATAAATATACTAAGCAGTGGCAGTATTATAACAAATGCAAACAGCATATTAGTACATATATTCACTTCCCATGCTGCCAGAACAGCCATAATCATAATTACTAATATTACTGCCGCTGCTATCCCGCCATTTCCAGCAACACTATACTCATACTCTGGATCTGAAGACATGCTCTGCATAAACAGATTAACTATATTATTAAACCCCTCTGTTATATTACTTAAATTAACAACAGAATATAACGCTATTACGCCAACACTTCCACATATTTTAATGCTCCGGCTGTGGCTGCCATAGTATGAAAATAATAAAGTATACAGCACAGAAAAAAGGGCTGACATTACAACAACAAGTCCCAGCCCTGCATATTGATCTGTGACATTAACCAGAACAGAAGTTGTTCCTCTCGTTCCAAGATATGTAACAATCATTCGCAATATTAAATTATTCCTGTCTATATTCCATACCTTTTTCATCTATATCCTCTGCTGCTATTCATTATCTTTGTATGTAATAATTATCGGTTCTGATGAAAGTTCAATTCCTTCAACATCATATAACTTCTGACACGCCTTATATGCTGCACTGACACTGCATTTTAAATTCATAATGCCCATCAGCGCTTTAACACATGTTTCATTGTCATAAAATCTATACCTTACAATATTTCCAACAGAATTATCCCAGCCGACATACTCACATATTATTCCCTGTTCAAGATAAGCAATTCCCTGTGAATATGCATCCTGATATATCTGGCTCATGACGCTTAATCTCTTGTTCTTATCTGTCACCAATGTATCAATTACTAAAAATACAGTTTTATAAATGTTATTATCATATTCCTTTACAATAAAATCGTCCTCAGCCAGTACACTGCTCTTTTTCCAATGGATATATCGCGGACTGTCTCCTTCCCTGTATTCCCTGAGTTCAGAAACTTCATCTCCCGCCGATTTCAAATACAGCACTGCATCATCCATATCTTTGCTATATCCACCATCAGTCTGTATAATATCTGCCTGTGCATATTCCGGAACGATATAAACATTGCTTAAACCTGTATATTTTTTCCGCTTATGAAACAGTCCCAGATAGTCACACATATCAATAGACTCAACCCACAAATATATATATCCACAGTAGTCCACCGGAATATCTATTACTGCGGCTGACTTTCCCAGACCTGATTTTATATCAACTGTAGAACTAAATTCATCGCCTGTGTGATAGTACATATATTTTATATGAATCTGTCCATTTACAAATGCAAGATTATACTTATTCTTCCTGACCAGCCTAAGACGGATTTTACTGCCTTTTACCACCACATTTTTCTTAATCTGCATACTTATGCCCATGCCCAATGTAGATATAAAATATACAAACCATGAACATGCAGGAATCACAAGCATTAATACAAGCATTATAAAAATCTGATATTCAACATAAAATATATTAACGCCCAATACTATCAGAAGACAGATAAGGTATAATATCCTTCTTCTTTTCATATAATTATTGTCCTTTATTTCTCCTGCATCTTTGGTACAGGTACCATTCTTAATATATCTGTTATTTCTTTCTTAGCCGCTTCATTGCCTGCTGCCCCTGCAACATTAGTAATAAGTCTGTGTGCAAATGTCTCAACGGCAATATTCTTAATATCTGAAGGCAGCACATATGCATTACCTCTTAAAAATGCTTCTGCTTTAGCCATAGAAATAATTGCAATGCTTCCTCTTGGTGATACGCCCTGTATTATATTTTCTCTGTGTCTTGTCTTGTCTGCAATATTAGCAACATACTCATAGATGGAGTCATCTACATATACATCAGATACAGCTTCCTTAATTGCCTGGATATCTCCATTATCAAGTACACACTCTGATAATATCTTTCTCTTATCATTCTCAGACCTGCTCTTCATAATTGCAATTTCATCCTCAACTGATGGATATCCCATAGAAAGCTTTATCATAAATCTGTCCATCTGTGATTCAGGTAATTTCTGTGTACCTATTGAACCTATTGGATTCTGGGTTGCAATAACCATAAATGGTTCGGGAAGATCATATGTTTCACCATCAACAGTCACCTTGTACTCTTCCATTATCTGCAATAATGCCGACTGCGTCTTTGGTGATGTTCTATTTATTTCATCAGCAAGAAGCAGGTTGCACATAGCTGCACCCTGCTTGAATTCAAATTTCCCTGTCTGTCTGTTGTACATTGAAAATCCTGTTATGTCTGATGGCATTACATCTGGTGTAAACTGTATTCTGTTATATCCAAGTCCAAGTGCATTAGCAAATGCATGCGCCATTGTTGTTTTTCCAACACCCGGAATATCATCTAACAGAACATGCCCTCCCGCAATTATTGCCATATACACCTTACATATAACATCATCTTTTCCTATAACTGACTTTCTCACTTCTCTTAAAACAGCTTTAGATTTCTTTAAGTAATAATTATTGTCGTTCATGTAGTCCCCCAAAAGCTTATTTTATTCCTGTATTATGCCTGCGTAACCGTATTTACCATCATCAATATAAACGATAATATTATCTCCTGATAATTCACATCTCACAGTAACTTCATCTTTCCAGACCACATCAGTTGCATTAATATATTCTATAAGACTCTGATGTATTAATTCTGCAGCAATTTCATCTGCTCCTTCAACTAATTTCCCATCCTTTTTTATCTGATATGGAATATTAATCTTAAATGTCGTTCCATTATCACATAAAACATTATCAACTCTTTCCTGATAAGAATATGGATCTGAATAGTTTCCATAATAGCTGCTCGTAACTCTGGAGATATTAACCCCTGCTATATCACCATATATCATCTGCGAAGTGGTATCAACCTCGTTACCTGCATCAGAACTTCCTGCTTCCCTTGTATATTCAGCATCTGGTCCATCTGCACTTCCTGTAGCAAGCGGAATCTGGCTTTTTATGCCTGATGTTTTTTTATTGACAACACTGTAATTCTTAACTGCAACAACAAATATTACAATTGCCGCAGCCGTAGCTACAAACTGTATCACACGCATAACCGGAATTTTTTCTCTTACTGGCTTTAATTCTACTATTTTATTATCTGTATGTATAGTCTTATCCTGTGAATCATTAAACAAATCTGACTTATCCAAAATAATGTCTATCTGGTTTCTAATCTTTTCCCTATCTGGATATTTTACTTTACTCAAGATAATCCCACTCCTTTCTGACTCGTTTAAGCATTGAATAATATCTGCTCTTTACCGTACTAAGTTCAACCCCCTGACTGGCACTGATTTCCCCAAAAGTATATCCCTCGTACACTTTCAGTCTGAATGTCTCCCATTCACAATTCTTATGATGACCATACATTTTTTCCATCTCTTGATATGAAAGCTTATCAAGCACACTCGTCTCCGTGCCTGCTCTTTCATCTGCTACTTCAGGTAAAGTATCATCCATAATCTGGGTAACAATACTCTCATGATACTGCCTGCTTCTGAAATAATCTGTGACCTTGTTGTCAGCAATTCTTGTAAGCCATGTCTTAAATGAAGCTTTTGCATCATTAAAGGACCCCAACCCTCTTAATGCCGCAATAAATGTTTCCTGCGTGATATCCATCCCCGTCTCTTCATCTTTAACCTTAATATAAATGTGCTTATATACACATTTATAATAACGGCTTACAAGTTCATCTGCTGCTTTTCTGTCATTATTATCCAGGATTCTTTTTATCAGTTCGACATCCTGACCTTTAGACAGCAAACCCATCTACTCACCCCCGGTTACTATGTATTACAAACTAAAAACAATTATCTTTTGTTCTTTCATTGATATATACGAAACAACTTTCAAAAAGGTTTAAAAAATTTTAAAAAAATCCTTTATGCATAAAAATGTCTTACACATAAAGGATTATAACATACAAATATTACATTCAGCTTACAATTTAAGCCATTCCATTAACAGTCTTATATTTATAAAGCATTTCTGCATGATTCTGCTCCTCAATCTGGATATCAGCAAGAATCTTTCTTACTGCTGTATCTGCAAAAACAAATACATTTGAGTTGTATTCACCCGAAACCATCTTTTCCGAACCAATACTGTCTGTTGCTAAAAATGCATCACTTTCCTTATCCTCTGACTTACTCATCACATCATATGTTGCCTCAGGCTCATACTCTTTTCCCTCACAGTCGTTGCAGTCACATTCAGGAACTTTTCCCTCAAGAATCTGTCCTAATGTGTCATAATGCTTCTGCTCATTCTTCTCTAATGTAGAGAATAAATCCTTCAACACAGGATCTTTCGCATCCTGTCCATACTTCTTGTACTTCTTGATACAGGTCTGCTCCTGAGTCTGTAAATCCTTAATCGTAGTCTTTTCTTTTTCATTCAATGCCATAATAAAAAGCCTCCTGATAATTAATACAACCGTATTATTACCAGAAGGCTTAACATTTATTCTTATATGTAATTATTAGAAGTCAACTTCTGTATCATAGTAGCAGCATGTAAGAAGCTTCTCCATCTCTTCCTGACTTGGCTGACGTGGATTAGAACCTGTACATGCATCAAGGATAGCATTGGCTGCGATGTCGTGTAACTTAGCCTTGAATTCTTCCTCTGATACAAATCCTGTCTCTGCTGGGAGACCACCCTCACCATAATTCTTGATGCAGTGAGGAATATTAAGGTCATCATTCATCTTTCTTAACATAGCGATAAGATTGTCAATCTTCTCATCCTGTGTATTGCCACCAAGATGTAAGAAATCAGCGATAAATGCATATCTCTTAGCTGCTGTCTCATCCTTGGCATTGAACTTGATAACCTTAGGAAGATACATAGCATTAGCTGCACCATGGATAATATGTCCGCCTTCAAATGCTGCACCTGTCTTATGTGCCATTGAATGGACAATACCAAGTAATGCATTAGAGAATGCCATACCTGCAAGACATTGTGCGTTGTGCATTGAATCTCTTGCTGCCATATCTCCGTTATATGATTTAACGAGGTTAGCCTGAATCATCTCCATAGCATGAAGTGCCAGTGGATCTGTGTAATCACAATTAGCTGTTGATACATAAGCCTCGATTGCATGTGTCATGGCATCCATACCTGTATGTGCTACAAGCTTAACTGGCATAGTCTCTGCAAGCTCAGGATCAACAATAGCAACATCAGGAGTAATCTCGAAATCTGCTATAGGATACTTAATACCTTTCTCATAATCTGTAATAATAGAGAATGCTGTTACCTCTGTAGCTGTTCCTGATGTAGATGAAACTGCACAGAAATGAGCTTTCTTACGAAGCTTAGGAAGACCGAATACCTTGCACATATCTTCAAATGTTGTATCAGGATATTCATACTTAATCCACATTGCCTTAGCAGCATCAATAGGAGAACCACCACCAATAGCAACAATCCAGTCTGGCTCGAACTCTGTCATAACAGCAGCGCCCTTCATAACAGTCTCAACTGATGGATCAGACTCGATACCCTCGAAAAGCTTAACTTCCATTCCTGCTTCCTTGAGGTAATCCTCTGCTTTCTGAAGGAAACCGTTACGCTTCATAGAGCCGCCACCAACGCAGATGATAGCTTTCTTTCCTTCAAGTGTCTTGAGGGCTTCCAAAGAACCCTTTCCATGATACAAATCTCTTGGTAAAGTAAATCGAACCATAATAAAACCTCCGTACATAAATATTTGATTGTTAAATTATAAACAAACCCTATGCTTTTATTATAGGCTTACCCGTATAATAATTCAAGTAAATTTTATTATAATTTTTTGTAAATATTCCATGAACAATTATATTTTTATTATAATTCTTTTTTGCATATGTCCCCCTAAATATATGCAAAAAGCATTTTAAAAAAGTTTTTATTTTCAACTACAAGTTTCTCTTAAACAACATATAACTATCTGCTGTTCCAGTCTGAATCCTATAATAACAAGTCTCCTCTTTTCCATCATTATATATAACTTTTGCCTCTATAAGTATGGCATTAAGCATGTCATTTCTTTCCCTAAGTACCGTATCTGATGATTGTTTATTCATATACCATGAATATGTACTTGTTGGAAATTCCATATACAATATTAAATCCAGTTCTTCCTGCTCTGCTCCCGATATCTTTTTACTTTGCGTTTTAATAACTTTTTTATCAAGGAATTCCTTAAGCTGCATATCTCTCTTTTCAAACTGTGCGCGTGCATTGTATGTAGTATATACTATTGATTTAACAGAATCAGCATCATATAACTGTGGCCATGTAAAGCCCATTATGTAAACATATGAAATATCTCCATCTTTTACATCCTGTTCTACAGACCTGCTGTTTATTTTGAATTCACCCACTTGTTCCCAATCTTCATATGTATCTTCTTTTTCAGGATACTCCACCTCCTGTCTGGCTAAATGGCTGCTTTCACTTGCTGTCTTGTCACTCTCCTGTACTTCTTTATTCTTACATCCAACTGATACACAGCCACATATAATCATCATCATTATTACAAACTGTTTAATTCTCATACATCCCCCTCACATAATAATACATAATATAGCAGTATTAATAACTATAATCAGAGGTATTCCTTTCCCTGAATTCTTTTTAAAAATGTGCCTTGAAGCGAATACTGTTTCAAGTCCGACTGCTACTGCGAATAGTATCTCCTCTGCCATGAGAATAAGCATATACTGGCTTATCGTTATATTCCTGAATACCTTTGCTGTATTCATATAAGTAAGACTTATAAGCGGTGCATTAATATATGGCATGCCATAAGCCTTATACATTATTATCATTTCGATTATATACAGTAAAAAAGCACTTACCCCCACCAATATGCAGACAGCAGCAGCCTTAACTGTATGTTCCCATCTTCTTCCTCTCTTAGACGAGCCAATAAGCATATTCATTCCGTTCTTATATTCCACTGAGCTTTCAGTCTCTGCAATAAGAACAACTCCAAATCCGAGTATAATATATATAAGCAGTTTTCTCGTTGCTCCTTTACCGCCAAATATCTGGTCGTATCCCCGTTGTGACATAACATACGCATCTATTCCGTACTGCTCTTTTATCTGTGAAACATATTCAATCTGCTGCATATATTCGCTCATGTTATCAAGCAGTCTCGTAGCATCCATGAGGTTGTACACATATCTGCTTACATCATCCTCACTAAGTTCTCCCCTCTCATACTGTTCTCTTGCAGCATCCAGCTTTGCCTGTGCCTCATAAACATCATTTTGTCTCTGCTCTATAAGACTGGTAAATCCACTGTAATCCCTGCCACCATACTGCTGATAATATTCATCACGCTTCTTTTCATCTTCAGAATATGCTATTTTCTGGTTATTACATATAAATATTGTTATAAACACAACAACACATATTACAATCCAGCCTCTTGCTGTTATTAAAAACTTGTACATTTCTTTCCAGAAATGCGGAAGTCTGGACAAAACCCTTTGAACTCCATGTCCAATTTTTTCAATTATTTTTCCTATAAAGCCAGCGGTTCTTCCCGGACGGATAATCTTACCAAGTAATACAAGAAATATTGCTGATATTACAGCTATAATAATACACACCATGCACAGCACATTTACCATGCTCACAGGAACACCTGCTATCATGATATTATCATACTTCCTAAGTATATTGCTTACATTCATCACATTTATTATATTAATCTTCTTGAAAATTCTTAATCTGCCCTGCATTGATATATTCTGGTATGCAAATGCTTCCGCTCCGGCAATTATACCAACCAGCACAATTGAACTGATTCTTTTCCTGCATAACGCAAATACGAGTGATATAACAAGCACTATTGCAATAACTATCAAAGATATAATCATATATCTTATAAAAAGATATGTCATTACGCTTATCGGATAAGTGAAATTATTATACCCTGTCAGACACTGTACAGGTGCGGTAAGAAAATCCCAGCCACCATACACCACAAGCATAGAGACAAGACCGCATAACTGCATAATCAGTGATACAAATAAAGCACCCAATCCGACTGCTGCAGTGTCCTTAACTGCAATTCTCATTCTTCCATTGACAGCAGTATAGATAATCTGCCACATTCCATTATCCCTGTATTCGTAAATGTTATAAATAATATATATCATCAACGCAAGAATGATATAGATAGAAATATCATTCTTCAGAAACTGCTCAACTGCCCTGCTGTTTAATTCCCTAACCTGTACATTTTCAATCCTTTTATAATCATTTTCCGTTTTATTGATATTGGCTATTGATTCTGATGTACCGAACACACTGAATTTTTTCATATTCGATGCATTTGTAATAACTGCTTTGATACTTTCTGTATATCCATCAATATAATCAGACTTTTCCTTGTATTCCTTTGCAAGTCTCTTAAATATTCTTCTATCATCCTGTGCCAGTTCGTCAGCATGCTGCTGTATCTGTTCATCTGTATGCCCATTAATCAGCCAGTTGTACTCTCTTACTTTAATCTCATAATTATCTATTCCACAGTCTGAAAAGTCCCCTGCAAAAACAGCCACGACACATATACATGCCGCAGCCAGAATTAGCAATATTGTTTTTCTATTAAGCAGTCTCCCCAGTTCTTTCATCTATCTAAACTCCTTAATATTCCCTTTTTCAATGTTGCTCTTATCAATATATACAATTCTATTATTCACAGATGAGAACATAAACATCTTCCTGCTGTCCCCGTGCATAATTGAAAATATCTTTTCCTCGTCTGGAATCGTTCTCTTTGCTATAAGCTTTCCATCTAAGCCTAACTGATATATCGTATAATCAAGTGAACTGCTCTGTTTGTTAAAATACATTGCCATACTCTTATATCCTTCATCATCCATCCAGATATAATTTCCGTCAAATGTTATATAAAAATATCCTGTATCATTATCACTTTCATATATGCTTTCTGACTTGCCGCTGCCAAGATCATATTCATATATCGTTCCATCTCCAAGACCGCTGTAATACAGCTTGTTATTGTCTGCATCTATACAGTAACTATACACATTCTTGTCAAGCAGACATTCAGTATTTTCCCCTGTAATTCTGAATATTCCTTTTCCTTCCAACGAATATAATCCCTTATCATCTTTTGAAACAGATGTCTTTAAAAAAAACGTGTCACTACCATATGTTTTAAGTGAATTAATTCCTATACCATATCCCGTTTCTTCATATATTTTATCGCTCGAACCCGTATCAAGATTAAATCTGTACAGCCTTACTGTTACATTACCTTCTATATCTCCCGTTATCTCTTGAGATACATATGCATATCCATCATTGAAGCACATTGACACACTATCCTGTCCACTCAGGACGCATATGCTTCCAAGGTCTGTTCTCTGTGTTCCATCAGCACTTATCTGTACAAGATTTCCCTTGGAACTTATCATATATATATACGAATTATAGTAATACAACTCACTTTTAAACTCGCTTCCTGAAATATATGCCATGCACTCTTCTCCATCATGCCCACATTGTGGTTTATTACATAACACAATGCTTTCTTCCGACTTATCATCATAAAACATAAGATTATCAGCTGATGCGCCACATTTATTAAGGTAATAATATCCTGAATCACATCTTGCTGCCTTATGCATGCTTTCAGAGAAGTATGACTGCGTATTATCAAGCTTGTCGCTTCCTACTGTTATCGTATTACCTGTTTTCCCATTACATGACACAAGCAAAACTGACATTATAACAATTAATCCTGCTGAAATTCTTCTCATTGTAATCCCCCTTAAAGTTACTACATCTATAGTTAGTTTAATTCACTATAGATGTTATGTTAATCGTAAACAACCAAAACGGACACTATTAATCATGGTCTTGGGACACGAAGCATTAAAAGAATTGTTGACAGTTACGATGGCATCATGCAATAACTTTGGCATATTCTGCAATATATGGCATATTCGGTAATATACGTCACATTTGTATCGGGTAGTTTTGGCATAATCGGTAATATATGGCATATTCTGCACTTGACAATATAAAAAAATAGGGATTCCGGTTAATATTAATAACCGAAATCCCTTTCTATATTATATTCTTTTCTCTTAGAAAAGACTCTTAACAGTATTAACTACATTCTCTACAGTGAACCCGAAATGCTCGAATAACTGGTTAGCCGGACCTGAAGCTCCGTAGGTCTTCATGCAGATTACCTTTCCGTCAAGACCTACATATCTGTACCATCCAAAGTCTGAAAGTGCTTCAACTGCAACTCTCTTTCTTACACTCTTAGGAAGTACTGATTCCTTGTATTCATCTGACTGCTTCTCGAATATGTCCATAGATGGCATACTTACTACTCTTACATCTATTCCTGCATTCTTAAGTTCTGCCTTTGCAGATACAGCTAAGTTCACTTCTGAACCACTTGCAATGATGATTCCATCTGGAGTCTCTTTATCTGAATCCTCAAGAATATATGCACCCTTGAGTGCTTCCTTAGATGAACCTGCCATCTGTGGAAGATTCTGTCTTGTAAGAACTAATGCTGTTGGCTCGTCCTTAGACTCAATAGCGTATTCCCATGCAAGTGCTGTCTCTGTTCTGTCACATGGCCTGAATACTGTGAAGTCAGGCATTGAGCGGAATGCTGCAAGCTGCTCGATTGGCTCATGTGTAGGTCCGTCCTCACCAACTCCGATACTGTCATGTGTGAATACATATACAACTGGTAACTTCATAAGTGATGTAAGTCTTGCCATTGGCTTTGTATAATCACTGAATACGAAGAATGTTGCAACGAATGGTCTTAATCCACCGTGAAGTGCAAGTCCATTGCCAATTGCTGCCATAGCCTGCTCTCTTACACCAAAATGAAGGTTAGTTCCTGCATAGTTCTGCTTAGAGAAATCACCTGCATCCTTCATATTAGTCTTATTAGATGGTGCTAAATCTGCTGAACCACCGATAAGGTTAGGCATTACATTCTTAATCATATTAAGAATTGTCCCACTTGAACTTCTTGTTGCTTCTGCCTTCTCAGGCTTTGCAAGATATTCTTCTGAATTGAATAAATCGGACATATCACATCCATTGTAATACTTATCCCAGAGTTCTTTCATTTCAGGGAACTTCTCACAATATTCTGTGAAAAGCTTATTCCATTCTTCTTCTGGCTTAGCCATTCTTGCAGCTATCTCTTTATAATGGTCATATACTTCCTGTGGTACTTCAAAATCACCCTTGCATGGCCAGTTAAGATTTTCCTTAAGTGCTGCGACATTATCAACACCAAGAGGCTCGCCGTGTGCGCTTGCCTTACCCTGCTTTGCAGGACAGCCATATCCAATCATAGTGTTAACCTTGATAAGTGATGGTCTTTCTTTATCTGCCTTGGCTTCTTCAATAGCCTTACCGATAGCTTCGATATCATTACCGTCAGCAACTTCAATTGTCTGGAAGCCAAATGCTTCAAATCTCTTCATTACATTTTCTGTAAATGCAATATCTGTGCTTCCTTCGATTGATATATTGTTAGAATCATAGAATACAATAAGCTTTGAAAGACCTAATGTTCCTGCAAGTGAGAAACATTCTGATGAAATACCTTCCATCATACAGCCGTCTCCACCAAGTACATATGTGTAATGGTCAACTACATTGTATCCATCCTTATTAAATACAGATGCAAGATGTGCTTCTGCCATAGCCATACCAACTGCCATAGCCATACCCTGTCCAAGAGGTCCTGTTGTAGCTTCAACTCCGACTGTGTGGCCGTATTCCGGATGTCCTGGTGTCTTTGAGCCCATCTGTCTGAAATTCTTTACATCATCTAAAGAAAGATTGCCAATTCCAAGTAAATGGAACAATGAGTAAAGAAGCATTGAACCATGTCCACCTGAAAGAACGAATCTGTCTCTGTTCTCCCAATCCGGATTAGCAGGATTGTAATTCATATGGTTAGTCCATAATTCATAAGCTGTAGGTGCAGTTCCAAGTGGAAGTCCAGGATGTCCTGAATTAGCCTTCTGAATTGCATCTGCTGACAATACTCTGATTGCATTAATTGACATTTCATCGATATTAGTCATATTTTCCTCCCTGTGTAAGCACATTTGTGCATATAAATTTATCTGTCTTTAAAATCTGCCTCTGTCAAGAATATAACATCACCATTCTCGCTTCTCTTTTTCTTAAGTCCGCCGAAGAATCTTCTTGATGCTCTTCTTTCAGAATTGACAATTGCCTGATTGATAATTTCCTTGATATCATCAAGTTTAATATTATCATTCACATTATGGAGTTTGTCAATCTTAAGATACAGTTCAAGTAACGCATCATCGTCAACCTCATACTGTCTCTTTCTTGCAAATCTCTTTGCCATCTCAACAAGCTCATTAACTGTATACTGCTTAAGAATAATTCTGTGATTAAATGTGTTAGTTAATTCAGGATTAAAGTTAATCAGTACATTCATATCTGTATCTGAATCTTCGAATATAACTATCATTCTGTCAGTATCCTGCTCAAGACAGTTAAGAAGCTCGTTAATTCTCTTAGGCTGGATTGTTCCTGCGCCTTCTACAATAAGTGCAGTTCCTTTAAGTCTTCCCATAGCCTTTGCAATTCCACGCTGATTTATACTCTCTCCTGATGTCTTGGCAATCTTTTTCTGCTTGTCAGGATATAATGTGTTGATTGCTCTTATAATAGTTCTTGCAAGATCTGTCTTGTCTGAGCTTGAGTTACCTGATATAAGGATATTACCCACAGATGAAGTATTTATCTGCATTTCTTCGTCTATTGAATCAAATAAATCTGCAAGCTGTTCTTCAAGTCCAGGCATTTCCCTGTACTTTCTGAATATCTTGGCAAGTTCTCCTGTAAGTTTCTTTTCAGTCTCTTCTTCGACTTCTTCATTATCTGTATTATTTTCTTCCATATTCTCCGGCTGTCTGTTCTGTCTCGTAAATGGAACTGTTTCTTCTGGCTCAACACCTGCAGCTGCCTCTTGCTGGGCAACAGCCTCTTCACCTTCTTCTTTATTATTATCTTCATTCATCATTGAATTAATATCTGAAATCATAGATTCTGAAACTGTTGGAATCTGTGCCGTAACCAAAGGAATTTCTACACTTGGCTCCTCATCCTTAACCTGTGCCTTCTCAGATACTGCTTCGGCAGTCTTTGCTGCTTCCTGCTCTAATCTTGCAGCAGCCTTACCTGTTCTGATAGCTAAATCCATTCTTGCTGAATCAACCGCCATCTGTGCAAGAGCAACCTGTTTTGCTTCCTCTTTATCAATCTCTTTGCCTGCTACCAGAGCCTCCGCTTTTTTACGCTCAACCATCTTCTCATAAGCAGCACTCTTTTCTTCTTTCTCGTCAAGATATCTTTCAAGTTCTGATTTTGAAAATTCTCTTGTGTCCTGCTTACCGTATTTCTCTTCCCTGACAGACTGCATCCATTCTGTTATATCCATCTGGCCTTCAATCTGGTCATCATCATCTGATGTTTCAGTATTTTCAGCTTCATCAGCAATATCAGTATTCACAGATACTACTGAAGCAGTTTCCTTAACAGGCTCTTTCTCTTCCTGCTTTTCTTCCTGACGCTTTGAAGATGGTACAAATGTCTTAACATCCTCATCTTCTTCATCAGCTTTGAACAAATCGCTCATGTTAGCAGCAAGTTCTTCCTGAAGATTTTTTGTATCATAAAGGCTGTAATCCGGAACCGGAACATTAATATCAATGTTCTTTGCCTTCTCATTAATACGAGCCTCTGCTTCTCTTCTCTGCTCAGCTTCATCTTCTTTATTAATCTTATCATAATTATTTTCAAGCTTCTGCTTTGCATTTGCGATAAGTTCCTTTAATGAAAGATTAGCCTTGTTAATTTCATTAGAAAATGATTTCTCACCATCCTCTGTCATAGTTTCCTGCACTTCAGGCTTTTCTACCTGTGGTGTCTCTATCTTTCGTGCAGATACAGTCTGCTGGTTATCAGCCTCTGCTTTATCTGATTTATTTAAGGCTTTCATTATGAAATCCTTAATCTCGCTATTCTGGTCATTCTGGACAAGGTCCATTGAAAGAGGTCCCTCTTCCTTCTCCCTGTCATATTCTGGCACATTCAAATGAACTTCTTTTGCCTTAGTAGATGTTTTCTTTCCAATTACTGGCTGTTCAGGAATATCTTCCTTATCATCATTTTCTTCAGCCTCATCTTCTTCCTCTTCCCTGAAAACATCTTCAACATCATCTCTCTTAAGATCTATCAATGCCTTCTGTTTAGCAAAAAGTTCTTCCTTAGTAGCCTCAATGTCATCCTTTCTCTTCTTTACATCCTCTAAGATACCCTTCTGTGTCTTAGTAAGAACAACACCAAGTTTCTCCTTTAACTGTACTGCCTTCTCAACATATCTTCCATCCTGGAACCACAGAACAATGTTATCACATGTCTTGACACACTCTTCTTTTCTTCCAGTCTTATAATAAAGAACTGCAAGCTCATACATATATTTTTCATCAATTTCATGATCCCTGTAATCCTCTAATATTCCTACAAGTTCATTATCTGATGCATTCTGTGCTTTTCTTAAATCATATAAAAGGATAAATCTGCTCACATCATGCTGTGAAGTCCTGCTATATTCTTCATAAAGTTCATTGGCATTTTCAAAATCACCAACCTTAATGAAAAATTCTGTAAGCTTATATACAAGCTTCCTTCCGCCAAGATTTCTGTTGTAAGCAAGAATAGCCATATCTCTTGCTTCTTCATAATCGCCAACTGCTTCCTGCACATTGATTGCAGTAGCAAGTGACTGCCAGTCCTTTACCTTAGACCAGTTAAGTTCCTTTGCGATAGCGGCAGCTTCAGCATAATCCTTCTTAGCAGCCAGTTTCTTAATCTGGTCTATCTTAATTCCTAATTCGTATTTATTCATGGTTATATATTCCTCATTCCTGTGCTTACTGAATGTTATAATTGATTTAATTGTCGTATTTTACAACTCATTAAAGTTTAGCACAGCCCAAGTTTATTGTAAACCGAGTTCACAGAATTGTTACAAATTTGTTACAAAAAATCAAATGTAGCCTGTTCATAATCCATCCTTGTGTATTCAAGCTCTGTTTCCTTAGTACTGCTGTAATAATCAACAACCACAGTCTGCTGCCTTGAATCAACCAGCTTCTGTCCAAGTATATAATTGACATCGAATCGTCCTGTAATAGCAGGAGTTGCACCTCTTGCCGGAACAATAAGCTGTACATGGTTAGTAGCAAGCAGCTTGAATATCGGCTCCCATATGTATATATCCTTAGCCGCGCCAAATGGATTATCTATAAATATAGTCTTTCCTTCAACACCTTCATTGCCTGATGAATTCATATTAGAAATGTAATTGATAATCGCAATAAGGAACTGGATATATATACCCTGTGACTGTCCTGTTGAACCAACTGCCTCTTCATATCTTAAGTAGCGGCTCTGATCCTTGATTCTTTCTCTCTTGTACAGATTAATTCTGATTGAATTCATGTCTGTGACAATAACAGAGAAAAGTCTCTTCCATGAAAGTCTGTTTCTTATATACTTAAGTCTTTCTGCCGGCTCCTTAAAACTTTCCGCCATAAATACAGTTTCATCAATATATTCAGACATTTTTTCCTTGTAAAGTTCTTCCTTTATATAAGGAATCTGCAAACTGATAATCGCAATCTGCTCACCGTCAAGATTAATGTTAGACAACTGTGGCAGACGGTCAAGCTCTGTCTTTATGTTGCTGCATGTCTGGATACAACGGTTCTCGAAGTTATCCTTAATCATCTGCATATCCTCTATGCCCTTGGCAACACGGTCTTTTTCTAACTGTATAAATGTGTTCGTCTCATTTAACGATTCAATCATGCTTCTGGTCTTTGCCACATTTTCAGGAACATTCAGTGATATCCTTACTTCATCAGCAAGTTCAACCGCATTGAAGCCGTTAAGCAGGTCAATAAGCTTAGTTTTATTCTTGTTAAATTCATCAACCTTCTTATACTCCAACCTGTTAATTGAAGCATATTCCTTATGAACAGCCTCATATTCAGTAAGATTAGCTGTTATTCCTGCCACATCTTCCGGACGGAACTCCTCTGGAATCTGCATGCCTGCGTCAGACACGATTCTTTCAAGGTCTTTTCTGCATACAAGAATATCCTTTAACGAATCTGACATCTGTCTGCGTGTCTTTTCCTGAACCTTAGTGTTATCCTCTAACTTCTTGATAAGTGCCTTATGCTGTGTGATAAACTCCTCCGGTGCATCACATGGGAATTCATTAAAGCTTCCATAATTATTCTCAATCTGGTTAATACCATGCGCGATACTTCCCTCAAGCCTGTTGAGAAGCGCCTCCTGTGCCTCAAGTTCCTCTCTTACAGAATCACTCGCACCTACAAGATTGTTCAGTGCGTCCTTTGCATTTCTTAACTGCTGCGAACCTGCTGCAATAATCTCCCCGGCTTCATACTTAGCCTTAATATCGTCAAATATATAACCTCTGTACTCTATTGCATCACGGCATTTATTCATGGAAGCTGACAAATGATTCATCAGTGCCTGCTTATCTGAGAAATCACTGTTTTTCTGTGAAAGTGCAGTCTTTAATCCTGTGAATCTGCTCTCGATTTCATCTTTATCAAGGCGGCTTGTATTGTCATCAGTTTCTATTGAAACATTTTCATCATAATAAGGTGCATACTGCTCCTCCCATGACTTCACTATTTTCTCATAAGCCTTTCTGGTACTGTCCTCAAAATCCCTCGCAGCCTCATATTCAACACCTGCAGAAGATACCGCTTCCTCATATTCGTATACACGGTTTCTTGCTGCTTCACTGTCTGCCTTAAGCCCCTTTAACTTCTCATACTTCTTATCTATAGAAGAATTCATCTCAATAATCTGTGAAAGAAGCCTGCATGAATTTTCTTTTTCTTCAATGTCAGCCCTTGTCTGTGAAAGCTGACCTGTAAGCTGTTCCTTCACCTCATTTAATGCACTTCTCTTCTTCTCTGCTTCAATAATTCCCGTCTCGCTGTCAGCAATCTTTAATCTGACTGCCTCTGCCTCAGAAGCACCAGACTTATCAGCCTTAGCGTTATATACAAGTGCAAATGTATAATCATCCCACACAAGCTTCATTCTGTCTGACAGCTTTCCTGCCTGTGCCTTATGTGATTCAAGCTCCTCCTGTGCAAGCTTAATCTGTGTCTCAAGTCTTGCATCATCACGAAGAAATGACATATCCTTTAATGCAAACACAATCAGGTCTTTGTTAATCTCTAGCTTGGTATCGATAAGCACCTGTTCACTTATAACAGGATAGGCTGCCGCACCTCTTCCGAAATCCTTAAGCATTTCATCTGCTTTAATTCTTTCGAAATCATTCTTTATTACAAATGCGTACTCAACGAAAGGTGTTCTCTTTAATACATCTCTCTTCTGTCCAGGATTAAGTGCCGCAAACCACTCATGTCCCTCAACTACATCTGAACCATACTGGCTCTCAAGATATTCCTTAAGTCTGTCCCTTTCAGGACTCTTACAGATGTATGTTCCCTTTCTTGCATTGTCAATAAAGCTCTCAAGCTCTGCTGCCGACTTACATTCCTCTGTATATTCACTACGCATCTTCTGGTAAGTCTCAAGAATAACTGAAAGCATTGCCTCATCATTATCTGCATTATATATTTCACGGATTTTATCCATGTGCTCTGTATCAGCACTTCCGGCTTCATCAGCCTTTTTAAGTTTTTCTGACTGCTCTGTAAATATATCAATAAGTGCCTTATTACCTGATATTGTCTCATTAAGTGACATTAACTGCTGCTGAATATCATTGAATTTTTCGGATATTCTTGCTTCTTCATTCTTTAACAGTTCTTTATCCCTGAATGACTTATCATATTCTTCAGACGCATTTTCACATACAACAGTTCCTGCCTCAGATAACAACTCTCCAAGCTGTGCCTGTAATTCCTGTATCTCATTCTCAAGATTATCAGAAAGACTGCCAAGACCTGCCGCTTCCTTATCAGCATTTCTAAGGTTGTCCTTAGTCTCTGACAACTTGACCTCAAGCGCCTTAACACGGTTGACAGCTATATCAAGCTTTTCCTTTAATCTGCCTGATTCTGTCTCATAGAACTTTCTGTAGCCTGCTGCAAGTATCTTTAACTCCGCTGTTATGTCAGTGTCTTCTCTTAATCTGTTCTCAATGGCAACCTGTAATCCCTTGTAGGATTTCTCATATTCTGCATAATCCTTATAATCATTGGCAGATTCCATTAAAGAAAGCTTTCCTCTTGCCTCCGCAATTGCTGCGTTCTTAAGTTCAAGTGTCTTTCTTGTCTCCTTAACCAGACTTTCAACGCCCGCCATTGAATTCTTTTCAGACATAACCTCTGCAACTGCTATGGCTTCCTTCTCATGTGCCAGCTCGTCATGCATTTTAGTGATAAGGTCATCCTGACTTTTAAGTTCCTTATCCTTCTTGTCACTTTCGCTCATGGCAACAAGAAGCAGGTCATAAAGCTGCTTCTCTATCTCTTCTTTTCTGTTATAAAATGCTTCGTATGTCGACAAATATTCCTTAAAACTGTCGATAGCTGCAATCTGGCTGTCATATGCTCCAAGCTGTGAATGTTTCTTTGAAAGCTCCACTAACTTGTCCTTGATATCCATAAGAGTCTGTGCCATCATGCCCTCATCATTATCAACCGACAGCTTGTTATTGAAGGATTTCTGGATAATCTCCTCTATAAGCAGATCCTCCACAACCTTACGGCTTGTCTTATAATTTGACTCAAAATATGTTCTTACATGTCCCTCTGTCTTGTTAATTCCACGGACAATTTCCCATGCACTCTCATATATTCCATAATTGCTTATAAAACTCTGATAATCGCCTTTTCTGTCAAATATTTTAACAATATATTTGTACTCGCTCTTCTCAAGCTCACGAAGATAAGCCTTAAGTCCGTTATATGTAATTCTCTCCCCGTTATTTACAAGCGGAAGATTCTTAATGTCATTGTCCCCGAATTCTCTGTAGAATATGCAGTAATTAAAGTATTCAACACTGGCAGAAGATGTCGTCTGCTCCTGTCCATCCTGTGTCTCATCCTCTGTGCCTCTGCCCTTTCTTGCACAGAAACCTGTAGTCATGAACCTGAATCCATCCTTCTGATAGCATGGGTCTAACTTCCACTCTACTAAAGAATGAATACATGTGTTACCGCTTCCCTGTCTGAAAAGCTTCTCTATCGGCTGCTTGTCATCAAGCGTACAGTTAGGGATCATATTCTGCATAAGAAGCAGCATAAGCAGACTCTTACCACCACCATTGGCAAGGTCATATATGGTATTCTGGCAGTTGAAGCGCATTACAAAATCGTCATACACCTGTGTACCGAAATTATATTTAACATTATTAACTCTGATTCTGTTAATCTGCGGCATCTCTTCCTCCATTCATAAGCTCGGCAAATCGTCCTCTGTAATCATCAAAATAATTCTCTATAAGACTTCTGAATCGGTCTGTCGGATAATATCTGTCCTGACTCTCAACTAAAAGCTCCTGTGCAACACAGAAATTAAGCACAAGCTTTACCATACCCGACTTGGAATTTCTTGCTGCCCTCGCTCCTGTCTGATCCTCTACTGTTGTCACCGGCAGCTCGTCCCATGTAAGTGCTATCTGCTTAAAACTGTTCTCCTCAACCTCATCAAGCACAAGCCCTGCACTCTTATCGACAATACCGCCTGTTGTCTTATCAACATTTTTAATGATATCCTCTACCCTTATGAATTCTGCATAAGTAGAACTCATCGTGTCTGAATAAAACTCTGTTATGATATTGTAGATTATGAAATACGCAAGATATAACTCTTTATTAACCCTTAAGCCAAGTACATTTCTTAATTCCTCATTGGAATATCCGAACACCTTGTTGTTATCACCTGCGCTCACATACAATCCGTTATTATATTCGTATATGTTAAGATTAAATTTCTTTAAAGACATATGAACGATGTCATACACTTCTGCGTTATTATTGTATTCCTGATAAAGAGCCGCATTTGCGCCTCTCTCAGACACATTTTCCCCTGTGATAAGCTTAGAAACTATGTCCAGCGCCTTATCTAGATTTCTATTCTCCATGTGCTTCCTTTCGTACAAATTCAACATCTGCCATCACGCAGTTATCCGACAATGTAACCTGACCGTCAAGCCCTTTTCTTATTACAAATGTAAAGCTTTCCGAATCCTTAAAGCCTTCCTCTAAGTATGCATCAAGAAATGTATCTTCCCCTGCATCACCGCCAAGCTGGTATTCATCCTTCTGACACAGATTGACAAAGAAAGAGAAAAAATCCGCATTTCTTAAAACCTGCTCTCCATACGCTCTCTTCATTGCGTCTGCAAACTGACCGAGAGTTATAATATCCGATTTTTTCAAACACGCAACAAGATTTTTCATAAGGAATATGTAATTATCCTTAATTCTCTTCTCCTCAATCTCATCTTCAAACTCGATATCTTCCGGTCTTTCATTGCTTATAAGTTCTTTCTCCTCATATCTTGGAGGCTTCACCATAAGCGCGTCATCAATGCTTATCAGGTCAAATGTCTTTCTTATGTTCGGCTTTAGAAGCGGACTTAACATTGTGACTAATATATCTGCATTGTCCCTCTTAATCATATCTGAAAGTGCCGATGTGAAATCCATATGGCTTCTTAATCTGCCAAGCTTCGCGCGTCTTATTGCATCATCGGTCATTTTCTGCATTTCTGTACAATCCTTTAACAGCTCACTGTGCCTGTTCATCGCCTGCTTAAGCTGTGTCTCAAGGCTGTATATCTCGTTCATCGTCCTGTAATAGCCTTCGCCTGTGCTGCCTGACGCATTAAGCTTCTCGATTGATTTCGCAATAAGGTCACGGTTCTTCTTAAAAAGCTTTTCCTCATCATCAAACCATTTCATTCCTGTTTTGACGAATTCCTCATAAGCCTCTATTCCTGCAAATACATCACCCGACAGTATTGTCATGACCTCATTCTTCTTTAACTTAAGACGGTTGACCTCTTCGTTGATTCTTTCAACGACTTCAACTCCGCCACGGAAGTTCTGTGAATTAATCATTTTTTCAAGAAGGAGCTGGGATACGCTTATCCTGCTCTCGTCCTTGATTTCCTTCGTATCAAGATAGAATTCAATAGCATCAGGGCTTATCGAATACCACACTGTATTGTCCCTTATTGAACTTTCGATTATCTTCATTCTTGAGACTCTCTTTTTCCTGTCCACCGGGTCAAAATACGAGAATTCAAATGGTCTGCCATCATTCTTTATCTTGTCAAATATATAATCAGCAATATCTTTGCTGTCCTGTTCATTCAAATCAAGCCCGAAATCTCTCTTAAGTATCAGCCTTAAGAAATCAAGATATTCGGGATATGTAACATCTTTTTCCTTAAAGTTATTCTCCTCTATAAAGAAACGGAGAACTGCCATAACTATATAGCCCATATCAAGGATTTCGTACTTGCCGTCCTTGAAATTAGAAAATGATGTATCTATTAATCTGAAGAATGGATAATATTTCTTCAGATTAAGCATTCGCTCACGGTGATCCGATATGATATCACTTGTCATATTCTCTGCCATAGTATTCTTCATTTCTGCGCACGCATTTTACACATATTGATTAGTGTCTGGTGCGCTCAGGCACTAATCCTGCAACTCAGCTTTTTATCTTGATCTTAAACACCAGTTCTTATCCGAATGTTAAAGCTCGGTTCTTCCATCTAACGCTCTTAAAAGTGTAACCTCATCGATATATTCAAGATCCCCGCCTACAGGTACTCCGCTTGCAATTCTTGTCACTTTAATTCCTGTTGGCTTTATCATTTTGCTTATGTACATTGCTGTTGTCTCACCCTCAAGATTAGAATTGGTTGCAATGATAACCTCATTAACATCTCCCTGAAGTCTTACCATAAGCTCCTTTAACTTGATATCAGCCGGTCCGATTCCAAGCATCGGGCTTATTGCACCATGAAGGACATGATATACCCCCTCATACTTTCCTGTTTTTTCATATGCCGCCATATCTCTTGTCTGTTCTACTACCATAATAGTCTTATGATCTCTTTTCTGGTCTCGGCATATTGGACAAAGTTCTTCATCTGTAAGTGTAAAACACTCCTTACAGTAGTGGATATGCTGCTTTGCATCAATCATTGTATCTGCAAGGCTCTTAACTTCAGACTCAGGCATGTTTATAATGTGAAATGCCAGGCGCTGGGCACTCTTCGCCCCAACCCCTGGTAATCTCGACAATTCTTCAATTAATCTGTTTATATGACCACTGTAGATGTCCATTAGAATAAGCCTCCGCCTAATCCTCCAAGTCCTCCAGTAATCTTAGCCATCTGTGCCTGTGACTCTTCTTCGCATTTTCTTAAAGCTTCATTAGTAGCTGCCACAATTAAGTCCTCAAGCATCTCTACATCATCCGGATCAACTGCTTCAGGATCAATCTTAACCTTAGATACTTCTCTCTTACCTGTAACAGTTACCTCAACTACTCCGCCGCCTGCTGTAGCGCTGAATTCCTTATTCTCAAGCTCTGCCTGCTGCTCTTCCATCTGACGCTGCATTCTCTGTGCCTGCTTCATCAGATTATTCATATTACCAGGCATTCCTCCTGGAAAACCACCTCTTTTAGCCATTATATAAGTTCCTCCTTATCATCTACTTCTATATCTATGCCTACGAGTTCCTTAAGATCCACAAATCTGCTGTGGAAATCCTCATCATCGTTAAGCTTAGTCACTTTAATTGAAACCCTTACTCCTGTTCTCTCCTCAATGACATTCTCTATGCTTTCCATAACTTCCTGTCTGCTGAGTGAATTATAGGCACTAAGTGATTCTACCATAATTTCAAGACTAATTCCATCTTCTGCTAATGTAACATGTGCAGCCTGTAAAAATGTCTGATTAACCGGATCATCTATCGTTGCTATGATATCCTTCCAGCCTGCCGCAATTGCCTTAACATCTTCCGGAACAGCGTCATATACACGCTTAACTACAGGCTTCTTAGGTGCCTGCTGCACTGCTGCTGCCTGGCCTCCCGCAGCACCTGCATTTACAAGTCTGCCACTTTTAATATCATCAAGTACTTTCTGTAACTGCCCTTCAAGCATTGTCACACGGCTTACAACATCGCCGATATCATGACTGTTATCCATTGCAGGACGCATCAGCTTTATAAATGTTATTTCTGTTTTAACTCTCTTCTGTGTAGAGAATTTAAGGTCATTCGATAACTCTGACAACACTCTTATATAATACATAAGTGTATCTATATCAACATTTTGTGCGTCTTTCTTCAAATCCTCAAGATTATCTGCCGATACTTCTATTACATCTTCAATTCTTTCTGCATCTTTAGTTGTCTTAATAAGAAGCAGATTCCTCAGATACCATATAAAGTCTGTAACAAACTGCGACAAATCTCTTCCCTGCATTATCAGATCTTCCATCAGTGACATGCATACAGCAACCTCCCCTGACAGGATCGTTGAAAGCATTTTACTGAATACCGCTGTGTCAACTGCTCCAAGAACTTCAAGTACATTTTCATACTTAAGGTCCTTTCCCAAATAGAATGCCAGACACTGGTCTAACAGGCTTAATGCGTCACGCATAGAACCGTCTGCTGCTTTAGCAACATATTTTATAGCCTTATCTTCTACGGTCAGCCCCTCTGCTTTCATAAGTTCTGACAGTCTGTCAGCAATCGTCTCTATTGTTATCCTGTGGAAGTCATATCTCTGACATCTTGAAAGGATAGTAATAGGAATCCTCGCCACCTCTGTAGTAGCCAGTATAAATATTACATATGCTGGAGGTTCTTCCAGAGTTTTTAGCAATGCATTAAACGCTCCTGTAGAAAGCATATGAACCTCATCGATTATATAGACTTTAAATCTGCCCTCTGTCGGTGAATATTGGACCTCTTCCCTTATCTGTCTTATATTATCGACACCATTATTAGATGCCGCATCTATCTCTATTACATTCATGCTTGTTCCTGCTGCAATCGCTTTGCATGTCGGACACTCCCCACAAGGATTGCCGTCAACCGGATGCTCGCAGTTAACTGCCTTCGCAAATATCTTGGCAACTGATGTTTTACCAGTTCCTCTCGTTCCGCAAAACAGGTATGCATGACCTATCCTGTCTGCATTAATCTGATTTCGCAGAGTCGTTACTATTGTATCCTGTCCCTTGACATCATTAAAATTGTCTGGACGCCATTTTCTGTATAAGGCCTGATATGACATGGTTACCTCCCTCTGCGCTGTATCTATTTTCGCAGCCCTTAACCTCATGCGTAAAACCATCCGCCTCCGGCGTCTGTCGCTGCTTCGCAGCTTATGTTTTACTTATGTCGGTTAAGTTCCTGCTTCGCAGGATAATTTAGGAATATCATACAGCTTCTTACATGCAAGCATGACGAATCTGCCTGACATTCCTAAATTAGCTGCGACGAGTAACATTTTAATAACAAAAGCCGTGCGTCCGGCTTCGAACTTCTGTCCACAGACGTTACCGATGCAGTTAGCTCGATCCAGGCACCCTTTCAACACCCGGAAGCTTCCACTTAATGCTGCTTCATTCCTGACCTGACATGGTTCGTGGATTTCCGTCGTGAAAGACCCAAATGTCAACACCACTTACACCGGGCTGCTCCATAAACATCAGCCCTCTGCCGAACATCACCCCTGCTATAGCGGATTGCAGGTTCAAGGTGCCGCTACTACCCCGGCTGCACGGTATTTCAATTATACTTGTTATACATGTCTGTTGTCAAGGTGTGAACCGTTGAATCACGAGCAGCTCGCGCAAGCACTGCTGCCACGCACATATACTAATATTATCCTTATCTATATAAATATATCACCTTTTAGTTATCCGCATTCTCCTCATACCCAGGTACTTCGTACCTTGGAAGTTCCACTATTACCGCCTCATGATGGACTGCCGGAAGGAACTTCTCCATTACTTCTTTGGTCTTTAACTTAAGGCTGGATGTATTGATGCATGGATGGCAGCCAAGTGTTTCGCCTTCAAGCACTTCCTTATCCATCAATAACTGCACATGATTATCTGTATCATTCATAAGTCCCATTATTGATACAGAACCTGGTGTTATATCAAGGAATTCCTCCATATATGATTCATCTGCAAATGAAAGTCGCGCTGAATTAATCTGCTTGCTCAGATCCTTTGTTTTAAATGGCTTGTCACCCGGCATCATAAGCATATAAAAATTCGTCTTCTGTCTGTTACATAAGAAAAGATTCTTACATATAAGTGTGTCCAGAATCTTATCTATGTCATTACACACTTCCATGGTTGTTGCCGGCTCATGATCTGTCCTGTAATACTCCATCCCAAGTTCGTCAAGTAAATCATATACTCTGATTTCTTTTTCTAATCTCCCTGTTTCATCAGCAGGTCTGCCTTTAATAAGTTCCATTGTTGTCCTCCTGATAGTGACTTTTATGTACATAAAATAACACATTTGTCACTTTACTGCCACATATCTTTTCACTTATTATTGCGCCAGTCTATTAAATATACAGGTTTGCTGAATACCGCTTTCCATTCTGTCTCTGTCCCTATATTTTTCTTATCTATATACATAAGGCTGTCCTCTCCCATATTCATACAGAACAGATATCTTTCATCACCAAAAATCATCTCCAGTGCTTCCGGAGATGGTATTTCATTAACAACATTCCCATCCATATCAAGTACAACATACTTTTTTGACTCATTGCCAATAACATTGTGAAGATACACACAATAAGTCTCATTATTCAGGTATATATACTTTCCATCTGATGAAACATTACACAAATCACAGTATTTATCCGCCTTAAATTTCAGTTCTGTCTGTTCGCTGTTAATGTCCGATTTATACAATCCCTGGCCATTCACATAATAATAAAATGTGTCTCCGGTATTATTGAAATAATAGTCATTAATATCTTCTGCACTTATCTGTGAAACATTTTTCTCGCTCTGGGAATATGCAAAAAGTCCTCTGCTCTTTGCTCTTATAATTCCTTCATCATCCTTATTGCTTTCTATTACAGTAAACATCGCCTTGTCTCCAAAGCCCTTGACATTCTTAACCGCTATTGACTTACCTGTAACTTCATAAATAACATTTCTGCTGCCATTTTTTAATGACAATTCTATTATCTGTTCCGTATACTCTGTATCTTTTCCAAGATGTGAACCAGAATCATATGCGTATACATAATCACCCAGAAAGCCCAAATGAATTGAACTTGAGTTCTCACATGGCAGCAAATCCCCAAGAATCTGCCTTGAACTGCCACTTGAATCCATTCTGCATAACTTTGCCATACCGTTTTCTATCGGCATATAATACAGGTTTCCATTATAATAATAAATGTTATATATAACGCAATTATTAAGACACGCATCACAATCTGTTGAATCATGTGTACACTCCGGTCTTGCACATACAGGAACTGCTTCTTTTCCATCCATATCAAAATAAACAAGCATATTCTCATCCGTAATATAATAATATCCATTCTCAGCAGCCGCTACTCTATAGACATCGTTTGTATTCCAGTAATTAGGCGGTACATCTTTAAGATTAATGCCCTTAATTCCCGAATAATCAATAGCTGCAGCTGCCTCTTTATTCCTATGTAATCCCACATAAACAACAACTGCGGCAATTATGGCAGCTAAAAATACTGCCGGAATTATCAGTTTCTTTATAACATTTTTTCTCATACAACCCCTCCTCAGCTTTCCAAAAGCTTATATATATTAATCTCACTGGTGCGGTATTGATTAACCAGTTCAATCCTGTAATAATCTGTCCTGGTGCTTCCATCCTGATATTCTGCTTTAATCTGGATTACAGCCTTTTTAACACACTCATTCAAATATCTGTATTCTTCTACCTGTGACTGCATATAATTGTTCCACACATGCTCTGATGTTGGTATATCAAACATAAACACAATTTTAAGAGCCTTTTCACCACTTCCCATTACCTTTTTACCGCCAGTTTTGTAGCTGTTCCTCTTAAAATATATATTCTCATTCTTTGCATAATCATCAAAAAAGCCTGTACTGTTATACACTGTTGCTGTAATTCCCGATATATCTTCATCCGCATACAGCGATGGCCATTCCATAACGGCATGCAGTGTATAATATGGTGGAATCTCATCCCTTGCATATCCTCCGCCTGTCCCCATACACCCAGTCTCATATGTTCCAATAAATTCCTCGCCTGTAAATGTCTTATCAATTTCAAGACAGGAAAGCTCCTCCCACGCTTCTGTTGTCTCTTCAACAGGTACATTTTCCTTTTTCCCACATGATGCTAAAGTCATAAGCACCGGAATAATTCCCATTAGCAATATTATTTTTTTCATGCCTCATCCCCCTTTAATTGTTAATACGAAAAATGTTAACGAAAAGTTGACGCATTTTCACAAAAAAGCTAAAATTTTAATAACATTTAGCGGAGGATAATCTAGTGGATAATACTCAGGTGGATTTTGAAAAAGATGATTACAGATTTATGAAGCAGGCAATCACGCAGGCTAAGAAGGCTTATAAACTCAATGAAGTGCCTATCGGCTGTGTGATTGTGTATGAGGGAAAGGTTATAGGAAGAGGCTACAACCGCCGTAACACCGATAAGACTTCTCTCGGTCATGCCGAGATTACTGCAATTAAGAAAGCCAGCCGCTACATGGGCGACTGGCGTCTTGAGGACTGCACTTTATATGTTACGCTTGAACCTTGCCAGATGTGTGCCGGTGCTATTGTTCAGGCAAGAATTCCAAGAGTTGTTATCGGCTCAATGAACCCTAAAGCAGGCTGTGCCGGTTCAATTCTTAATATCCTTCAGATTCCGACATTTAATCACCAGTGTGAGATTACTAAAGGTGTATGTGAAGAAGAATGTTCAGAAATGCTCACAACATTTTTCAAGGAGCTGCGTAAAAGCAAGAAAAAGAATACTACTGTCACTACTGATGGAGAATAATTATGAAATTTGAATACACTTTTGAAGGCATGAAGCTTAAAGTTCTTGATGAAACATTTGCAGGAAAAGTACTTGAATTTTACAGCCGTAACCGTGAGGAATTCGACAGATACGAAGCTGCCAAGCCCGATAATTTCTATACAACAGAATATATTACAGCCACACTTAAAGCTGAATATGCTGCTTTACTAAAGGGTGAATTTGGTAGATTTTTCCTTTTTTCTGACGACTTACCAGGTGAAATTCTCGGCTCTGTATCTTTTTTTGGTGTTACAAGCATTAACCGTTCATGCCGGATAGGATATAAGATTGATAAGAATTACCGTAAGTTAGGACTTGGAAGCCTTATGGTTAAACATATGCTTGAGATTCTTACACACGAAAAGGAGATGCACAGGATTGAAGCTTACATTCACCCTGACAACACCTCCTCTATTAATCTTGTCAAATCTCTTGGCTTTATATCTGAAGGAACCGCCTACTCCTATGTAAAGCTTAACGGCTCATGGCAGGATCATTTAAGATTCGTCTATATCTCCTGATACCAGTACCCAAAATATGGATTTGCATAGTCACTTCTGTGGCTCTTCTTAAAATTATTGAAGCCAAACATTGAAGCCATGTAACGTTCACGGTTGCAGTACATTCCCGGAACGCCTATGAAATATTTAGTATTATCAAGGTTATCGCGCACTCTTCCAAAAAGAATGTGCCTGAAATTATAATAACCATGCAGCAGGAAGCTGTTTCCCGCGATATCAATTTCATTCTGGTTAAGACACTTTAACTTCTCTGGCGACACTTCTATACAATCATAGAAGTAATCATCGTCAAATGCGTCTATATAATCGGCCCGCACAAAAAGCTTTTCAAAAGGATCCGTCTGCGTTGCATCGGCTCTGTGTGCTTTTTGCTGCAAATGTTGTGTTTCCGCAGGTATTTTAGCTGCTGCTCCGGCAGCCTTTATATCTTCTGTGGCTGTGTCACTCACGCTTTCAGCAGTCACACCTGTCTGTGGTCTGTATGCTTCGGCCTGCTTTGACTGAACTGTCTGCGGTCTGCCCGCTGACACAGCAGGTTCTGCCTGAGCCATCTGCGATTCTGCTGTCTGCGATTCTGCCAACTCCGATCTGACCGGTTCTGACCTTAACGATTCTGCCAGAACAGACTCTGACATTTGCTGTCCCCGCTCTTTCTCCTCACTCTGTCTCATACGCTCTTTTATAACAATTCCGGCTTCGACCTGCTTCTTTGCATCCATTCCTGAGAACACAAGCATGTCAGGAGTTACGTCCTCATCCTTCCACATAGACATCATACAGTCATATCTTGCATCCTCCCTTGCAACCGCAAGCCCGCATATATCCTTAAATCCATAACCGGTTTCATTGATATTATCAGGATTGAATATTCCACTGTATTCCATCTGTCCCATTTTTACAAGACATTCCCCAAGCTTTATAAGCCTGTAACCACCGTCAGTAACCATCATATATATTCCAAACATTTCCGGGCTGTCCGTCTTAACACCTCTTAAACTGATGTTTAACTTGAACTGCCCCTGATGCACCAATGCCTTCGCAAATCCTACATTTCTCCCCTTTACTCCCTCCGGATATGAATATATGTATGAAACAAGACGCTGATAATCCACAATAAACCTCCGCCATAATTAATTCTCTTATGCACCTTATGCCAGATTTCTGTAGATTATTCCGAAAAATTCCCAGTGACAGTAACATGCCGGCTGTTTTTCTTGACATTTTTTATTAAGTTTCATAACATTATTCTTATAGATTGGAGGCAATATGAGCGATAATAAATATAATAATGTTATGCACCTCGGCAACCCTACCAACACGATTGCAGTGCTTAACAGATATGGTTTTGATTTCAAGAAAAAGTTCGGTCAGAACTTTCTTATAGATGAAAATGTTGTTGAGAAAATCGTCCGCGAGGCAGGCGTTACTAAAGACGATTTCGTTGTTGAAGTCGGCCCGGGAATCGGAACAATGACTCAGATTCTGTGTGAGAATGCAAGAGAAGTTGTTGCCGTTGAGATTGATAAGAAGCTTATTCCTATTCTTACAGAAGATACTCTTTCTTATTATGACAATGTAACAGTAATCAATGAAGATATCTTAAAGCTTGATATCAAGAAACTTGCAGATGAGAAGAATGGAGGCAGACCAATCAAGGTTGTTGCCAACCTTCCATACTATATAACAACACCTATTATTATGGGACTTTTTGAGAGCCATGTACCATTAGACAGTATAACTATCATGGTTCAGAAAGAGGTAGCTGACCGCATGCAGTGCGGTCCGGGAACTAAAGACTACGGTGCACTTTCACTTGCTGTACAGTTCTACGCCAGGCCTAAGGTTGTGCTCAATGTACCTGCAAGCTGCTTTATGCCTCGTCCTAATGTTGATTCAGCGGTTATCCGTCTTGAGCGCTTCAAGACTCCGCCTGTTGATGTTAAGAATGAACATCTTATGTTCAAGATAATAAGAGCATCATTTAACCAGCGCCGAAAGACTATGCTTAACAGTGTCGGCAATTCCGGCATCGGCATCACGAAAGAATCTCTTACCAATGCATTAGAAACTATGGGACTTCCGCTTACTATCCGCGGTGAAGCCCTTACACTTGAGCAGTTTGCACAGCTTAGCAACCTGCTGGGCTAAATAACATGATACCCAGATGCTTTATCAACCGGATGTTTTTGGGTAATTATTCACGCCAAATAACGTGATACCTATAAGTAGTCGCATTTTCGCAAACTTAGTAAGTTTTTTTTCAGCAAAATTCATGTAAAACAGGTTATTTCCAGACTAAAAACCTATATAACAACAAAAAACGGCTATTTAGTAGGTGTTTTCATGACTTTAACGATAAAAACCACGTTAAAAGACCTACTAAATAGCCGTTTTATTATATTTTATAGGTTTCAGCCCCATTTACACAAGAGAAATGGCTGCCATGCCGGCAAATTTTCCAACGTATTACTCCCCGAAAAGCAGCCTTCTCGCATTCTGGTTAGTAACATCCATAACCTCCTGCGTATCAAGCCCTTTAATCTGCGCCAGCTTTTCTGCAACATACTTTATATTGCGGCTGTCGTTTCTTTTACCTCGGTTAGGCTCAGGTGCCATATATGGGCTGTCTGTCTCAAGAACAATTCTATCCATCGGTATATACGCGGCTGCTTCCACAAGCTTCTTAGCATTCTTAAATGTAAGAACGCCGCCGATTCCTATAGAGAAGCCCATGTTAAGAAAATCTCTTGCTGCTTCCTTACTGTATGAATAACAGTGGATTATTCCGCCTGTATCCTGTCCGTAATTACTCTTTAATATGTCGATTGTATCCTGACATGCATCTCTTGAATGAATCATTACCGGCATATGTGTACGGTACGCTACATTCATCTGTGCTGCAAACCATTCACGCTGCTGTTTCTTTTCGGCCGCCGCGACATCTGCATCATCTGACACATAGTAGTAATCAAGTCCGATTTCTCCAAGTGCAACAATCTTTCTTATCTTAGCTTCACCAAGCATGTTTTCCAGCCATTCAATGTCCGATTCTTTCAATCTTACAATATCCTCTGGATGGAAACCAATCGCTGCGTATACCTTTTCATACTGTGCAGCAAGTGCAAGGGAAGCCTCACAGCCCTGACGGCTTGCACCTACATTAACAATGTTATCAAGCTCCCCTGTATCACTAAGCATGCTGCTTATAAGTTCATCTCTGTCCTCATCAAATCTTTCATCATCATAATGAGCATGAGTTTCAAATATCTTCATATCTATCAGCCAATCTCTGCGCCTTCAATAATATCCTTCTCAAGTGTAAGAACTGATAAGTTATCCTTATCATCCCATGCTGAGATAATCATTCCCTGTGACTCAATACCACAGATCTTTCTTGGCTTTAAGTTAGTACATACAACTAACTTCTTACCAATAAGCTCCTCTGGCTTATAGTACTTCTGGATACCAGAAACGATAGTTCTCTTCTCATCACCAATCTGAAGCTCGAACTTAAGAAGCTTTGTCTTCTTAACAGCTTCACATGTAAGAACCTTGGCAACTCTGAACTGAACCTTTTCAAAATCATCAAATGTAATCTCAGGCTTAACTTCAACCTGTGGATATTCTGTAACACCATTAGCCTTCTTCTGTGCTTCCTGAATAGCCTCAACCTTTTCCTTAAGGTCCTTCTCGAAGTCAAGTCTTGCAAAAAGAATCTCTGGAGTCTCTGTAACCTTAAGTCCTGTTTCTCTTAAGCCAAATGTAGCAAGGTCGTCAAAGTCTCTTACTCCTGCCTCTGGATTAGCTGGGTAAAGCTGTGCAAGAATCTTATCTGTAGTCTCTGGCATGAATGACTTAAGAAGATTAGCGCCGATTGTAATACTCTCAACAAGGTTGTAGAGAACCTCTGCTAATCTGTCCTGCTGTGCCTCATCCTTTGCAAGTGCCCAAGGCATTGTCTCGTCGATATATTTGTTACATCTCTTAAAGAGTGTGAATACCTCTGTAATAGCGTCTGCTACATGAAGTGTAGCCATCTTAGCCTGAACCTTATCTCTTGTTGCTGTTACAACTGCCTTAAGGTCACCATCAATTGCAGCATCCTCTACACCAGTCTTATTAACAACTCCGCCAAAATACTTGTTAGACATTGCAATTGTTCTGTTTACAAGGTTTCCAAGTGTGTTGGCAAGTTCTGAGTTCATACGCTCAACCATAAGTTCCCAAGAGATAACACCATCATTCTCAAATGGCATCTCGTGAAGAACGAAGTAACGTACAGCGTCAACTCCGAAGAGGTCTACAAGGTCATCTGCATAGATAACATTCCCCTTAGACTTACTCATCTTACCGTCATTCTGTAATAACCATGGATGTCCAAATACCTGCTTAGGAAGTGGCTCACCAAGTGCCATAAGGAATATTGGCCAGTAAATTGTATGGAATCTGATGATATCCTTACCGATAAGGTGAAGGTCTGCTGGCCAGAACTTCTTGTACTGCTCTGAAGAGTTGCCATCAGCGTCATATCCGATACCTGTGATATAGTTAGTAAGCGCATCAAGCCATACATAAACTACATGCTTGTCATCAAAATCAACCGGGATACCCCATTTGAAAGATGTTCTTGATACACATAAATCCTGAAGTCCTGGAAGAAGGAAGTTATTCATCATCTCATTCTTTCTTGAAACAGGCTGGATGAATTCCGGATGTGTATTGATATGCTCAATAAGCTTGTTAGCATATTTGCTCATCTTGAAGAAATAAGCCTCTTCCTTAGCTGGCTTAACTTCACGTCCACAGTCAGGACACTTTCCATCAACAAGCTGGCTCTCTGTCCAGAAAGACTCACATGGAGTACAGTACATGCCTTCATATGAACCCTTATAAATGTCTCCCTGATCATAAAGTTTCTTAAAAATCTTCTGAACCTGCTTCTCATGGTAATCATCTGTTGTTCTGATGAACTTATCATATGAAGTATTCATAAGATCCCAGATTCTCTTAATCTCTGTTGATACATTGTCAACGAATTCCTTAGGTGTAATTCCAGCTTCCTCAGCCTTAAGCTCAATCTTCTGACCATGCTCGTCAGTTCCTGTCTGGAAAAATACATCATAGCCTTCCTGTCTTCTGAATCTTGCAATACTGTCTGCAAGAACGATTTCATAAGTATTACCGATATGTGGCTTGCCTGATGTATAGGCAATAGCTGTTGTCATATAAAATGGACCTTTACTCTGTGGCATATCATTTCCTCCATAATCTATTATTTTAATTCATCGCTATAACGCAAATGTAGTGTGAATCATTTATCCGTAAACTTTATCATAGAAAAATTTACAATAAGTGTCAAGTCTGTATTAAGTATGATACAATATGTGAATAATAAATCAGTATTTCTTATAATATTAATTAAGACAGAAATGAGGATTAGTATGCGTAATAAACAAATTTGCCTTTTACATCAATTTCTTAACAAGGCTGTGAGCCTGCTGATAGTTTTTATAATGATAATTACCCTGTCTGGCTGCAGCCTGCCCTGGAATCAGAAGCAGATATCAGAAACCACTATATCTGCCGCCGAGGATAACGCTGATTTCACGGAATATGTAAACAACCTGTTTGCTGACCTGTTAAGTGCCGATATGGTGTCTCTGCATGCCTATGTCGAACACCCAAAGGATTTCGGAATTAACGATTATGAGATTACTCTTGGACGCTACGACCTTGATAATCCCGATGACTCCTCAGATTACACCGACATAATATCAACGCTTAAATCATTTGACAGAAGCACACTCTCCGCAAAACAGCAGATAACGCTTGACGAGCTTCTTATGTACATGGAAAATGCACTGGAATACAGTGATTTGTACATGTTTAATACACAGCTTCAGACAACTACAGGTATTCATGTCCAGCTGCCACTGCTTTTTGCTGAATATGCATTTGAAGAAAAGAAGGATATTGACGAATATATTGAACTGCTATGCGATGTTGACGGATATTTTGAAAATATGGCTGCATTTGAGAAGCTTCGTGCTGATAACGGATATTTTATGGAAGATACCCTTGCCGATGAGGTAATTGAAAGCTGCAACTCATTCCTTGAGACTGCCGGTTCAGAAGACGGTGCAATGATATCAACCTTTAACGAAAAGCTTGCTTCTGTTGACGGACTTTCTTCACAGGATATTGCAGACTATAAGGCTAAAAATGTGTCCGCCGTCAACGAACATGTAATCCCAGGATACCAGTCCCTTGTAAATGCACTTACTTCATTGAAAGGCTCTAACAGATATTCAGGCGGTTTATGCAATTATCCTGATGGTTCACGGTATTTTGAATATATACTCTCTTCGACACTTGGCTGGAGCAAATCTGTTGACGAATACGATAAGCTGGTTGATTCTTATATCAAGAAATATATGCTTAAAATGCAGTCGCTTGCACTTAAAGACTCCTCTATTCTTGATAAATTTGACACATTTTCATTCAATATGACAGACCCGGTTGGCATACTTACTGACCTTAAGAAAAGAATAACCGATGATTTTCCGGAGATTCCTGATGTGAATTACGATATCAAATATGTCTCAAAGGCGCTTGAGGACTACACAAGCCCGGCTATGTACTTTATTCCGCAGCTTGATAACCTTGATGTCAATTCAATATACATCAATTCTTCAGGCACTTCTGCAAGTGAATTATATCCTACACTTGCACATGAAGGGTATCCGGGACACATGTACCAGACACAGTATTTTGCCGCAACCAATCCTGACTGGATAAGATACATTCTTGCACCAGGCGGATATGTTGAAGGCTGGGCATCATACGTTGAAGTTCTTTCTTATAATTATGCACAGACCGGCAACGATGCACTTAACAAAATGTATGCTGCTAATTATGCCACTGTCCTGTGCCTTTATGCAAAAGGGGATATTGGCGTTAATTACTATGGATGGAGTGAAGATGATGTTTACCGATTCATCAGCCAGTATGGTTTTGATGATAAATCAGTCGCCCACGAAATGTATTACGCATTCGTATCTGATCCGGGCAATTATTGCAAATACGTTCTTGGAATGTTAGGTTTTGAGCAGTTAAAGACTAAGGCACAAAGTGAGCTTTCTGACAAATTCAATCTTAAAAGTTTCCACCAGTATGTACTGGATATGGGACCTGTGCAGTTTGATATATTGTTTAACAACCTTGATGCATGGATTAAAAAAGAAAAATAACATTAAAAATGGGATGTTACCTTAACAATTGTCTGGTAACATCCCTTATTTATATACTTCCACCCGGATAATAGCCGCCTGAACCATAGCCACAGCACATAGGCATACATATATTTGAACAGAGGCAGAGTGCAACCCACGGCGCACAGCCTGTACAATATGTTGTAGATGACGGTCCCTGATACTGTGTCCTTCTTCCTGCATACCAGCTTCCACCGCTTGCTATACGCTGATACAATAACTGATACTGCATATTGTCAGGATCAGAATCCAAAGCACGCTTGGCATCTTCCAATGCAGTTGCTTCTTCTCCTTTTCCAAGATGTGCCAACGCACTGTAATAGTACCATCTTCCATCACGGTCAGTTATGTTGTTAAGCACATTAATAGCTTCATCATAACTTGAATTATTAATATAATTAGCTGCTGCCCTCAGATGCACTGTTGTAGGATCATTGCCATTAAGGTTATCACTGCCATATCCATTACCACCATAGCTTCCTGTATATCCGCCAAATCCAAATGGACCGAATCCCCAGAAGCTTCCAAAATCTCCATATCCACCCTGTGACTGGTTCTGATAATCACCATCATAACCATAATGGTCTGAACGTCCTGTACCATAACGCGTCTGGCTGTATGACTGACTACTGTATCCGCCCTCACGCTCACGCATTATCTGGTTATATGCCTGCTGCACAAGCTTAAACATCTCTTCTGCCTGATCTTTATTAGGATTGTTGATGTTAGCATCAGGATGATACTTTCGGCTCAGTGTTCTGTATGCTTTTTTCACTTCATCATCGGAAGCATCTCTTGATACTCCCAACACTTTATATGGATCTGTCATTATGTTCCTCCAACTGCTTACCGGCAGTGTTATTTTTCTTCCTTCTGGCGGCGTAGAACTTTGTCCATACACCTGAATATATGATATTTCTTAACAGTTCTGCATTAGCAAGAATCGGCAGTCTCTCAAAAGCCCTTGCACATCCTGCCATATACGCTTTAAGTATGTTTTCTGCAAATGTATCAAAATCCTCTACATCCTTATGATACTTAAATACATTATAATTGTTCTTTTTCTCGTCTTTTTCCAAATCATCATATGCATCCAGCAGATATATAAATCTGCCAAGATTATTGCCAAGCACCCTTAATTCGTTGCTCCATTCATCTTCCTTCATGGCAGCAACTTCACCTAACAGTATACCAAACTGCTCTGCCGGCTTGTCAATATTCGTTTCCTGTGCTTTTTCATATTCTGACAACTTAGAAAGGCTTTTCCTTATAATCTCTGCTTTTTGCGGATATTTCTTCTCAAGCTTTTTAATATCTTTTTTCAATACTCCGGCATAAGTTCTTTTCAAAACCTTTTTCTCATCGTACCAGTCGTCCATACATTTGTAATATGTCAGAAGGACATTCATGTCCGCAACATAATCTGAAACAACGTTACGCCTCACAGGATGCTTTCTTAATGGATGTGTGACGCAACGTTCCTCAGAGTATATAGTTTCCGGTTCATACAACCCTGTAAGAAGTATAACCAGAAATGTCATATCATAGCTTAAGGAAATCTGCCCCTTCAATCCATGCGCTTCTGCCAGCGAATCGCACAGACCACAATAGTATGAGCGGTATTTATCAAATTCTCTGAATTTTAGTTCTGGCTGATCAACAACTATATACCCATACATACTAAACTCATACCTCCATTTTCGCTTATCATATAACATTGAAAATATTCAGTCAATCAGCCTTTCAAAGATTAATAAATTATTAATACTATTTTTAGATATTATTCTTGTCATCAAAATCAGTTCCCCACAAAAGGAAACTTGTATAATCATCTAGCGAATTGACTGGACGCATTACATCGCTTTCATCCATGTTGCTGGCAAATTCATTTTCACCATCATCAAAGCCTTTGTCACCCTGTCCATCACTATATCCGTTTTTATATTCGTCTTTTTCATGATTATAGTCAAATGTTGGAAACATATCTGCCACCTCCTTTCGAAGGTAGTATGTTAAGTTTCATCAGGTTTTATCCGATATTGTATTTAGCTGATAAATGTGTATTCAATCACACTTCATATATAAGGAGGAAACTTATGCGAGTTACATCTCAGATGCTGGCAGCTAACCAGCTTAAAGCAGGCATTGAGCCTTCATCAAAGACTCTGCTTGATTACATCCAGAATAAGGATGATGACAGCCTTACAAGCCTGCTTTCCAAAAAAACTGACACTTCAACTTCTTCACTTACCAAGAAGTTACAGAAAGACGCTTACGAAGACATTAAGGATGATGCTGATTCTGTTACAGAAAATGCAGCTAAATTTACTGATGAGAAATCAACTCTTTTCGCTGATGCTGAAAAGACCGGTGATTATTCTGCAATATATGCGGATATCAAATCTGTAGTTGATTCTTATAATAAGCTCTACAACACCCTTGGTAAAACATCAAGTTCTATCAATACTATGTGTTCTAACCTTTTAAAGGAAGCAGTTAAAGAAAATTCTGAAGTTCTTTCTGCTGTAGGTATTACACTTAAAGACAATGGCACTCTTGAAATTGATGAAAAGAAGCTTAAGGCTGCTGATACAGATACTTTAAAGAAAGCATTTGGAACATCATCAGAATTTGCAAAGAGACTTGGAATCATCAGTTCTAATGTGTCTTCACTTGCAAAGGCTAACATTAATTATGTTACTAACTCATATACTTCATCAGGTGCTGCATCCAACTCGTCTGATGATTTATATTCACTTATGACAAGTAAGTTTAATTCTCGAGGATAATGTCAGATTTATTCAATAGTATATTCAGTCAGAATCATTAAATTCAAAAACCTCCCTGTACCAGCACTTAATTAAGGTGTCAGTATAGGGAGGTTTTATAATATCCATTATTTTCTTAAATATTCGTAAGTTCTACCTGATATCTAAGTCTGGTGGAACATCCAGCTCATGCGGAACTGGCGCACCGTTCTTCTTTCTCTGTCGTACACACTCGGTCAGCAGGTACTCTATCTGTCCATTAACAGATCTGAAATCGTCCTCTGCCCACGCTGCAATGGCATCATAGAGTTTAGCTGATAAACGGAGAGGAACCTGTTTCTTACCTGAATCTGCCATTAGTAAAGACTTCCTGAATTAACTACTGGCTGGGCATCTTTGTTTCCACAAAGGACGACTAAAAGGTTTGATACCATAGCTGCTTTTCTCTCTTCATCAAGCTCTATAACCTGCTTTTCTGATAATCTCTCAAGTGCCATCTCTACCATTCCTACAGCACCATCAACTATCATCTTTCTTGCATCTACTATTGCTGATGCCTGCTGTCTCTGAAGCATTACTGCTGCTATCTCAGGTGCATATGCAAGATATGTTATTCGTGCTTCTATTATCTCAAGACCGGCATCTGCTACTTTTCCCTGAATTTCTTTTCTTATTCTTTCTGCTACAACTTCACTTGAACCACGAAGGCTTCCCTCATCTGCAATTCCATCTCCCGTTGTATCTACATTTTCTGCAACATCATATGGATACATACGGACAATGTTACGGAGTGCGCTGTCACACTGTAATGAAAGATATTCCTTATAATTATCTACATTAAACACTGCCTTAGCTGTATCTGTCACTTTCCACATAACTGCAATACCAATCTCAACAGGATTACCAAGGCAGTCATTAATCTTCTGTCTGCTGTTGCTAAGTGTCATTATCTTAAGTGAAATCTTCTTATTAGCTGACTGTGAATTATTTCCTGCTGCAATTGCCATTCCTGCAACACCTGCCATGCTAGCCAGATCAAGCTTATTTCCATCTCCTGTCACATCACCGCTCTGATTAAGCTTAGTTGACGCTGCCGGGTTAACAGCCACACAAAAAGGATTCACAAAGTAAAATCCCGCTTCTTTAATAGTTCCAACATACTTACCAAAAAGCGTAAGCACAAGTGCTTCCTGTGGCTTTAATACCTTAAGACCAATAAAGAATATCCAGCCTATTGCTGCGTATATACCACCTGCAACGATAAGTACTATCCATCCTGCTTTAGTCTCTGCCTGTTCAACCATAATCGAACCGACAATAATTGCTGCTATGGCTACTGCGTAAAGTAATATAAACAGCGTAACCATTGCCAGACCATTCTTGCTTTTCTTCAAAACCTTTTCTTCCATATAAAAATACCTCCTAGACACCCTGATTATTCATCTTATTATCAATTATTCTTTTAATGGTGTCTTTATTGATATTTGCATGATATCATTTTGATATCATCTTGTCAAGATATTAACATTGTTTTATGATAACCGTCCTGTTATCCTATAATTCTGGAAACTCTCAACCTATCAAACTTGCATTTATTATATCCTTATAGGCAGAGAACCTCCCTTTCCCGGCATTCCACACACTCAATACCCAATATTCAACCTATCAATTGAACATTAGCTAACTGCTTATAGGAATTTTTCATAAAATACGGAATTTTCTCACAGAATCTTCCTATAAGAAATGTAAAAATCCGACTACCTATAGGTATCATATTATAAATCTCAATATTTCCAAATTCATAATGCAAAATCCGCCTGTCAGAAAGACAGTATTGCGCACATACCTATATCT
>ERZ1034713.72-NODE-72-length-61570-cov-5.695083_pt1 | contig 61570 bp, 65 predicted proteins | sample MGYA00520692_ERZ1034713 | MGnify/ENA primary metagenome ERZ1034713 (study PRJEB33766, sample SAMN09781717) | gut metagenome | biome: gut microbiome | host: Homo sapiens | place: Madagascar | study: EMG produced TPA metagenomics assembly of the PRJNA485056 data set... | reverse complement strand
ACTTGTGGCAAAACAATGAACGTATTGGAACAAAGACAGGCAGAGGCGGTGGTGAGCATCGCCAAGACATTGCGCTCCCCAGATTGGGAGCAGCGCAGGTATGAGATTGCAAAGGACATATTTGCACATACGATGTTGCTTCCACATGATTGCTTATCCTGCTTATCACTAACCTCCGACGATGAGAACGCAGCTGTATATGCGGAGATTGCGGTTAGTTTTGCTGACACTCTGATTAAAGAACTAAAGAAAGGAAGCGAGAAATAAAGTTTATTTAACTCTAATAAAAATTTAAAGACAATGAAAGAAGCAGAAAAAATCATCAACTGTATTAAATATTGGTCTGGTGAAGACCAGAAGAATCGTACAGCAGTGGTAATCTTAGCAGACAATAAAGAGGGCGGCGTGTGGGGCTTTTCTAAGGGGAAAACACACAAAATAGGGCATTTCATCTATTCTCTAATGACCGAAAATAAAGAACTCGGTCACGACATATATGCGGCTGCTTGCCTCTATGCACAGAGGCACATTACAGCAGGGGAGCGCGACAAGATAAATGCAGTTATGTCCACAGTCGATAAAGAGCGCAAAAAGATAGAGGCCTTTATATCCGCAGTCGATGAAGAGTGCAAAAAGATAGAGGCCTTTATATCCGCAACCGCTGAAGCGCGCAAAAAACCGAAAGGAGGCGAGCGATGAAATACAGGATTAGACCGAGAATCTATGCGTGCTTCACGCACTGCGGTCGACTGCCGGTCGTGCAGTCAAGCGTCACTACTTATGTGGTGCAGGTGAGAAAATGGTACGGTTGGGTAACTATCAAGGATTACAATGAAGGCTTCAACTCAGATTTCGCTTTTAGACAAGCGGAAGAACTTTTAGAATTTTTAAATCAATAGAAAAATGAAAAAATTTGTTATCAAAAACGCTGACGGAAGCGAGCAGACTGTTATGCGAGCCATCCACAATTCACGTAAAGAAGCTGGAAGAGTGTTGATGAGATACCTCAGCTACAACAATGAAAGTCGGGACGTTGACAGTCATTTGTCACCGTTTGATTTCATTCTTGAAGAAGTTGAATGCGGTGACATAAACGAAGTCATTACGGACTTTGAGAGCGCAAGAGAAATGCTTGGGTTAAAAGCTCTTGGATTCCTCAATAAATTCGATGATGTCACCAAGCTTATAAGTGACATCAACCCCAAGCACATTGAAGCTTTGATTGCATTAAATAAACTATTTACTCTTGCTGAAGCGTGGAACAAAGAAGATGGCTTTGTATCCGATTTCTCGGATTGTGAACAAGACAAGTGATTTCCTCGGTTCAGGTATGATGATGATGCTGCGGGGTTCGTGTACGTGGATGCGCAATACACGTCTACGCATTACACGCTTACGAATGTGGCTGCGTATATCAATTCTCGCCTCTGCTTCAAGACATCCGCGCGCGCCGAGCAATTCGGCAAGCAGTTCGACGACCTTTACAACAAGGTCTTTTTATAATAACTAAAGCAAAAGAAAAATAAGATATTATGAGAAGAATCAATAAAGACGATTGCAGAAATGCAGCAAATAAATTATCAGAAATTGCTTTTGATAAGAAGATAGAGGAAATTGGCGAGGAGTTTAAGGTTATTGGTGATAAGCTGGTAAACGCTTATATTCCGAAACCATTAATAGCTCTATCAAAGGAATATCCAGATTTGTTTATCGACAAGAAATGTATTATTACAGTTCGCACAGAACAAGAAAGATATTGGACAGATACAATCTATGTTCCGTCTAACATCATAAATCCTTTGGGTGAACGTAAGGTATTCTTTATTGACAATAAAACTTACAAGGAATCGAAAAGCCTCGTCGACAAAAGAAGAAATCTATCTAATCGTAAGCAAAAATACAAGGAAGATGTAACAGCAGCACTTTGGGCTTTGAGAACGAAACAAAAGATTGAAGAGAGTTTTCCTGAAGCCTTGCCGTATTTAGATTTTGATGACGGTAAAACTGATTTGCCTGTTCCGAAGTATGAAGAATTAAGAAATTTGTTGAAAAAATAGATAGCAATGTACAGCTTAGATATTGTTGATGATAAACATAACCATGCTTTTATAAATATAGAGGCAAATGAAGAGTATGTTTTGATTTCTGCGTATGAAGATGGAAAAATAGCGAGAAGCCTATTCTACATAGATAAACAACGTTTAGAATCACTTATAAAAGCACTCTCCGCAGTAAAATTACTATTAAAATGATAAAGCAATACAGAATGTGGCTCCTCCGCCAGCAGAGGCGGAGGGCGCAGAGAAGAAATGAAGAAGTGTGCGCAAGCCTGTCCGTCAGACTTATCGACGGATCGTTGTACATCGTCAACGGCGGCACGCTTATCCACAAGTTTTCAACCGACAACTCAGTTGGTGAAGTTATTAACCAGATAAACGAAATTAGGAGGATGAATCTATGATATTGGCATTCAATATAGAGCCGTACCCAAAGAAGTTATGGGTGGCGAAAAACGAGGATTGGGAAAAGCTGTATGCTTTATTTCGTTACGATTGCGATGTCAGCGACATCACGCAAAACACGCTCGACAATGAGGCTTCGGCACTGACTTTCCCAAGAGTTACGGACGGCAAAGGGGCGTACGGCTATCTGGTATACCTGTCAGACTGTTGCAAAATCCAGCACGTCGCTCACGAGGCCGCCCACGTTGCGATACACGTTTACGAGGACTGCCTTATACAACTGAAAGTCGGGATGGACAGCGAGCCGTTCGCCTATTTGCTCGAAAGCCTCTTTTGCAAGATTAAAGAAGTTTTGGAAAAGGAAGAGAAAAATGATATTTAAAAAACATTGAAATTATGACAAACGAAACTGGAATGGATATTTTTAAGGCGTTCAGCGACCTGTCACGGATGGACAAAGAGGACTTTGCAAGATACGTAGTCAACAACTTGGCGAACAGAAGCCGAGAAAGACTTCTGCTCTACCTTGCCGCTGACTTCCTCGAATTTATTCAAGGCAATAATGATTTTACGACAAAGCAAATTAAGAAGCTGGTAAGTCTTGGCATTAATCTTGACAAGGAATGGACGTTGCAGAACCTTTTGGATTGTCTGCCTTTGCGTGTGGACAGAGTGCCGCAGACAAAATGGATTCGGGTTGTCAACCCGAACGAAGAATATGAAGAATGCTTGGACAGCGACGGAGACTATCCGAACATCTCTGGACATTTGACCATATCTGTGCAGTATGGACGATGGGTGTTCGACTTCGACAAGGAGGGAATCAACGGTCGCAAGCCACAAGATACCAGTTTTACAGAGGCGGCAATCAAGATGGCGGAATTTTGTATCGAGAACGAATTAATATGACGAATGTATGAAAAAAGAGATTAAGAGCGTGTTGAAGAAGCTCGCAGGCGAAGCTTCTGAATTTCGCGAATATTTCAAGAAGCCGTTTGTCTACGACGAATGGATTGTCGCAACGGACGAATATTCGTTGATACGAGTTAAGAAGCAAGGAAACAACGGCGGCTACTCGCCACTAACCAAGCAAATTGATATTGATCATTGTTTCCCCTCTAAGACTTGCAATTGCTTGGTGGACATCGAGCAATTGCAAGAAAAACTGAAGAGCAAAAAATACGGCGCTTGGGGAGACTTTTTGACCGTTTGCGAAGAGTGTGGAGGTATTGGAAGGGTCTGGTGTACATACACTGATAGACTTGGAAAAGATTATCAGATTTCAGGAGAATGTCCAATATGTGGCGGATACAGTATTACTGAGCGAAAAGGCATGGTTAAGATTGCCGACGCAATCGTCAAGCCGAAATATCTGCTTCTCTTGTGCGAGTTGGCAAAAGCGACAGGCGGAAGAGTTTTGTTGCTGAATAGAGGCGCAGAGCGACAACGCTTATATTTTCAGATAGGAAAAGACATAGAGATGATTATAATGCAGGTGAGTCCGTCAGTTGCTCGACAAGAGGAATTGTTGTTTGAATTAAAAATTGATTAAAGAAAATGGAACAGAAACAAGGAACGCCGATAATCGGCACACACAATTCAATGACTTATCTCCGACCGCAGAAGTGGTATGGATGGTTTATGATTCCGTTCGCTCGGTGTCAGCGCAAGACAATCGAGGAACAGTGGTACGATGGCGCACGATGCTTCGACTTGCGCATCCGCTTCACCAAGCAGGGCGAAGCTTACTTCGCTCACGGACTCTATGAGTGTACGCACGAGGTCAAGCCTACCGATGTCTTGGTGAAGTTGGACAGACTGATACTCCGCTATAGACAACGTGCCTTGGTGCGTCTGATTCTCGAAGACCCAAACAAACAAAACCATAACGTTTTCTACTTCAAGGAGTTCTGTCGAGAGTGGAGTAATCACAGCATGATGCACCTCTTCGGCGGCAACCGCAAGGGCGACTGGGCGCAGATTGCGGAGTTATACTACAAGCCGAACCTTACCCAGTATGTAGGCTCCATGATGGAGGACGCTCGATGGTATGAGAAGATAGTGCCTTTCGCCTATGCGTGGAGGCGCAACAAGAAGAACAAGCAGAACCCACAAGGCGATATTGCCATTTACGATTTTATTTAACATTATATTTAACACTATGACGAAAGAAGAAGTAAGAGGCTATCTGCAAACTTACTGCGGAATAGACCTAAGAGAAGAAGATTGCACGTTGGAGAATGTACTGAACCTAATTCCTGACGTTAAAAATTCAGAGCAGAGCGAAGCATTCTCCTTAGACGTCCCTATTAATGAACACTATTTTGACTCTTTAGCATATAATAAACGTTTAAGTGGTGATTTGATAATTTCGAGGGATGAGAATGGGTTATGGACATTGGATTGGGACTGGGAAGGAATGCTTGGCACTTTGCCACAGGGCGAAGACCTTATGACTGCCGCACTTTATATGTGCGAGTTCTGTGTCGTCAACGGAATCAGATTGAACATTAAAAAACTTAAAGAATAACATTTAACATTATGTACTTCAACTTCAAGACCAATGACAGAGGAGAACTTATTTACAAGCGTGTCAGTTGCGACCTCGTCAACGCCATTCGTGACCTCAAAAAAGAATTACAAAAAGCGTGCATCGCCATCGAGGAGAAGAACGTGGCGGCACAGGCAGACAAGTTCCGCTGCTGTGGAGTGTGCGCCAACTACAGATATGAGGTCGCCGCAAAGGGACATTGCAAGTGGCCTTCATACAACGCGTCACAGATGCGCCCTGCGTGCAAGCGGTTCGAACGAGTAAACGAGAAAACGGAGCTGTATAACGACTATTCTGCAAAAGGAGTGAATATTAAGTAATATATTATATTTATTTATAAAATAAAAAAAAGACTATGCTAAACAAAGCGCAAGTAATCGGATATGTCGGTAAAGAGCCGAAAATATCCACGACTCAAAACAATGCGAAAATCGCATCATTCAGCATCGCAACGACAGAGAAAAGTTACACAACACAGAATGGAGTGACGATTCCCGAACGCACGGAGTGGCACAACATCGTAGTGTTCGGCAAACTTGCCGATGTTATTGAAAAATATGTGCATAAAGGCTCTCGGATGTACGTCGAAGGGAAAATGCGTACACGGGCGTTTACCGACAAAAACGGAGTGCAGAAAACGATTACCGAGATTAATGTCGATAACTTGGAGATGCTTGATAGTAAACCGACGCAGCAGTCAGCAAATGCGGATGTTTCGCAAACAAATATTCGTCAAACATCTCAATCGCACGAACAATCCGTAATGTTCGCAAGCGAGATGCAAAGTGGTAATGATAATCTTCCATTCTGAGCCTTATGCGGCACGAAGAGTCAAGAATACAGCAAGTGTGCGTAGAGTGGTTTCGCTATCAATTCCCAGAATATGCACGAAACCTTGTCGCAATTCCCAACGGCTATAAGACTACGCTTTCACAAGCGCGGATTGCAAAAGCCGAAGGGATGATTGCTGGGGCGGCAGACTTGTTTTTGTTTGTCCCGTCGTATAACGGCAAATATCACGGACTTGCGATTGAAATGAAAACTGCCAAGGGTCGGCAACAGGAATCGCAGAAGATATGGCAGCAATGCGTACAGCGTGAAGGCTATCACTATGTGATTTGTCGCTCTTTTGATGACTTCCGTATGGAAATAAACAACTATCTTTGTGTGAGATAATTTTTTCACAGATTTGTTTTTTTTGAGTTTAAGACCGCTTTTTAGGCGGTCTTTTGTTATATTTGCGGAAAAGTAACTGATTTTCTTGCTTTTATTTTTTTGCAGTCAATAAAAAAACGAACCGATATTATGGACGATAAGACAAACGATGAAAGAGGTATCACGATGTTGCCGATGTCGGCAATCGAGATAAACAATGGGCAACTAAAAGGCTTGCCGAAAAATCCGCGTCTGATAAAGAATGCAAAGTACGACAAGTTGAAAGAGAGTATCACGAATTATCCCGAGATGCTATCTTGGCGAAGTTTGCTTGTTTACCCTCTTGACAATGGCAAATATATCATTGTTGGCGGAAATATGCGTTACCGAGCAATGAAAGAATTGGGACACAAGGAAGCTCCTGTTTTCATCATCCCCAAAGAAACGCCGATTGAAAAAATAAAAGCATACACGATTCTTGACAATAATGGCTTTGGTGAATGGGATTGGGATTTGCTTGCAAACGAGTGGGGCGAGGTTCAGTTGATGGATTGGGGTGTAGACTTACCGATTTTCGGTGATGAAACAAACGTGAACCCCGATGATTACGGCGATAGTTTTTCGCTTCCAGATGGTGATAAGAAAAATGTAGAGACAATAACTTTCACACTTTCAAGCGAACAGGCGGAATTTATCAAGGAGCAAATAAAAGTTTCACAATATGACGATGCCGACACTTTCGGAAATACCAACAAGAACGGCAACGCCTTATACGCAATAGTAAAGCAATGGGCAGATGTAAGGAAATGATTATCAAGGTCATTCCACCTAAGATAGCAAACGAATTTGTGAAGAAGCATCATTATTCGGGAAAGGTTGTGCATAACTCGCAACTGCATTTCGGTGCTTTTCTTGATGGCAGACTTCACGGTGTACTTCAATATGGCCCGTCGATGGATAAACGCAAGGTCATGGGGCTGGTTAAGGGTACGGAATGGAACGGCTTTATTGAATTAAACCGAATGGCGTTTGATGATTATTTGCCCAGAAACAGCGAAAGTTATTGCATTGGTAAGACTTTGAGGATGATGCGCAAGCAGACACCGCAAATCAAATGGGTTATTTCCTTTGCGGATGGCTGTCAATGTGGCGATGGCACTATTTACCGTGCAAGCAATTTTGTACTTACGGGAATAACGAAAAACAAAACTATTCTTGAATTTCCATCAGGCGACAGGATTGCAGCAATAACTTTTGAAACGAATCCTAATTCCGACTTGATACGCAAGCAATGCGAATACTTGCACATCCCTGTCCAGTACCGTACACGCAACGAATGGATAGAACTCGGTGCAAAGTACGTTGATGGCTATCAACTTCGGTACATCTACTTCTTAGACCCGAAGTATAGGCAACGTCTGACCGTTCCCGAAATCCCATTCAGCGAAATAGATACTATCGGGGCTGGAATGTATAAGGGTAAGAACGTTCTACGGTCTGAACGCCATCAAATCAAGAATGAGGCACAGAAAGAGCGTGAAAGTGGCAAAAGTAAATAAAGTTGATTTCACAAATAAAAATGAACCGATATGGCAAAATACAACAAGATAATACTTGAAGAGTGCGTGCAATGGGTTTCGGAACATGGACTTATCGACTACGGGGGCGCACGGCTTAAGGATTTCCGTGCGGTTTTCCATATCGAAGATATTACCTATCGCCGTTGGATGGAGAAGCCAGAGTTTCGGGATGCCATCAATGCGGCAAAGGAAGTGTTCAAGAAGAACCTCACCCACGACCTCGTTACTTCACTATCAATGACAGCCAAAGGGTACGAAAGGGAGGAAACGGAAACGGAATACGTGCCTAACCCGAAAGACCCGACAAAGCCGACGATAAAGAAGTTGAAGAAATCGACAAAGCACTATCAGCCTAATGTTGGAGCGGCGATATTCCTGCTTACCAATCTTGACCCTGAACATTATCAGAACAGGCAGCGAACAGACGTGGCGGTAAAGAAAGACGACGAAAAGCTGATGACCATTGAGGAAATCAACAAGGAAATTGCACGGCTCGAGAAACTTGATAAAGAAGGCAATGACGAACAGTTGGAAAGTTGATGAAGCAGAAAGATGCAGAGCGGTTGTTAGAATTGAAGCGAGCGAGATTAAGATTGCTCGCTCCAACATCGTTTGCGCATTTTCTCGGCTATGTGAATCCAAGGTATGAACTTGAATGGTTTCATCGTGAGATAGCCAAACGATGCGAAATGCTTGTCCGTGGCGAGATTAAAAGGTTAATGGTTTTTATCCCTCCGCAACACGGAAAGTCGCTCATTATCTCGCAGCTGTTCCCAGCATGGGCGCTCGGCAACAATCCCGATTTGCGCATAGTCGGCTGTTCTTACTCCGCTGACCTTGCTTGTCAATTCTCGCGGTCAATACAGAGGACGATTGAGTCAGAAGAGTATCAGCGATTGTTTCCCGAAACCAAAATGACAGGAATGAACAATGTGTCGACACGTGGATATATCCGCAATGTTGACCTCTTCGAAGTAGTCGGGCATCGTGGCTTTTATAAGGCGGTCGGTGTAGGCGGAGGCTTGACAGGAACACCCGTAGATATTGCCATTGTCGATGACCCTGTTAAGGACGCGCAAGAAGCAAATTCAACAACGTATAGACAACGCGTGTGGGACTGGTACAATACGGTACTCACAACACGTTTGCATAACGATTCTCGACAGTTGTTCATTATGACGCGTTGGCACGAAGATGATTTGGCGGGGCGAATCTTGCAAACGGAAGCGCAAGACTGGACAGTGCTATCAATTCCAGCTATCTGCGAGGAAGAACACGACGGAACGCTGAATAGTTGTCGGCACGTTGGCGATGCTCTGTGGGAGAACAGGCATTCGATACAGAAGTTGTTGAAACAACAAGTGCGTTCACCACGTGAGTTCTCTGCATTGTATCAGCAGCACCCTGTCATCGAGGGAGGAAATATCATTCATCGTGACTGGTTTCGCCGAATCTCGCTTGCGGATTTCACAGCGTTACGCTTCCGTGAGCCGATTCATTTTTTTCTCGATACAGCGTATGATGAGCGGAAGGCGAAGACTGATAATGATCCAAGCGGCATCATTGGTGCTTGCAGAATCAAGAACAACATCTACATCACTTGTGCCAAGAAAGTGTGGAAGACATTCCCCGACTTGCTGAAATTTCTGCCTGAGTATCTATATGCGAACGACTACGATTCTGCGCAGTCAACGCTCCGCGTCGAGCCTAAGGCGAACGGCAAATCGGTTGTTCAGCAGTTGGAGGAGTCTACGGATCTGAATGTAACCTACACTCCTACACCACGCGATCCGAAAGATGTGCGCCTACACGCAGTCGCTCCGAAGATAGAGTGTGGTAGAGTTTTCCTTGTTGACTCTGATTGGACAGAAGATTTTATCGACGAGATTTGCGGTTTCCCAAATAAGGCACACGATGAATATGTGGATGTCCTTGGCTATGCGATTAACTACCTTAGCGATAATGTGGACATAGAGCTGTCTGATGATGTGAGCGTGGATGATTTATTGCCGATATAGGCAAGGTGTTTCGATAATAAAAACAATAATTCAAAAACAAAAAGAAGAGATGATAGGAGATTTTTTTCAGACAGCAGTCAATTATATCAACGCTGCCGTCGGTCGCAATCAAGAGTTTGAGGATTTAATCAAGGCGCGGGATATTTCGCGTATCAAAACACTGTTTCGCAGTTACGAGCAAGAAACGAACGAGGCGATGCGCGAGTACAATCCGCTCGCTCACGAGATTATGCATCGTGAAGATAAGATTGTTCGGAACAAGCTTGGGCAACGCAAGTCGACAATCAAGCGATGGAAGCTGCCATTGAATTACCCCCAGTATATCAATGAGATTTCGGTAGTGTTTATCTATGGACAGCCTGTTAAGTGGCTTCAGCAGTCAGACAACACCGATAATGCTTTTGAGAAATTTGTCGATATAATCAAGTCGACGAGGTTCAATTCCAAGATTCGGCAATGCAAGCGGTTGGCTGGTGCGGAAACGCAGTCGGCAATGCTGTTTCATGTATTCCGTAACGAAGATGGCAATCCCGACGTTCAAATCCGTGTACTTGCTCGCTCAAAAGGTGATGAGATATATTCGCGTTGGGATATTTATGAAAATCTCGTGTCGTTTGCGTGGGGCTATTATGTCAAGGAAACAAGCGAAACATCGGTGTATCATTTCGACATCTACACGCCGAGTGTGATATATCGTTGCAAGCAAACAAGCGGCGGTTGGGAGGTGACGCCCGAAGAAAACCTTGTAGGCAAGATTCCTGTAATTTTGTTTCAGCAAGAAAAAGAATGGAGTGGTGTAGAGCTGTTGATAGGGCGCGAAGAGTATATCGGCTCGAGAACAGCGGACACGAACGATTATTTCTCTGACCCAATGTTCTTAATCCACGAAGATATTATCAAATCAATGCCCGATAAAGGCGATGAAAACAAGACGTTGCGTATCCGTGGAAACAATGTTGATGATGTGTCTAAATATGCAAAGTATCTGACGTGGGATAGTGCGCCCGAAAGTAAGAAAGCTGAAATTGATTGGCTTCAAAAGCATATATTATCCAAGACGTTCACGCCGAATATTGAGTTTGACAATATGAAAAGTTTGTCGAACATCAGCGGAAAAGCATTGAAACAGATGATGCTGCTCGCTGATATTAAGGCGAACAGGCACAAGGAACAGCACGACGAATTGCTCGACCGAACAAGTAATCTGATACTGGCTATCATAGGCAATGTGCTTGACATTTCTTTGCGCGACGAGTGTCAACGTTGCGTGATTCAGCACGAATTTCAAGAGCCGTTCGGTGAGAACATCACTGAAACAATAGATAATATTACCAAAGCGCGTGATGCTGCAATCCTGTCCGCTGAAGGTGCGGTTGAATTGAACCCACTCGTCAAGGATCACAAGCAAGAACTCGAGCGACTCGCCCATGAGGAGGAACAAGCATCGCAGAATCAACGCGATTTGTTCGGATTGAATCAGACTAAAGAGGATATATATGGCGGTGCGGAGTAAGATGCCGACAATAAAACGATGGCTTCCCGATTGTGCGGATTGTGTACACTCTTACAATCCGCACAATGCGGATTACCTTGGCAAGCCGATATTGTGCGATTGTAGATTGCGCCAATTCAGCCGTTTCCTTTACGCTCACGGCTGCGAAATGTTCAAACATAAGTAACTATGCCTAAAAAAAAGATTGACTACGACAAAGCCGCTAAAATGCTTTTCTCGCGTACAGAGCATTATGCCGATAATGTGCGACGGCTCTACGCTACCGCTATCGATGAGCTGTTGAAGCTTTCTGCGATGAAGGCGTCCAACGGAGTGTCTGCGGCATTCTCGTTTTCCGACAGCAAAAGATTGAGTGAACAAGCAAACGCTATTCTCCGAGCGTTGTATAGCGGCGTATACAACGAAATCAAGGGCGGCGTCATTGCAGAGTGGGAAAACGCGAACAAATCTTGCGATGCGCTGATTACGTCAATCTTTGGTAGAAAAGTTAAAGAGGATAATCACTACGCGCGGTATTTCGCGCGGAACAAAGAAAGCGTGGATGTGTTCTTTAAACGCAAGTCTGAGTATGGTGGATTGAATCTGTCACAGCGCGTGTGGAAATACGTTGGTGATTTCAAAACCGAGATGGAAATGGCTTTATCCGTGGCGATGGGAGAGGGCAAGAGCGCCGCCACAATCTCACGAGAGGTGCGCAAGTATCTTCAGCGCCCAGATATGATGTTTCGTCGGTTTCGTGTCAAGACGGGCGAACAAGACATATTTGATGCTGACGGCAACGTTGTCGGAAAAGAGCCTATCTATGGACGTGTATGGAAGCGCAAGGTTGTTGACGCTGTGACGGGCAATGCGTCATGGCAGACTGTGAGCCTTAAAGACTATTCTTTCGGTCGTGGTGTGTATCGCTCGTCATACAAAAACGCTATGCGTTTGGCGCGCACAGAAACAAATATGGCATATCGCACCGCGGATCAAGAGCGATGGCGACAACTTGATTTCGTCATTGGCTATCGTGTCGTGTTGTCTGACAATCACCCAGAACCAGATATTTGCAATGATTTATCGGCAAAACGTGGCGAGAAAGGTAGTCGAGGTGTGTACCCGAAAGACTTCGTGTTTAAAGGCTGGCATCCGCAATGCCGTTGCTATGTCGTGCCGATACTTGCAGATGAAAAAGAGTTTGACAAAATACAGGAGGCTATCCTTAACGATGAGCCTATACCCGAAAGTAAGAGCGTGATTCGGGAGCCGAACAAGTATTTTCAAGATTGGTGGAAGAAGAACAAGAAGAGAGTTTCCGAAGCGCAGTCATTGCCGTATTGGGTGAAGGACAACCCGAAGTATACAAAAATCAAGCGAGAAAAGACGGATGCGGAAAAATCTCTCGAAAAGGCAATCAAGGATGTCGTAATTAAGGCTCGGTCAAGTGGTGGCGAAGTGCAAGGATTAGCAGAGAGCATTGCCGCTGGACATAATGCAATCTGTACGCCGATAAATTACAAAAGCGAGGCATCTATTAAGCGAAAAGTCTTGTCGAGGCGTATTAAGGATGACTCTTTTATGCCAGAGAACTTAACAGACTGTGTAAGAACAACGATAATTGTCGATACAAGGCAATTAAAATATGTTATAAATGAATTAAAGGCGCAGGAATCTTTTTACAAGTATAAACCACAAAAAACTATATTGGGCTATGTCGGCAACATTGTAAATGTTAAGACAAACAATGGACTTGTTGCAGAAATTCAAGTTAATACTGCAAAAATGATTTACGCCAAAGAGCTCCCAGAAAACGCAAAAGCTATATTGGGAGAAAAACTATGGAATAAGATTCATCGAGAAACGGGTATTGAAGGCGGCTTAGGGCATAAATACTATGAAGAATGGCGAGTGATGTCTAAAGAAGAACAACAATCTGCAAAAGGTATTGCGTTGAGAAAGAGGTCGGAAGAATATTATTCGCACTTCAATAAATAACCTGCTTGTAATTGCGCCAAGAGTGTGTTTGTTCCTCCTCTGGTAATGGTGCAGCCGCCCAGGTCCATGTTATGCCAAAAGATTCAAATTCGGCTTTGCTCATAGGTTCAACTTCCCAAAATGTATCGTTTTCTTCTTCTTCCCATGGGATGGAATCAGTATGCATTTCGTGTCGGCCTCTTGCATTAACCATCACTCCGTTACCAGTGTTTTCGTCTATTGCGTAAATAGACTCGTTCATATAGTCGGCAAAATATTTCATAAATAGGCTTCTTGTTTAATTCTCACTTGTCTCTACAAAAATACAATATTTTCGGGGAAAATATCTATATATCCGTTTGTAATAATGTTTTTATCCATATCTGCTGTTATTTAAAAATTACGAATTGTTTTGCTTAATCGCAGCAAGCAATAAAAAGGGCAACAACCACTACAATAGCAGATATGATTGCAGCGATTGCGGCAACCTTCTCCCAATCAATAGGATTGTGCAATTTAGGATTGTGGTCTACGTAACGACGCCCTTTGCTTGTAATTGCAACATCTTCGATTGCGTGTCCTTCAGTCCACGCGCACCGAGCAAGACCAAGCCGTTCAAGCGCTTCAAATCCATAGGACAGACTGCCGATTCGCTGAGGGTCGGTTGTCATATTGATTTTGCCCTCGTGCAGAATCCGTAAAGCCTCCTTCTCTTCTTTCGCCAGTTTGATTCTCTCCATACAGCGTTGATTTATCGATGACAAAGATAGGCAAATATTTCCATTCGCCTATCTTTGTAGTTAAACTTACTTCTTTTTACTCAAGCCCATAACATCCATTAGCTCTTCAGCGTTATTCTGAACCGCTTCATTGTAGCAAGTGAAGAAAACGCCATCAGGGAGAAGTCCGTGCCGCTTCATCCATTCTCTTTCAGACTCGTTCTTTTTATTCGCCAACCATATCAACGGATAGCCATAGCCGTCGGAAAATGTTTTGTCTGTAATCTTGGGACAGGTTTCAATCCAACGAAATCCTTGTCTACGAAAAAATGACGGATGCACAAGGATGTATGCGAGCTTAAGTGGATTGATTATCCGCAAAGCGTCCTTGACGCGAACGAAACACATTGCTACCTGTGTGGAAGTGCAAGCCGTTGTTAAAATATCGACATTAACCCTGTAGCCTTGACGTTCGAGAATTGCTACGACATCAAGAACGTGCCTTCCAGCAACGGCGAGTTGACTTGTCGTTACAGAGCAGCTCGCGCTGTTGTTATAGATGATGTTCACAATTTTGGATTTCTGATTACGCGCCTTGACAGATACCATTGACTGTGGAATGCCCGCAATCGCATTCGGAACGTGTGGGGCAAAACCCACAACGTCAACCGATGGAATGTTCCGTTTAATAGAACCATAATTGTTCACACGTTTCTCACTCTGTATTACAGACAGCCCTTCTCTATATCCGCCAGTTAGTAATTCTTCACTCTCTGCGTATGTGTCGGTCTTATAGAAATCTTTATTCCCTTTGATTTTGCTTGATACTTCTCCCACGTTTTTGAATGCTGGATTCAATTCCCGAGTGTTCAAAGATTTTACAAAAGCATCGATTGTTGCGAATTTCTCGATTTCAATATTCTTTACCATAGTGTGTTATTTAGCCAATTTATATTTGAGTGTCATTACATATTCGTTATCTTCATTATCTTTGATGTTTTTTGCGATGATTCGCAAATCGTCAATCGCCATCCCTCGGACAATCGCAAGTGATATTGCTTTTTTCACATCGAAGACGCTTCTAAGGCTTGCAAGTCGCTCAATCGCTCTGTAAGAAACCGTATAGCGCATATCCGCAGCCTTGACTGCCTTGCGGAACGCGTGTACAAAATCCACAATATCTACCGCTCCACGAGCGATTGCCATTTCAATATTCGTGTCATAATTAATCTCAACGATTGCAAAGCGGTCAAGGCTTGATGCGTCAAGCTGGTAGCGTCCTGTGTATTCTGCATCCGCTCCTGTTCCGAACGTATTACCAGCAGCGACGATTCTGAAATCCTTGTGCGCTTGCACTCGTCCGTTAGGAAAGTCGAAATATCGGTTTGCGATTGCAGCGTTAAGAATCACAAGGACTTCTGGTACTGAAGCATCAATCTCGTCAAGCATAAATATCCCACCTTGGGTAAATGCTTTGTAAAACTGCGTTTCGTGGAATGTTCCGTTTGCGTCAATAAAGCCTGTAATTTTGTATTCTTGCGTGACCGCGTTTGAAAAATAAAACTCTTTGCCGAGAGCTTCCGCAACTTGTTTGCAGATGACATTCTTTCCACATCCCGCTGGGCCTGTCAAGAAAACAGGGATGTCTGCGTTTACAAGTTTCAGAATTGTTTCAAATTCTTTGTGTGTCGCTCCTGCAACTTTGTTCTTGCCGTTATCGGATTTGACTTCGATGATTTTAGGCAAGGCACCGTATGTATCAGAGATGTATTTATCAATTTGTGGTTTTGCGAATTGAATCATCGCATCCACTGATAGTTTAGCCATTGCTTCCGCAATAGATGCACTGAGTGATGTTTGTGGCGTGGTTGATGTTGAAACATCATCAGTAGTTTCGGTTACTGCTGGCTTTGCTGATTCTTGTTTTACTGATGGTTTCCACGATTTCCGAGCGTTATCAATCATTGTTTGTGCTTCTGCTGCCACAGTGTCGCTAAGTTTCTTTGTTTTTGCTGGTGCGTTGATTGGGCGAAATTCATCCGCTGGGTCGTACATAATTCCGTAGCGGATTACGATTGGTTTGTACTCGGTTGCATTGTTGCTGATTACAACGTTCATCGACTCATTGAAGTCTAATAATTGATAATCTTTCATTTTTATAAGTTTAATAATTAATAATCTTCCTTGACCGCTCATTAAGCGGTGTGTTTAATACTTGCTTTTTACACTGCAAATATACAAACAATATTTGTAACGTGCAAATGTTTAGCAAACAAAATGCCGAGTTTGGCAAACTTTTTTGAAGTTTGTTTGAAAAACAACGATTTTTTTGTTTGGTAAACACCGCTTTTTAAGCGGTTTATTTTTATATTTGTCGCGAGGCAAACGAATAATTTTTACGCGTGATATTATGAATAAGAAACTATTAGAATTGCTCCAAGACAAATGCAAGGATTTTGGATTGACAAAGAAAGCCATCGAAGATATTGCTGAAACAATAAGCGAGGGCGTTAGTGACGAGGCTTCTGATGAAGAACTCGAAGAGAAGGCGAATTCGGCAGTCCCTTATGCTCGCTTGATGCAAGCAGAAGTGACACGCAAGGCGCAGAAACAGGATGCGAAGAAGAAGTCTACCAACAATAGTGATGGCGACGACGGCGTATCCAAAAAAGCTGATGATGACCAACCAGAGTGGTTCAAGAAATTCAAGGCGGAAACCGACAAAAAACTCACGGCGCTTGAAGCCGAGAACGAGAGTTTAAAAGCGGAGAAGCAGAAGGCTGAACGTTCGGCAAACATCACAGCAACGGCGAAAAGATTGGGCATTCCTGATTTTCTGATGAAGCGTTTCGCAATAGCGGATGACGCGGATATTGAAAAAGAATTGACGGAATACAAGCAGGATCTTATCACCAACAAACTAATGCCGTCGACTGAGGCGAGCATTACATCATCGTCCGAACAGGCGGCTAAGGACGACGCCGAAGCGTGGGCGAAAAAGCTGCCCGATTTATAACCTTTAAAACAAATTCTTTATGGCTATTGAATTTAAGAAAACGTCTTATGCTGGTAATCTTGATGCGTTTTGGCGCACTGAGGTTCGTATGCTTCCAGGCGGCTTCAATTGCAGTCAATCGATTCCAGTTGGCGATGTCATCCCTCGTGGCGCGCTTGTGTGCGCTGACTTCGATACAATGACTGCTACGATTGTCAAGGTCGGCAGAGTTGTTGACGGAGGCACAACGACAAAGCCTCGCGTTACGAAGAACAATCATTTCTATGCTGGCGACACTGTGATGAAAATCGGCGAGAAAGACGCTGCTGTAACTGTCAAGAGTGTTGACCGCTCAAACCCAGATTACGATGTTGTGGAATTTTCCGCAGCTTTGGCAACGCTTGCCAAGGGTGATTACCTTGTCGAGGCAGTCAAAGACACAGGTGATAGCGCGACGACTTATTCGCAAGCGCACGAAGCGAATACGATTCTTGGCGCCGACTACACTTCTCGTGCAGTAGGAATGACGACACTTGATGTCGCTTATTCAGCGGTTGCGTTGAAGGACGTTTGTCCGCAATTCCCAGTCGATTGGCTTGATGGCGGTGCGTTCTTGAAGACGAATCACAACATTTTATTCATTAAACAATAGGAAGGAGGTAAGATATGGCTAATCAAGTTTTTTCATCCATTTTCGGAGAACTAACAAGGAACATTCAGACACGAATTGATAAAGCGTCTGAACTGAACAAGCAGTTGTTCGACAAAGTTATATATCGCAGTTACCTTGACTGGGACACTCCGACTATTGGGCTTGACTTTGAGGAGATCATTGGCAAGTACAATGTGACTATTGCAGCAGCCACAATTGGCGACAACTCTAAAGAGCCAATCATTGGTTCAAACGGACTTGACACCGTTAAAGAGCGTGTATTGAATCACGCTATCACTCGCCCGATGTCTATGCAAGATTATCGCAAGATTCTCGAGATTATGGACACAAAGGCACTTTCTGATAGTGTCAAGAAGCAGAAACTTATCGACTTGATGTGGGGCGATGTGTCGTCCGTTGTCAATGGTGTTGAAGCACGTTTGGATATGATATTCCTTGGCGCGCTGTCCAATGAAGGCAAATTCACGTTCGACGATAAGAACAATCCCGAAGGCGGTGTTCGTGGTGCAATCGACTACAATCAGCCAGGAAGCAATATTGCACAAGCGAAAACGAAATGGACGGAGGCGAACATTGACTCTGTAGATTGTATGGAGGATATTCAAGCAATACTTGACGCTGCTGATGACAAGACTGTTCTCGGCAAGGTTCTCGCCGCTCCGAGTGTGATTGCCTATATGTGCCGCACAAAGAAGATGAAGCAGATGATTTGGGGTACTGACAAAGGTTCAAGGCTTGTGCAGTTATCCGACATCAATGCTTACCTTGAAGCAAACGGCTATCCGCAGTTTGAGAAGATCCGTAGACAGGTGCGCGTTCAAGACAATGGCAAGATTACATCCGTGAATCCGTTCAACGCGAAGAACATCGTCTTTATCCCAGCTGGCAAGCTCGGTGTTGTTAAGAATGCACTTTCTGACAATGAGCTTAATCCAGAAAGCGATGTGTCATATTCAAACTACGGGCGCATCCGTGTTTCCAAATGGCACGTTGGCGAAACCAAGGGTGCAAACAAGGGTGAGTTTACTAAAGCTGAGAGCCTTTCGCTCCCAGTGATTACCGAGATGGATAATATCTACACGCTCAAAACGGATTATTGATATGACTAATTTGGAAGCACTCAAGGCGCAATGCAAGTTGATTTGCAACACCTGTTATGTTGACACCGACGCAGCGACACTCGCGCTTGTAAACGCTGGCTTGGATTCTGAAGCAACGGCAATGCCGCAAGATGTTGAGATTTTGCGAGCAGCCATAGGCATTGTCCGTGGCTGGGTAGAAACAAGCCGCAGCGAGAACGGAATTTCAGCTGCGACAGATTTAGCGGCAGTCCGCAGAAACATTGCTTGGTGGTGTAGTCAAGGAGGCTTGGATGCTTCTGAATTTCTCGGTGATGACGCAACGACAATTGATAACGGCTCTGATATGTGGTGAGATGAGAACGAACGGCTATATACAACGATACATCACATCCGATGGATATAAGGATGAACTTGGTGACTATCACGAAGGCGAAACATATCTCGATGATGAAAAAACCGAGTGTCTTGCCGATGCGAACGGACAGCCACAAGAGCGATTGTTCGAAGATGGAGTGACGCGGAAGTATACGTTCACCGCTTTTCTGCCTCCGAGAGTGAGATGGTTTGAGGTAGGGGAACGAGTGCGGCTTACACGTTACGGCAAAGTTTTCGAGCTTGAAGTCAAAGGGTTCGTTCCGTACAATCTGCAATACAAGCTTTGGCTTGGATAAATTGGATGATAATGCCTATTACTGTACAGATGCAAGGTATTAACGATGAAGCGCAGAGAATCGCAGAACGTGTTGACAAAGTGATATTCAACGCTCTGTCAAGGCTTGGCGAGATGTGCGTTGCGAAGATTCGCGAAAGGTCGGCAGCGCAAAGCTGGTGCGACCAAACTGGCAATCTTCGCTCATCAATCGGCTATGCGGTGGTACACAATGGTAATGTCATATCAATATCCGATTTTGCTGTAGTGGGGAATGGTGCAGAAGGTGCGACCGACGGCAAGAGTTATGCTACTAAGGTCGCAAGCGGAATCCGAAAAAAGTGGGCATTGATAGTTGTCGCTGGAATGAACTATGCGTCGTATGTGGAAGCCATCAACTCGAAGGATGTTCTTGCAAATACAGAGCTGTGGGCAAGAGCGGAAACACCAAAAGTGATGGCGCAACTTGAAGCACAAATATCGAAGATTAAGAGATGAAAACAGACATTGAGATTATGGATTTGGTTTGGACTTATGTCAAGTCTTCGCCTCTTGCCGAAAACATCAACGGCAAATGCTACAAAGGTAGACGACCGGGCGAGTCTAATACCGAAGACTTGTGCATTTCCGTTTTGGCGAATCAAAACGGAGAGTTTCAAGAGGCATATATCAATGTCAATATATACGTTCCCGACCTTAGGCGACGTACCGCGTATGAATCCGACGATGCGCGCCTACGGGAACTTTGTCGATTGTCTGATGATGTTTTGGGCTTGCGTTTCGGCGACGGTTGGCGGTGGAAGATGGACTCGCAAAGAGTGTACGCCGTGGACGGCAGAAACGAGCAGATGATTAATAATAGACTTTTTTTCCAGAATTATAACGAGTAACAGATATGGCAGTATTAGCGTGGGGCAAGCCCCGAATTTTTGTCAAGAAACTTGGAGGGGGCGGCTCTTGGATTGAGTTGCCGACTCCCGTTGAAGGTTCTACCCAATTATCAACCACCAAAGGCGACAAGAACGAAGCCAAAATTGAAGGTGGCGAGAATGAGGATGTGAAATACAACCGCAACACATACGCGCTTGCGTTGAACATCCGTGCGGTTGAAGGTCGTGCGATGCCTATTATCGCTGATGATGGTGTCATTGGCGGTCAATATGCCGTTGTGCTTCAGCCAGAGAATCCAGCCTCGCAAGGTTTTGCGTTTCTGAAATCGGCTGCGTCTGTAGAGGACACATTCACAACCGCTGATGGCGGTGTGTGGAACTACACGTTCGATGCCTTGAAGCAAGACGCGAAACATAAGCAGATCTATTGGGGAACGGTGATCGTCACCGAACAACCAGCAGGTACGATTAGTAAAATCGAAATTGATCCATCCGACACGACAGGGGCGGAGGATAAAATCGAGGTTGGTGCAGACGCATAAGATTGGTTTTTTCTCATAACAATACAAGTTAAGTGATTAGTTAAGTTGAGTTAGGTAATGTTGGGCGCGGGTTTTCCATAGATTTTACCGCGCCGCCCGATTGGCTATTGGCAAAGCGCGCCTGTGAAGGTGGCATTGTCGGTTCGAATCCGACATCGGGCACTATATGAATGAGCGGAAAGACATAGAAGCACAGATGATCGATACGATTATCGAACGTCCGATAACCTTTGACATTGACGGCAAAAGGTACTGCCTTTATCCGCCATCTCTCGGTGTGACATATCTCGTCGCGCCAATCACACAATCGCTTGGTTTCAGCACAGAGAATCTTAAGGTCAATGTTTTCGCAGAGATGCTTAAAGTGTGCAGCACGCACAAAGATGATGTGTGCCGCATCCTTGCGTTGTATAGTTTCCGTCGGCGGTATGACTTGTTTGATGCCGCTCTCATCGAGAACCGAACAAAAGAGTTTGCGGCACTTAATGCCGAACAGCTCGCAAGTGTCTATATGCTGACACTTGGATGGACAGACGTAGAGATGTTTGCGAAACATATCGGTCTTGACGTGGAGCGAGTGATGCGTGAGCGTATTACTGCGATGCAGAAAAAAACATCAAAGACTGTTTCATTCGGCGGTCGTAGCGTGTACGGCTCGTTGATTGATTACGCTTGTCAGCGATATGGCTGGACAATGCAGTATGTCGTCTGGGGTATCTCTTATGCGAATTTGCAAATGCTGATTGCCGATGCGTTGAATACCGCTTATCTCAATGATGATGAAATGCGGAAACTGGGTGTACAGAATGGCGATTGCCAAGTGTTGGACGGTGATGATCCGCAGAACGCTGCGTTGATTCGCCAATTATTCGGAGGGTAGAAATGGCAGAATTGAATTTCACGATAAGTGTCAATAATCAGCAAGTGATGCGAAAGCTTGCCGAGATACAGAGCGAAATGCGCAGAACGGCAAAGGTTGCAGAAGAGTCGGGGACAGGCTTGGATAAATTCGCTGATAAGTTAGGTAAACTTGCTGCGTCTATGGGCTTGGCTTTCGGCGCGAAAGAACTTGTGCAAAATCTTGTCAAGATACGCGGAGAGTTTCAGCAACTCGATGTCGCATTCCGAACAATGCTCGGCAGTGCGGAGAAAGCTGATGCTTTGATGTCGCAATTAGTGCGGACAGCCGCTACCACTCCGTTTGACTTGCAAGGCGTTGCACAGGGCGCTAAGCAGTTGCTCGCCTACGGAATCGCTGCTGAGGATGTTAATGATACTTTGGTACGTTGCGGTGATGTCGCCGCTGGCTTGTCTATCCCTTTGAATGATTTGGTGTATCTTTACGGCACTACGATGACGCAAGGGCGAATGTTTACGCAAGACTTGCGTCAATTCCAAGGGCGAGGCATTCCAATTGCCGAGGAACTTGCAAAGGTTCTCGGCACGACGACCGACAAACTTGGTGATATGGTAACGGCTGGGCGCGTCACGTCAGATGTATTCCAGCAAGCGTTCAACAATATGACATCCGCTGGCTCTCGCTTTGGCGGATTGATGGATGAGCAGTCAAAAACCATTACAGGACAGATAAGCAACATCGAGGATGCTATCGATGTTATGTTTAATAAACTGGGTCAACAATCCGAAGGTATCATCAACACTACCTTATCGGGGGTATCATATATTGTTGAGCATTATGAGCAATTCGGGCGGATGTTGCTCGGACTTGTCGCCACATACGGAGCGTACAAGACGGCGGTTATGACAGCGGCTGCTGCACAAGGATGGGCAACAGCGGCAGAAGCAATCCATTACAATTGGTTGGTTCTTGTAGAGCGCGCGCAGAAACTTCTCAACGCGACAATGTTGAGCAATCCATACGTGCTTGTGGCAACGGCTATTACTGGCGTTGTTGCTGCTTTAGCGTCGATGAAAACAGAAGCTGAACTTGTACAAGAGGCGACAGAGAAATATGATGAAGAGAAGCAGAAAGTAATAGAGAAAGAAGAAGAACATCGCCAGAAAATCGAGGAGTTGACCCAGATTGCCAGCGATGAAGCGACAAGCACGACAGCGCGCCGTGATGCGTTGTTTGCGCTCGAGCAGTACTATCCGCAAATCTTCAAAAAATACAGAACTGAATATGATGTTCTGAAAAACATCAAGACAATCAAGGAGGAAATCGCTGCACTCGACGGGAAAAACAGTATTAAGAACGTAGCCACCGAAGCCGCCAAAGTTAATAAGCGTATCGCGGAACTCGAAAAGTTGAATAAGCCTTACTCTACAATAGATAGCAGCGGTCGTGTGAGAACTTACACTACAATGCTGACACCAGGAGAGAAGGCGGAACTAAAAAGTCTTAGAACAAGATTTCAGCAATTAAGCCGCTCAAAGGAAAAGCAGAACGTTGCTGAATATCTAAACGACTTATCTGGTGTCAGCAACAAAGACCTGAAGACTATTATCGCACAGCGAAAAAAACTACGGAACGATATGAAGGTGAACGGCAAAAAAGTCGGACACATCATTTCGGGTCCACAGGCTTTGCGTGGCTATTTCTCTCTATCAGAACTCGAAGCACAAATAAATACGCTTGTACGCGAGGATAACGAACGCAGCGCGCCTCGCGCGTCAAGTGATAAATATGTCGCCAATGCGAAGAAGAACTACGAAGCCGCCCTTAAAAAATACAATGATTTCATTGCGAACAAGTCAAACTCACTCACTGAGGCACAATTCGCAAAGCAGCGTGATGACTTGAAAGCTGCTCTTGATGATGCTGAAAAAGAGTATAATAGGACTAAGACTAAGATAAATAAGGGTGGCAAAACTCATCGAAATGAAGCGGCGGAACGAGAAAGAGAAGCTGCAAAGCGCGAACAGGCACAGCGTAAACTCAATGATGAATTGATTGCGTTGCAAGCGCAGAACGAAGCCGATGAAACGGCTATTATGCACGAAGGCAGCGAGAAACGTCTGCGTGAGATTGAAGATGAGTATGCAAAGCGCAAGGAAACGATTCAGAAACAACGTCGTGACTGGATTGCCGAGAACAAGAAAGCGGGCAATTCTGTAGGTGTTGATGGGTTGACCGATGAGCAACGCGCCGCCTTGAAAAAGGCTGATGAAAACAATGAGAAAAGTCGGCAAAAGTCACGCATTGAACTTGAACGAGAAACCCTTAGTGCGGAACTGCAAGCAATGTCGGACTATCTTCAGCAGTACGGAACGTTGCAAGAACAGAAATACGCTATTGCTGCATTATATGCACAGAAAATCAAAGATGTGCAAGACAGCGGTGATAGCGAAGAAACCAAACGTTGGCGCATCGCTGCATTGCAGAGAGAACAAGCTTCGCAAATATCGAACGCCAATGCCAAATCGTTGTCGATGGGCATTGACTGGAGTGCCACATTCCAGGGAGTGGGCAATATTCTGAAAGATGTTGCCAAAGCGACATTGCAGAAAGTCGAGGATTATATCAAGACCGACGAATTTAAGGCACTCTCCGCGACGGACAAGAAAACTTATACGGATCTTCGCGAACAATTACGTTTGGAAACAGGGGGTAAGTCTACATCTGTGTTCAATTTCCGCATTTGGGGCGATATAAACAAAGAGGCGAAATTGTACCAAAATGCTGTTAAGAACTTGCGAGAGAAAACCGACACACATAGTGCAGCGGTTCGTCAGCTTGAAGAAGCGAACAAGGGTCTTGCGAACGCTACTACTGATGACGCTAAGAAAATCGCACAGACGCGTGTGGATCTTGCAAAAGCGAACGTTGCGGACACAGGCAAAGAGATGCAGAACGCTCAGCAAGAAGTTAATGAGACAAGCAGCAATCTAAGCACAAGTGTCAGCAAGGCAGCGAACGGGATCAGCAATTTCACGAACTATCTCAACGAGATGTCAAACGGCTCGTTGTATAATTTCGCGAACGGGATAACGAAGCTTGTCACATCGTTGTTCAAAGGCTCTGATGGTATCGGGAAAGCCCTTAGCGAACTTGGCGGTAAAGCTGGCGGTATTGTCGGTGCGATTCTACAGATTCTTGACGCAATGGGTGATGCTCCGACTGAATTTATCGACACAATGATGGAGAAACTTATTGATTCGATAAATTCAATCATAGAGCAATTGCCATACTTAATCATCTCGCTATTCAAAGACGCTGGGGATGTCATTATGAATCTTGTCAGCGGCATTGCGCATTGGTTCAAGATTGACGATCTTTTCGGCTTAGAGGGGAACTCGAAAGAAGTTGCCAAAACAATAGAATCGCTTACCGATAGGAATAAGCTGTTGCAGAACTCAATCGATTCATTAAATAAATCGATTAAGGATGATAACATCTTCAAATCGAACGAAGCTTACGAACAAGCGAAGAAGAATCAGACGGAAACGAACAATAATCTGCTTGAAATTGCCAAAGCGCAAGCATCGTATTGGAAAGGGCATCACAGCTGGAATTACTATTGGGAGGGATTATCTTCCTCGCAAATAGCGTGGGCGCAAAAGAATGTCAACTCAAATTTCAACGGCGACATTTGGTCATTGACTCCCGAAGAAATGAAGAAACTTCTTGCTAATGTCGATATTGCAGAAGCAATCCGCGGCACAGGCGAAGGGAATTTTGGCAAAGATGTCCTTGAAAAGCTGCAAGCGTATGCAGAGCAAGCCGAAAAGATTGAAGAATATACCAAGCAGTGGCAAGAGAACATCGCAAAAGTGTCTTTCGATACGATGAAAGATAATTTCGTTTCAGCCTTGATGGATATGTCAAAGGACGCAAAGGACTTTGCGGATGACTTCACCGAACTAATGCAGCGAGCATTGTTGTCCGTCGCACTGCAAGATTTAATCGACAAGGATCTGAAGCAATGGTATGAAAGTTATGTAACCGCACTCAGCAACGGCACTCTGACAGAGCTACAGAAAGATTACTTCAAGGATGCGCTTAATGAGATTTACAAAAAGGGCACGGAGATTCGCGATAATATCGCCGACTTTACAGGCTACGACAATTACACTCAGAAGAGCGGCGACTCGGGCGGTTTTGAAGCGATGTCGCAGGACACTGCCGAGGAATTGAGCGGTCGCTTTACGATGTTGCAGATTACAGCGCAGAACATACATATTGATGTTTTGAGTCTACTGAACAAAATGGATACATCAATAGCGATAAACACTGTGCGAAACACATTGCTGCAAGAAGTCGTGACGATTATGAATCGGTCAACATCGTATCTTGAAGACATTGCCGCTGACACGCGGAGAATACGCAATGAATTTGGCGAAAAGATAGATGAAATGAATACACGTTTGCGAGTTATCGCTGGATAGAAAAAACAATGAATTGATATGAAAGGTGATTTGATTATAAACGGCAAGGATGCTTACACAACGTGGGGTGTAAGTTTGTCGCAAACGGCTCTTACATCACTGATGACGCCACCAGAGATGAAAGACTACATAAAGACCACGGCGCGAACCGAACACGGTTCAAGATTGATAAACAACAATCCTGTTTTCGCCGAGCGTACAATCTCGCTGGATATGCACCTAATCGCTGCGGATGAAGAACACTTCATCGCGCAGTACAATGCGTTCTGTCGCGTACTCGCTGGGGGCTATCTTGAAATCTCGACACGATGGCAGCCAGATATTATCTATCGCACTTTTTTTCAGTCGTGCAGTCAGTATTCGCAGTTGATTGACGGACTTGCTAAATTCACGCTGAAAATCATCGAACCAAACCCGAACAACCGAGCCAAATGATAGCGGAAATCAGCATAAAGACAAGCACAGGCAAGGAGCGCGCGACGGTGGTCGTGGGCAGCGGTTCTGTGCGGCGGTTCGCGCTCATGGGCGATGACTATGTGACGTTGAAATTCGTGGTCGCCGAGCCGCTCTACATCGCAATCGGCGACTACATCGATACCAACTTCGGACGCTTTGTCATTGTCTCCGACCAGAAGCCGAACATCAGCAAGACGACAGGCGGCTATGAGTACGAATTGAAATTCGAGGCACCGCACTGCGCGTGGAAAAACAAAATCTCGATGCTTGTCTACAAACAGAACGTAGGCAACGTGGAGAAGCGTTACCGCAAGGAATCGTCGTGGAATCACACAGCCGACATCATCACACAGGCGGAAGCGGCAATCATCGACAACCTTGACTGCTTGGGAATGGACTACCGCGTGCAATTGCACGGAGTTGATGAAGACACGGCGAGCAAAAGCGTGCTTGTGACCTACGATAATACAAGCATATACGATGCACTGACATTGATCGCCGACGCTTTCGGTGTCGAGTGGTGGATTGTGGGAAACATCATCTACTTCGGCAAGTGTCAATTCGGCGAGGAAACGGAATCCGTAGACTTGACACTCGGTGACAATGTGAGCGATATGGGCAACGCCAAGTCTTCAGCCGACTTCGCCACAAGGTTCTACGTCTACGGCTCGGACAGGAATCTGCGCAACTACCGCAAGAACGACCGAGGCGAGAGTGTCGCTCTCGGTGTAGTCACCGACAGGCTGATGCTGCCGAAAGGCACGGACTACATAGACCTGTACAAGTATGACACGGAGGGCAACCGCGTCTATATTACCGATGCCGCATACAATGCCGACACCAACACGGAGATGCCCTCCGAGGAAGTCGTGGAGAATACGATCGTCTTCGAGGATGTCTATCCAAAGCAAGACGCTACGATTACCGATGTGTTCGTGTATCGTAAAGCGCCGATTAAAGACAGCGAAGGAAACGTTGTCAAGAAAATCCCTATATTTTGGTGCAAGGTTGACGGCTTCATATTTGACCGAAAATATCTGCTTGAAGGGAAAACGATTCAGATGATGTTCCAAAGCGGCTTGCTGTCGGGAATGACATTCGACGTCACATTCAACCCAGCGAACGACGCAGTGAAGCACCCAGACGGAAGTGTAAACAAAGACGCGCAGCGGTGGGAGCTTGTCTACAATACCGACTACGGGCGTGAATTGCCCGATGAAACGCTGAAGCCGAGTGTCGGAGATAAGATTGTCTTCGTCAACTTCGATGCCAAGCTTGTGACGGAGGGCGATATGGTTGCCGACGCAGAGAAGAAGCTCTACACCACCGCCGTTGACTACATAAAGAAACAGGCTACCGACAATCAGACATACGAATGCACGATTATGTGCGACGTGGCACGCAATGGCTTCACGCTCGATGTCGGTCAGCGTGTGCGGCTTGTCAACGCCGCGTTCTTCCGCACACCGAGGAAAAGCCGTGTCATTGGTTGGGAAATTCCTTTGGATATTCCCTACGACAATCCAGTGTACACCATAGGCGAGGCGGTTAGCTACTCCACCATAGGCACGTTGTCAAAGTCGGTGGAGGCTCTGACTGCACAAGGACAGCGCAGAGAATCGGAAAGCGGCGTTGTGTATCTCATCCGTTCCTACGATAATGTGACACCAGCCACTGACTTGAACGCCTATTCGGCACTCCGTGCGCTGCGCCAGTTCGTCAACGCGGTTGACGATGATGATGTCGCTGGCTTGCTGACGTTCGCCAAAGGCTTGCAGTCGGCTGGCTTTATGGAGGGTTCTTTCGGGCGTGGCTTCGAGCTGATGAAAGACCGCAACGGACGCTCCTACTTGGAGATTGGCGAGATTTTCGTGCGATGCGTGCCGTGTTCGAGTCTTTGGAAATCAAGCACGTCAGCCACGTCGGCGGCGAGGACATCCTCTCGCCTGCTGGCATTGAGTGCTACAGGGTTGAGACTGTGCCAGCACAGATAGGATTGCGCAGCAGTGACGGAGCGGACTTGCTCGACAAAGACGGAGAGCAGTTGACGGCGAAAGCCACGGACACGAACGTCTACCGCTGTTACTTCAAGACGACCGACGGAGAGCGGACGATATACAATCAATTCGCGGTGGGCGACCTTGCTCTGTGCCGCGAGTTCAACACGAAGAAGAATGCCGACGGAACGACACTCGGACGCTACTATTGGCGCGCTGTGGTCGGTGTCGGCACTGACTATATAGATTTGTCGATTACCGATTGCCTTGAAGGCTCTGACGCTCCGATGAAGGGCGACACGATTGTTTGTCTTGGAAACAAGTCCGACAAGGCGCGTCAGAATGCGGTCGTGGTATCGTCATACGGAGTGGGAAGCCCGTCTATCAAGATGTATCAAGGCATCAAGACATTCTCGCTTTCGGACGACAATGCGCCTGTGATTATCTCCCCAGACGGGAACAAGTTTACGGGCGACTTCGTCAGCCGTAGCGGTGAGAATATTGTCGACATCATCAACGGTAAGGCGAAGGTGTACACAGAGAAGCCTTTGGCTCAGCCGTACAAGGTCGGCGACCTGTGGGTGAACGCAACTGACGGAACGTATAAGAACGAACTGCTCCGCTGTGTTTCCAATGCGAAAACGTTCACCTATCAAGGCAAGCTGAACTATTTGTACAACATCAATGATTGGGAGCCGTCAAACGGCTACACGTCGGAGATAAAGCAGACTTCCGACGCAATCAAGATGTCTGTTTATGCGCTCGGTCAGCCGAAACGCAATTACGCTACACTGCCGCAGACAATGACGTTGAAGGTTGCAAAGCCGTCGCTCGGCAACGCAAGCGGAAAATACATTGTCGGAAGTATCATTACCGACGGCTTGACGCATACGCAGCAGTTGTACTTGTCGTTCTCAGTCACCACGGTTGGCGACTCGCTTCTCGCTGCTCTGCCTGTGCGTATGGATATTGTTTGCGGAACATCGGTGGTCTACACCACCGAGTTCGAGACGAAGAAAGGTGTATCGGTGTCGGCGACGCAGAAAGACATCGTGTTGACGGTCGAAGAATCGTGGCTGTCGGTCGGAGCATTGTCGGTGATCTTGTCAAGCAAGAGCATCGCCACGGTGACGCTGACGGATTTCCGCGTGTGTCTTGTTCCCAACACTTCATACACCGAAGCAGAGGAACTGAAGTTTGAACGCACGGGAATCGACATCGTGAACAAGCGAATCGTGCTGCAAGCGGACACCACGGAGTTTGTCGGCAACGACGGAACTACACGTGTGCGGATATTCGGCAGCGATGGCAAGATAAACGCTGAGATGATTGATGCCGACAGCATTGTCGCAAAGCGTCTGCAAGCGAAGACGGCTCTCGGCACGGTGGATATTGACAACGGCGCCATATTGCTGACTGACGCGAACGGAAAGCCGAGAATGCGCATATCGGGAGGCAATCTCACCGCTTCGGCTTCGTCAGTCGACATTCCGATGAAGCTGTACTCTGGGCAGATTGATGTGGATGAGAGCAAGGACTACTACCACGCGGAGGTTGCGTTGCCCGAAGCGAGCGGCTATGTGTTCAAGACAGCCGATGGAGCGGTGGCGAAACTGCCGACGATAGGGCTTGGTGTGTCGGAGCTTGTTTCCGATGCGTTGGCATACCCTGGAGGGCGCATCCGCGCACGCCTTGAACTGCTGCTTGACGGCAAGGTTATCGGTGCGCTTGACAAGGAAGCCGCCGCTACCGACTTGTCTGTCTCAGGGACGCTCTCCCTTGATTCGCTCTCGGTGTCACTCGCCGAGGGCATCCACTCCATCACCGCCAAGGTGTGGTTCTGGGGCAACGGGAACGCCGTCACTTCGACATCGTTCCGCATCGAGCCGAACGGCAACATCTTGGTGTCATATCCGACCGATATGGTGGAAATCGCAGCGGACGGATTCCGCGCCGCAACCGCTGGCGGAACGTACATACAGCAGACCGCCGAAGCTTGTGTGATGGCTTATCAGCAATACCGCTTGGAGGTGTCGGGCAAGGGCATCCGCGCCACGACTGACGGACACAATTGGAAAAACTTAATATAGTGTGAATAGTATGATTAGAATAGTAAGAGGAAACAGATTTCGGCTGCTTATCCCGCTCGAACTGACAACGACAGAGGGCGGAGTGAGCAAGACCGAGAAATACACGCCGACAGAACAATGCCGCGTGTGTGTCCGCAAGGCATCCGCTTCCTACGATGTTCCGCACTCGGTACAGGACACGAACGTGCTTGTCGTTGACATCGCCGCCGACTTGCTCGGCAACGGGACGTATGCGGTGGAGGTGACTGACAAGGATGTGCGCTCAATGCGCCTTGCGCAATTCGCTATCGTGGAGACGACGGAGGAGGCGGACATCAAGCAACCGACGGACTTTGAGTTGCAGACCGCCGCACTTGACGCACAGGTGTTTTTCGGCGGGATTACGGAGAACAATGTGCGGAGGATTGTCGATGAGCATCTTGGCATTCCAAAGGACGCGAACGGAGAGATTTTATTAACCAAAGAACAAATATAGTATGGCATACCAGATTAATTTGACAGGCAAGGAGATTGATGAGCGGCTTCAGAACATAGGCACTGCCGAGGATGTGGCGGCGGCTGACGGAACACTCTACGCTCGTATCAGCACGTTGCAGACGGCGTTGAAAACGAAAGCCAACCTTGTTAACGGCAAAGTGTCGGCAAACGAACTTCCTATTGCAACTTCGTTAGGAAATCCTAATAATGGTACAATTCCATCAACATTTGCAGTTAGCAAGGCTATTAGTGATAAGATTGTAGGTCTGCTTAATTGGCAAGGGGTTAAGGATACTACTGATGAAATCAAGGATATTGCACTTGCTAAAAAAGGTGATGTATGGCATTCAAACGAAGATGGTTCGGAGTGGGTATGCACTGAAGATATATTTACAGCTGATCATTCTGTGTGGGAAGAGTTGGGAACTCCTATTGATTTGAGTGGATACTATACCAAGAATGAGGTTGACAAGAAGGTAAGAATTGACGCGTTAGATAACGGAGATGCATCTGCATCATTTGTTGCGGGTCGTAACCTTAAAGTTAATGGTTGGGAATTTTATTGGAAAGATGTATGGGAGGAATCAGAAACATCGGCTATTAAACATATAGAAAGTGCAGGTGTTAATGCTGCTATTAATGAAATAAAAGGGACTGGAGCCGATGTGTCTGCTTTCACGTTTCCGACAACTAAAGATGAATTTATTGCATATCTAAAAACTATTACGTTTGATTTCAGCAATCAACCTAATCAAGTATCCGGTTATGGAAGTGTTACATACGGTATTATGAATAAAAATGCTGGAACAACTACTATCGTGGAAGGTATGCGTAATGCTGTGCCTGATAAAATACACAGGTCACATATAGAAGGTCAATATATGACTTTTCCAGATGTAGAATATGCACTGGATTGCCATGTAGAAGGGCAGGATTGTAATATTGTAGGATATGCTTCAATTTGTCATCTTGAGGGCACTGGTTCAGCAGTAGTTCATTCTATGAGAGAGAATGTAGGATTCTTCTCCGAAGCAGTAGGATGCCACGTTGAAGGCGGTGGCGGAGTTGCTGGGGACGCATATTCTCATGTAGAAGGGTCTGGTTGTGCAGCTCTTAATTTTGGAGCACATTGTGAAGGTAGAGGCTACTATAAAAACAGTGTTACCGATTGGAAAAAGCGAACAGCTAAAGACAATGACTATTTAAAAGATTTATGGAAAAAAATCCTATTCGGGAAAACTGACACAAGTGGTTATACTTATAAATTTTCAGCAGCAATTGGACATGCTTCACACGTTGAAGGAATGTCCAATCTTACGCTAACCTGCTCTGCCACATTAGAAGGTCTTGATGAGGGCACAACGGCATCTTTTGTTAATGGAGCAAACCATGCAGAAGGAGCAGGTAATTTAGCTGGCGCCGCAGCTTCTCACGCTGAAGGTATTAGAAATGAAATAGGGGATAATGCCTACGCTTCCCATGCTGAAGGTATTAAAAATATTACCCAAAACAGAGCAGAGCATGCTTCTGGTCAATATAACAAATCAAACAAAGCGACAGATACATTTGGAGATTCAGGCAACACCTTGTTCTCAGTAGGTTGTGGTACATCGGATGCTGATAGGAAGAATGCTTTTGAGGTGATGCAAGATGGAACATGTAAATATTATGATGTTGATACAGGAGAACAGATAAATGTTGGTGTTGCAAAAGAATTATCAAAACCTTTTGATTTGACGATAGGAAGCACAACTAAAAAAGTTAATGGTAAATCGGCTGTTACTTTTACGGCTGAAGAAATTACAGATAAATTCAATGGAGCTTTAATACAGAAATTAACTACGGCAAGTACGGAAGCTGATATAAGAAAAGCATTTACTGATAATGAAACTGTAAAATTTCCAACTCCTGGTAGTGTTATAACCAAACTTAATGGGAATAATAAAGGTATCGTTGTTTCATTAGGTGAACCTGATGCTACGACATTGGGACGAAGCATAGTTGTATATTATGGTGACGGAACTTATACTATTGTTGTAAAAAATGACTTTACTAAAGTATTAGTACCTTGGCGAAAAGACAGTTCTTTAAGAGATATGTACATCTCCGCTGGAGCGAAGTACAACGAGGCAACAGGCTTCTACGAACTGAACGGATTGACGGACATTACCGAGGAGGAAATGAGGGTGATATATGAAAAGACTTGGGGATGGTGGATAGGACTGCCAAACTTAAATGGGTTCGGAGATTCTTCTGCTCGAACAAATATTCCTTGCCCAGATTATAAACGTTCTTATTATCAATCTAACGTTAACTTAAGTTCATCATTTGCAACTACTGGCAACTTAGATAATTTAGAGGTACTTAATTTTATTCCAACACAATACCCGAAGGCTTTTTCTATCAAATTATCAATGAGGTCTATGAATTGGATGTGTCAAGGCAATGCCAAACCTTTGACAATAATGGGTACTTTCGATGTTGGCGGTGTGCCAGACAATAATAGTCTTAATATTGGGGGCAATATTAAAACAATCAATATTAAGAACCTTTCAAAAAACATTAAATTTTATGGCAGCAAGGTGTTGTCAAAAGAATCAGTTTTGTATATGATACAAAATTCAGCGGCTACATCGGCTATTACTATCAGTCTAAACAAAGCAGTTTATGATGTGATGAAAGATGACGCTGATATTATAGCAGCACTTGCAGAGAAAACAAATATAACCCTTATACAAAATACATAGAATCATGGTTACAAAACAGAACAACGAGATTTTCAGCACGGAAGGAAAGTTTGTGCATATCATAGGTACAGACAACTATTTCAAACGGGGACTTGCTATTGGTTTGTCAGTAGAGCAGTGCGAGGAAGTGGACGAAGTGCCGCAGACCATCAACACCAAAGCCTATGAAGACAAGGTAGACAGCCTTATCCGCAACCGCTACTCGCTCAGCGAGGAACTCGGCATACTGCGACAGAAAGACACGAAGAAAGCGGAATATGACGCTTATTTCGCCTACTGCGAGCAGTGCAAGGCGGAAGCGAGGGAGTGGTTGAAGGAACATCCTAACGGCGATTTGCCGCCATTGCCGCAAGTGGAAGAAGTGACGGACTATCTTTCGGAAACAACTGACGATGTTGTGGGATTTGGGCAATAAAAAAAGGCAGCAAGGGCGAAGCCAACACCGCCTATTATAGTTTCGCAAGGATCGAAGATCCCCACCGCCTATTACACAACAAAGATAGAAAACATATTGAAAACCACAAAATGAATAAAGAAAAAAATGACAGGAACGGCAGTGAATAATAGCCTACGCATAGGCACGGCAAGTATGGGAGTGTTCCTCGGAGAAATCAGCACACTGCTTTGGGATATGCGGTGGCTGATGCTTCTCGCTGGAGTGCTGATTGTCGTGGATTTGTGGCTCGGTGTGCATAAGAGCATCGCCAACAACGTTGACATCCGCGCAAGCCGCGCTCTGCGGCGAACGATGATGAAGATAGCCGACTACCTTTGTATCGTGATACTCGGGGCGGTGGTCGGCAAGGCTCTCGGAGAACCGCTCGGATGCTCCGCTATCGTAATCGCCGTGGTGCTTATGTCGATAGCGTGCTTGTGCGAGCTTGACAGCATCATCAGCAACTGGGGCGAAATCAAGGGAGTGAAAATAAACGTCTTCAAGATTATTCTCGGACTTGTAGGCTACAAGCGCAAGGAACTCGGAGAAGCACTAAAAGGAACAATTACAATCACTAAAAAACGGAAGAAATGAAATATTTTACACTTAACGAGCTGACACGTAGCGATACCGCCACAAAGAATAAGATAGACAACACACCGACCGCCGAAGCGGTGAAGAACTTGACGACACTTGTAGACAACGTGCTTGACCCTTTGAGGGAGATGTACGGCAAGCCGATATACATCTCCAGCGGCTACCGCTGCCCACGACTGAACAAGGCGGTGGGAGGTGTCGCTGGCTCACAGCACAAGACAGGACAGGCAGCCGACATCAATCAGCGAAGCCGTGAGGAGAACGCACGCATCTTTAAACTGATTGAAGAGAACCTTGACTTCGACCAACTGCTGTGGGAGAACGGCGGTCAGTGGGTGCACGTCAGTTTCCGCGCTGACGGCAAGAACCGAAGGCAAGTGAAACGGCTTTGGAAGAAATGATTTATTAACCAGACAACGGAACGCGCTCTTTGACATACGGAATCACCGAAAAAAACTACAAAATTTTAGCGGAATTATATACAATATTTCGATAAAATTATATATCTTTGCATAGAAAAGTCCCATATCGGCTAAATATGAGACTTTTATAAATTCGGCACACCGCCAAATAAAATTTTAATCTTATGCAAGATATGATAAATTTATCGAAACGGCAAGCATTCTCGAAAGAGGATGCAGTTGAACTGCTTAGGCAGAATGCAGTACAGATATTCAGCGCCTTTGATGAAGCGTTGGACAAGTACAATGTAGAAATTCAACAGACAAGTCCACTTGCGCGGACACGATTGGACTCGCCACTGTTGCACGCAAAAATAACAGACAGCTTTATTGACACATTCCCAGAGAATACGATTGTTGGCAAATATCGCAGAATCATTTTCCGCTATGTGGGCAATAACAATAAATGCCAGCTTATAATCAAGAAGCTAAGCAAATTAGGTCGTCCGTCGTACATAAGCACACGACTGAGCAACACGATATTGTCGCAAGGTCAATGCGAGTTGTTTGATGGTGACGAAAGCGCAAAGCGAGAACCTTTATTGATTTTTGGCTATACAAAAGACAGATACGGCAATTTGACAAATCCGAGAATCGTCTATTTTGACGAAGAACCGATTTGGGAAATTGTTCCGTCCGATTTCGCCACTACTCTGCCGAATATGGACAGCGTAGAACGTATCGAAGTAAAGCCGAAAAGAAAGCAGAGAGAGAAAAAAGCAGAATGATAAAAACGGGTGGTGTGCCGTTTTATTCATCAAACGTATTTAGTTATGGAAAATCAACAACTGGCAAACGCAAAGAGGCGCAGGCAGCTGATATTTGCAAGGGAGTACAGAGGACTATCGCAGACGGAGCTTGCAAAACGTGTCGCGGGATTGTCGCAATCCAATCTTTCAAGGTTTGAACAATTAGGCGGCTCATTGTCGGAAACGGTTTTGCGAAGAGTTATGGATGTGCTTGAATTCCCTTTCGAGTTCCTCGGAATAGAAATTGAAAATAATCCAGAGAGCAAGCATTATCGCAAGAAAAGTCGGATTGGAGCAAAGGACAAGGCAAAGATAGACAAATTTGTGGCTGTTGCGACTTATGTGTTCGACAATATCCTTGATGAGTTTGACGCACCACCTTTCAATTTTCATTATCTCAATGCGGAGGACGGAATAAGTCCTGAGGAAGTCGCAAGGCAGACACGTAGAACGTGCCGAATTGGGAGTGGTGCTATCCGCAATATCTGTAATCTTCTTGAGCGCAATGGTGTGTTCGTGTATTTCTGGGATTGCGAGTATGAGGATTTTGACGGGGTGTCGCTTGTCTCCGACAAAGGGAATCATATCATTGTGGTCAACAAGAATATGCCGAATGACCGCATTCGCTTTTCTCTTGCGCACGAGCTTGGCCACTTGATAATGCACAACAGTATGTTTGTCGTTCTTGAGGCAAGGGATAAGGAGAAGGAAGCCAACCAATTTGCAGCGGAATTTCTTATGCCAGAGAGGGAAATAGGAAGCTCGCTTCTGAACGTGAGACTATCGGCATTGCCGTTGCTGAAACAAATGTGGTTGACATCAATGTCCTCGTTGATTATGCGCGCGAAAACTCTCGGTAAAATAGACAGCGACAGGTATAGAATGCTTATGACAGAAATGAGCCGTAGAAGGTGGCGCACAAACGAGCCAATACAGGTAGAACTTGACCGCCCGACATATTTGGCAGATGCAGAAAATATGTTGCAGGACGATTTCAATCTTGACTATACGGAGCAGGCAAAGATGTTGGCTTTGCCCGTAGACATACTCAGAACGATATTCCAAGAAAAAACAACGCCCAAAATATTGAAACCAGTGTTTTGGGCAACTCGTTGACAATACACTCCGTAATGGAGATGTGCTTAAAAACGCTGGGGCGGTGATTCCGAATGTCGGAGTCGCCGCTCCTTTTGTCATAAACGTTTTTGAGAATGAGAGATGACGAGAAATGCAGATATGTCTGCGTGGTGATAGGCTGGGTGCTAATTGCCGTGCTTGCGGTGATGTGCCTCGGCTGCAAGTCGGTGCAGTATGTACCCGTTGAGACGGTGCGCACCGATACTTGCTACGTCAACAAGATTCGCACCGATTCCGTGTATGTGCGCGACTCGGTGGTGGTGGAACGTGGCGGTGACACAATCAAGGTGACTGCGTGGCGGTGGCGCGAGCGGTACGTTGTGCAGCGCGACACCATCTATCGGAGCAAGACGGACAGCATTGCCGTACCTTATCCTGTGGAGCGCAAACTCTCTCGATGGGAAAAGACGAAACAGGACATCGGCGGCATAGCCATCGGTGCGTTCATCGCCGTTGTGTCGGCGGTCGTGATTTGGTTGGCGGTAAAGAAGATGCGGAAATAAAAAAGCCCCCGACTAAATAAAATATCACCACAACATCCTATTTATCTACACACGTTCCGTGCGGTGTCGGGAGCCAATTATGCCTGAATCGCACGGACGTTTTGTGTCTTGTTAAAGATAAAGCGGATGTTGTGGTTCGGCAAAGGTAAGAAATTAAATAGGGAAAATCAAATGAAAACAATCGAAATCTTTGCCGAGGCTGTGAAATTCGCCTCAGAAGCATCCGACATTCCGAGCGACAGGATATTGTCGGAGAGCCGCGACGCTGACGTTGTGGACGCAAGAATGCTCGTCATTCAGACGCTTTACGACATCGGTCTGTACCCGCGGAGAATAGCCGAGATGTTCGGAATGACGCCATCCAATGTGCGCCATCTGCTGACTGCTGACAATCGGAAAGCAACAAACAAAGTCTACGCAAACAACTTGCAAGCATTACGCAAACACATAGCAAGCATCTTCTTTGACACCGAGTGATTCCGTGCGATATTTGCAGCACTGGCAATATTGCCAGCGTCTTAAAATCAATATTATATGGAATCTAAAACTTATGTTTTCGGCGAGAACGGCAACAACGGAATGATGTCGCTTCTTGCTCCGCTGATGCAGAAGAGCGGTCTTGATCCAAACTTGCTTCTCGCAATGAACCGCAACAACGGCGGCTTTGGCGGCGAGGGAGGCTGGTTCATGTGGGTAATCTTCCTGTTCTTCCTTATGGGTTGGGGAGGCAACGGCTGGGGCTTCGGTCTCAACAACGGCGGAGGCATAGCCAACGAAATCAACAACGATTACGGGCGCAGTCTTTTGATGGACGCAATCGGTGGAAACCGCAACGCATTGAGCAACCTTGCAACGCAGCTCAACTGCACCGAGGGTCAGATTCAGAGCGCAATCGCCGCTTTGACATCACAGGTACAAAGCGTCGGCAACCAAGTCGGAATGTCGGGGATGCAGGTAATCAACGCGCTTCAGCAAGGGAATATGCAGATTGCCCAGCAGATAGCCAACTGCTGCTGCGAGAACCGTCTTGCAACGTGTCAGCAGACGAACACTCTGCAAGGTGCCATCAACAACGTTTCCGTAGGACAGGAGCGCGGCTTCTCCTCTGTTGCGTATGAAACACAGCGTCAGACGTGCGACATTGAGAAATCCATCAAGGAGGCGACAGACAAGATTGTCGCTGGACAGGCGGCAGCGGAAATGCGCGAGATGCAGAACAAGATTGACATTCTTCGTGAGGAGAACGGAACGTTCAAGTCGTCGGCAATGACATCGCAGATTGTCGGCAGCGCAATCGCTCCACTCAATGCCGCTCTTGCTGGACTGCAAAGCGAGGTGGCTGGAATCAAATGCAAATTGCCCGAAACAACGACTATCCCCTACAGCCCTGTAGTGGGTGTTCCGTCGTGCGTGGCAGCGCAGATGGGCTTGTACGGACTGAACGGCACTACCTTTTGGACGTAGAAAGGAGGGCGCTATGACTTTCCGAGCATTTACATTCGTCAATAGGCGCGGCTCTGCCGCCATTGCGACGACAGGTGTGAAAGTGAACACCGACAGCGTGGTGTTCTCGTTCGCCAACCACGCATTCGTCAACGCGTGGTATCGCGGCACTCTGTTCGTCGACTTGGTGCAAGCCGTTCCGACAGGCACGACAGGCACACTGCCCGTCCTCTTCGAGACAAACGGAGTGACTAAAGCCGTCACTAAATTCAACGGCGCCGCACTGACAGCCGCCGACATTCCAGGAACTGGAGTGGTGCAGTTATGGTTTGACCGCCAATCCGACACCTTGCAATTGATGTCGGGAATTGTTTAACAAAAAAAAGCAACAGATATGTTCAGTGGATTAAGACAGAACGCATTGATATACATCCTCGAGAAAGGGGAAACCCCGACATTGAAAGTCGGACAAGTGGTGTCGGTAAGCAATCCGACACCGAGGTACGCACAACCGACAAATCCATATTCGGCATTCTCGCAGAACGTGGAGCAAGTGGTCGACATCTCGGTGAAGACCGACGACGGAACGGCGGTTGACTTCAAGCAGCTTCCCGCCTCGCTCGCCATAGCCAATCAAGGGAGCGTTGTCGTTGCAGACAACAAGGAAGCAATGACATCGGAGGTGGAAGCGATGCTCAGAACGTCGCGCAGCGTTGTCGAGAGCGTGGAGTATCACAAGCGAGTTATCGGAGCGTGCGACACTATGTTGCAGACTCTCAACCCTCAATTCGCCAAGGAGCGCGAGCAAGAGCAGAAAATAGGCTTGCTCGAGGAGAAGGTTACAGGAATGGAGGGAACATTGTCGGACATACGTTCGATGCTGTCCAAGGCACTGAACACGTCTGTCGCGAAAACCAAAAACTAAAACGACTATGGGATATATGATTGAAATCACTGAAGACAAGCTGGGAACGCTTGCCGAGAACGCGGAGAAGATGCTCCGCTATGGTGGAAAGGTTATGCAGTGCATAGATGATTTGCACCGCGGAAGCGGACGGATGGGCGAACGTCACTACGACGACTACCGCTCCATGGGCGACTACCGCGAGAAGTGGAACGATGATGATGACCGCGACCGCTACGGAGAACGCGGCTATCGTCGCAGATATTAGAGGGCGCTATGAAACATCGTGAGCCTCTTGACTTGTACGACACGAAGCCGCACGGAATGTCCGAATACCTCAGACACAACGGGTGGCATTTCAACCGCCGTATGTGCGAGTTCGCCATATCGCTTATGCGCAAGGACGGAAAGCGCATCGATCCGTGGAGAAAGGAAGATGTCGACGAGCTGTTGAAATCCGCATCGGTACAGATAGATTGCACAGACCACGACTATGTGTATGTGGCGAATATGGCTAAGGCTGACTTCCTCGGCGGATGTCTTGCGGACAACACCGCGGTAGCGAAGTATGTGAGTGATGTTTTGAGCGATGAAGACCAAGCCGACGGCTTTATTTTCAACCGCTTTTATGCTGACTGCGCGCGCAACGGGGTTGGCATTCCGTGGGAGGATGTATTGTGATACGGCTGACGCTTGACATAGTGGGTTATGGGTGGACGGCGGAGGTGTTTCTTGCCGTCCATTCTTTTGACGCAGACGCGGTTCTCGCCTGTCTTCGTGCGGTAGACTGCGACGATGAGTATTTTATCAAGGCGGAAGAAAACTTGCGTCAAAACCGCTTAAACCGAGGTCTGACGTACAGCAATATCGCTTTACGGAGGTCGGTGATGGTTGTCGGCGCTGCTTCGTCCGCATCGGAGTGTGCAAATTCGCTCGTCCACGAACTGCACCACCTTGTAGCGCACATCTGTGAAGGCTCCAATGTGGACTTGTCGAGCGAAGAAGCGTGCTATCTCGCCGGCGGTCTTGCCCAGTTGATACACAATGATGCCGCGCCGCTCCTGTGCGATTGTTGCAGAAAGAAGAAAGAGAAACATTATGAAGAACGACACCATCAAGACACGGAAAAAGAATAGCCGCCACGCTATCGACTTATATCGGATTGTGCCACGCCGAGAACGTGCGGCGGACATTGAACGCTTTGTCCGTTGTTTCGGCATAGAAGCGAACGACATCAAGAATCCGAAACAAGTTTGCGACAATCCGTCGTAGAACGATGTCCGACAAAAAAGAGGCTGCACTATGTGCAACCCCTTTTCGGTGTGTGGTGGTGTGGTCTTGCTATCTTGGGATCAAGACCAGAGAGCAGTCAAGAGCCTCGCATAGGCTTAGTATCGTATTAAGACTTGCGTTGAGGTTTCCGCCTTCAATCCGTGCTATGTTTGAGCGAGCAACACCGCTCTTCTCGCTGAGTTCCATCTGCGACATCTCTTTGCTCGTCCTCGCTTGTTTTAGTGCCTTGCATAGGCGCATCCGTGCCTCTGCCTCCGCCTTGCGCTTGCACACCTTGTGGTAGGTGTCCTCGTCATCTATTACTATCAGGCGGTATACATCATCATCACTCCATCCGTAGTCATCCTCCCAAGCAGGGTTGTATCTGGGATCGGCGAAGTCAGCATAGGCAGCCTTGTCCATTTCTACGAGCGTGTATTCGTTTTTTTCCAAATCCTTCTCGTCTACATCATCAACCCACTCTATGTCGTCTATTGTGACATAGCCAGATCTCGGTGTCTGCGTAAGGTAGCATACATCTGTAATTGTTGCCATAGTTTTTTGTTTTTAAGTTAGTATTGTTTTTATTTCTGATGCAAAGATAGCACCCTTGTAGTATATATGCAACACTTTGCCCAATAAAATGCACAACATTAACACTTTTTAGCAAAGGTGCATCCATTCTGCGCTTATAAGCCATCTTCGCTTTGGTTTTCTCGGTTTTTCAATGTATCTTTGTGGAGTTTAATAATTATAATCTTCATTTCTCGCGTCGTGCGAGGAGTAGAAAAAGGGGTGCTTCCGAAGTGATTTCGGAGGCACTTTTTGCATTTTTGGTGCGCAAATGTTGCACGGCAAGATTTTTTAGTAAAAACACCGCAGTGTATTCGTCTGAAATTCAATGAGATACTTGTTATATTTTTAAGAATAAGATACCTTTATACAAAAGTAACAAAATTATTGGATATAATAGTGTGTGGCGGCATAATTGAACTTGCCGCAGACATCTTTTTGCGGAAATGTTACAAGGCTGTTATATTTTGTTGCGATAATGTTGCTTTCTTTGCACACAAAGAAGATTTAGAAACTTTATTGATTGGAATTGAAAATAGGTGTAAGTTTTTATACAATACTATGTCTTTATAACCAACAGAATATCTGAAAAATACAAAGGCGGCTTCGAGAGAAGCCGCCTTGTTTATTTGTTGGAGTTCATCAGTTCAAACATTTTGTCGCGGTCGGTGATGCGTATCTCTGAGTTGTCAAAGTCGAGGTAACCTTTTTCCTTGAGTTCGCTGAGCGTGTTTATAAACGAACTGCGCTGTATGCCGAGCATTGTGTACATGTCCTTGTGCTTGCTGTGGATTACGATGTCGGTGGCGTTGCGGTATGTGAGCGACGTAATCCAGAATGCCAGACGTTCGGCGATGCTTCCCGACGTCAGCGACAAAACGGCTTCCATAGGTGTCTGCGAGTTGCGCGACAGATAGTTGAGCATGTTGAACAGGAAAACGGAGTCTGACTTTATTATCTTCAGATAGTCGGACTTTTCAATCTGGAGGATTCCGGCTTCCGGCTCTGCATATACATTGTATGGATAGGCTGTGGTTTTGCCGAACAAGTACTCAGCACCAATAACGTTTGGTCCGGATATGGTCTCGAGCACACGGATGCGACGGTTCATGTTGAATATCTCAATCCTGGCTTTTCCGGATATGAGAAATCGTAGTTGCTGACAACTGTCGTTTGCGGATATGAATTTCTCGTTATTCAGATATTTCAAGAAGTTGAATCGTATCTTCTCAATCAATTCTGAAATTTTCGTATGGCTAACACCTTGAAATAAAGGTAAATCCATTAAGACTTCATACATGCTGCTCATAGTTTGTCCTTTTCGGTTTCTAATAGTGCAAATATATGGATTTTTTTAAATTAACTTAATCCCAATAGTGTGAAAACAAGTTGTCAAAAGCGGTGATATAGGTTAATAATGCTTAATCGGAAAAAAATAGTTATCTTTGTCTTGTTCCTGACAGATGGCATGATTCTATTTATGCCTTGGAATCGGGTGAAAGTCCCGGACAGTGCTCGCTGCCGTAACCCCAATTTGATAAACTGGGTTTCTTGCCACTGGAATGGTGATTCTGGGAAGGTTTGAACGCATAAGCCAGAGGGGAAGTCGGAATACGGTGACAGGAACGATGGCTTTTAATAACCTGCGAGTTCCTTCTGCTTGATTGTGGAAGTTTCGGGTTGAAAAGATTTGGAAAATGAGAAGAATATTGTTTACATTGCTGGCTTTGTCCTGCTGCTTTGGTGGTGTGCTGGCTGAAAAAATAGAAAGAGACACACTGCATGTGGAAATGCATGCGGTGAGTGTCGTCGCGGTGCGTGAGCGCACAATTGTCAAGCCGCAGGTGCTGACAGACTCTGTGCTGCAGCGCCTCAACAGTCAGTCGGTAGCTGACGCACTGCGCTATTTCACTGGAGTCCAGGTGAAGGATTACGGAGGAATAGGTGGTATAAAGACCGTAAACATCCGCAGCATGGGCACAAACCATGTGGGCGTGTTCTACAATGGCGTTCAACTTGGCAACGCTCAGAATGGTCAGGTCGACTTGGGTCGTTATTCGCTCGACAATGTGGAGTCGATTTCTCTTTACAACGGGCAGAAAAGCGACATCTTTCAAACGGCGAAGGACTTCAGTGCATCAAGTGCCATATATGTCACAACCAGACGCCCGCGATTTACCGGCGGAAAACGCTACAATGTGGTTGCGCAGATGCGCACCGGCAGTTTCGGGTTGGCAAACCCTTCGCTTCTTTGGGAACAGAAACTTGGCGGCAGCACATATCTGTCGGCAAGTGCGGAGTATACGAATGCCAACGGACGTTACAAATTCCGCTATAAGAGAATGAATCTTGACGGGTCGGTGGCTTACGACACTACCGCTGTGCGTCGCAACGGCGATGTGGAGTCGCTGCGTACGGAGTTGGGCCTTTATGGATTTCTGCCAAATGGAAAATGGAATGTCAACGGGTATTTTTACACGTCCGACCGCGGCATTCCCGGGGCGATTGTCAACAATGTGTTCCGGCACGGAGAGCGGCAGGTCGACAAGTCGGCATTCGGGCAGGGCGCATTGCAGACGCGTATAGCTCCGTTCTACTCCTTGAAGGTGACGGGAAAATTTGCGTGGGATTATTCTAATTTCTTGCGTGACGACCCGAAGGAGCTTTACATAAACAATCATTATTATCAGCAAGAGGCATATCTTTCGTTGGCTAACTTGTTCACGCTTACTGACTGGTGGCGGATGTCGGTGGCAGTGGATGTTCAGATGAATAAAATGAACGCTGATTTGCAGGATTTTGCATATCCTAAACGTTGGACGGAGCTGGCCTCGGTGGCGTCATCGGTTGATTTCGAGAAGGTCAGCGTGCAGGCGAGCCTGCTGGGCACATTCATTCAGGAGTCGACGCGTTCGCGCAAACTGTATACGGCATCGCCCGATAAGAGGGAGTTGTCGCCGGCTGTTTTTTTCAGTTATACGCCAATGTCTGAATCCGATTTTGTGATAACGGGATTTTTCAAGCGCATTTTCAGGATGCCTACGTTCAACGACTTATACTACACCGAAATAGGCAATGCCAACTTGAAGCCGGAGCGCACATGGCAATATGATTTGGGTGTGGCTTACGGATTGCAGTTTGGCGGTGGATTTCTCAAGAGCCTTAAATTCAGGGCTGACGGCTACTATAATACGGTTACTGACAAAATCATAGCCTACCCGACAGGGCAGCAGTTCCGCTGGACTATGCTGAATCTTGGAAAGGTGAGGATTGGCGGTGTGGAGTCGGCGTTGGTGATTGACGCGGCTGTGCGTAAGGTTGCGGTCGGACTAAATCTGCAATATACGTTTCAGAAAGCCTATGACTGCACCGACAAGGAGGATTCGTTCTATGGCGACCAGATTCCATACACGCCGCGCCACAGTGGCTCGGTGGCGTGTCGCCTCGATTGGAATGGATGGCAGCTGAACTATAGCTTTATCTATACGGGAGAACGCTACAACGAGCAGGAAAACTCCCGCTACAATTATGAGCAACCGTGGTATACCCACGACATGTCGCTGGCGCGTGAGTTTGTCTTTGGCAAAACGCGTTTGAAACTGACGGGTGAGTTAAATAACATTTTCAATCAGGCGTATGAGGTAATCCACAATTACCCAATGCCTGGCCGCAACTTTAAATTGTCGGCGCGTTTTTCAATGTGATTGTTATGAATTGGAGATTTTACATATTGTCGTTGTCGATTGTGGCGGTGCTGTTTGCCGCCTGCCGCACGGATGAGGTGCTTGTCGATATGGAGAAGATTCATGTCGCAGAGCCGGAGTATACCGACGTTGAGGGGTTTTACTTGCTCAATGAGGGCAATATGGGCAGCAACAAGTCTACTCTCGATTATTTTGACTACGGAGAGGGAACGTATTACAAAAATATATATTCTGAGAGAAACCCGTCGGTGGTTAAAGAATTGGGCGATGTGGGAAATGACTTGCTGATATATGGAAGCAAGCTGTATGCGGTGATCAACTGCTCGCATAAGGTGGAGGTGATGGACGCTTCGACGGCTGTCAGGTGTGCAAAGATAGATGTCCCCAACTGCCGTTATGCCGTCGGCGACAAGGGATATGTGTATGTGAGCAGTTATGTCGCTCCTGTGCAAGAGGATATCAATGCGCCGAAAGGTGCTGTCTTTAAGGTCGACACGCTGTCGATGCAGATTGTCGGCAGTGTGGAGGTGGGCTATCAGCCTGAAGAGATGACCGTGGTGGGCGACCGCCTGTATGTGGCGAATTCGGGAGGCTACAGAAAGCCGAATTATGACAACACCATATCTGTTATCGACTTGCCGACGTTTCAGTTGTGTGACGTGATTGTGCTCGATGGCACGGCCAATTTCCATCGTCTTGTGCACGACAGCAAGGGACGCTTGTGGGTGAGCTCGCGCGGAAATTATTATGGCGATTTAAACTCTGACTTTTTTGTGGTCGATCCACGGAGCAAGACTATTGTGAAGGATTTGAAGATTCCGGTTTCCAACGTGTGGGTTGACGATAATGTGGCATATGTTATAAGCACGGAATGGAGCTACGTTACGGGGGAGAATAGGGTGACGTATGCCAAGATAGACATGGCTACGATGGAAGTGCTCGACAGAAATTTCATCAAGGATGGTACGGATGCGTCCATAAAACATCCATACGGCATCGCTGTGAATCCTGTTACTAAAGATATATATGTGACCGACGCCAAGTCTTATGTGGTGTCGGGCACGGTCTACTGTTTCAGTAAAGATGGTGTGTTGAAGTGGAAACAGACTGCTGGTCAGATTCCCGCACATTTCGCTTTTAAAGGAAAAATAAAACAATAAAGATATGAGAAAACAAATGATTGCGCTCGCAGCGCTGTGTCCATTGACGGTTTTTGCTGTCAGTCCGGTTCATAATAGAGTTATAGATTATGTGCCCGCTCCGGGACAGTTTGTAAACGTGCTGCCTGAATGGGAAGACGGCGACGACTCTGAGGCTATTGCTGCCAAGGCGTTGCAATATATGACCGAAGAGGGCTATTATATATCTCTTGGTGCATGGGGCGGATATGTTACGGTGGGCTTTGAACGGACTATCGTCAATGTGCCGGGAAAACGCGACATCTACATCGAAGGTAATGCGTTTCAGTCTTCGCAGTCGTCGACAAAAGGAGGCAACAGTGAGCCGGGAGTCGTGATGGTGGCATACGACATCAACCACAACGGGATTCCGGATGGAAATGAGTGGTTTGAGATTGCCGGAAGTGAATATTCGAAATCAATCCACAATTATGAGGTCTCATATATTCGCCCGGCTTCTGACAATGACGATATTATGTGGATGGACAATCAGGGAAACAGCGGATTTGTAAACAGAATACCGTTCCACACACAGCCATATTGGCCGCAGTGGCTCAGTGGCAGGTCGAAACTTACGTTCCAGGGGTGTCGTTTGCCTGACAATAGTGTGAACGAGGGCACGGCTGACGATCCGTACATTGTGCTTAAAGCTTTTGACTATGGCTATGCCGACAACTATCCTAATTTCTCTGATAAAGACGGACTGGTGCGCAATGAGGGCGCGATGATTGACATTGATTGGGCTGTAGACGCCAATGGCAATGCGGTGAAATTGCCCGGCGTGGATTTCGTCAGAATCTATACCGGAGTCAACCAGACGAATGGAATCTTGGGGGAAAACAGCACAGAAGTTGTAAGGGTTGTCAACACCCACTCGGTGGGAACTGGCGATGCGGAGTCGGTTGATGAGTCGATTGTGATTGACGAGAAGGTGCTGGCAGAATTTTTGGCGCGTTATGGTGGCGTCAAAAGTCTGGACAACAGCGGGCTAAGGTTGTATGTTGACCAATCGGGCCTTGTGTCGTTCACTCTTTACGAGGAAGCGTTGGCGCAGGTGTTTGACTTGAAAGGCAGATGTCTTTACAGTGAATTGATGCCGGAGGGACGTGGTTCTGTCGACTTGTCGTCTTATTCAAACGGAATCTATCTTGTGTCGGTTGCAGGACAGACAGTCAAGGTGATGAAGCGATAAATTTGAAAGAATAAAAGAACGGAGCCGACTCCTACGAGTTCGACTCCGTTCTTTATTTCAGTTGTGGTTGTGGTTAATTGTCTTCGTCAAGCAAAGGAATGGCGAGGTATGTGCGTCGGCCAGTAGGGAGAAGACCCTTGATATACATTACTTTGTCGGCGCTTGAGTCGCGCATGATTGCATTGTAGATGCTTTCAACGTCGCTCTGCGAATTCACTTTCTGCTCGTTTATCTCTTGGACAATGAAGCCATTGGCGATGCCTGCGTCTTTAAACTTGCCTTTCGACACGCCGCCCACAACAACTCCGTAGCTGATGCCGAGCGCATCTTTCGTTTTCTGAGGGAGTTTTGAGAATGTGCATCCCAACGCTGCAAAGTCAGTCTCTTTTGTGATTTTTGTGCTGCCTTGCGAGTTGCGGAATGTTACAGTCGCGGTGCGTGGTTTGCCTTTGCGGTAGAATTTGATGACGGCTTTGTCGCCAGGAGAGTATTGGCTGATTGCCTCTTGCAGTTCGGCAGTGTTGCGCACTTTTGTGCTGCCGATTTCTGTGATTATGTCCTCTTTCTCCAAGCCTGCCTCTTTTGCTGCGCTTTGGTCTTGCACCTCAGTCACATATATGCCCTCTGTCAGTTTGATGTCTTTCTCTTCGCAAAGCTGGGGAGTCAGTTGGGTGAACGTGATTCCGAGCATTGCGCGTTGCACGGTGCCGTATTGCTTGAGGTCGGAAATCACCTTCTTCACGATTGATGAAGGAATGGCGAAAGCGTATCCGCTGTAGTCGCCGGTGCGGGAATAAATCAATGTATTGATGCCCATCAGCTCGCCTTTGGTGTTTACCAAAGCTCCGCCACTGTTGCCTTGGTTGACAACGGCGTCTGTTTGTATAAATGATTCTATGCCGAATTGACGGCTGTGGGTGACAGTTGAGATGTTGCGTGCTTTTGCGCTTACAATGCCGGCGGTTACGGTTGATGTAAATCCAAAAGGATTACCTACGGCAAGAACCCATTCTCCGACTTTCAGCTTGTCGGAATCTCCGAAGGTGATGAAATTCAAGTCGGATGCGTCTATTTTAAGCAGGGCGAGGTCGGTGTTGGCATCGGTGCCTATGATTGTGGCATTGTATGTCTTGTTGTCGTTCATCGTCACTTCAAGTTTCTCTGCGCTTTCAACCACGTGGTTGTTGGTCACGATATATCCGTCAGCGCTGATGATCACACCGGAGCCCAAGCCCAATGGCTGTGGCTCTGATTTCTTCTGTGGTTGTTGTTGCTGGCGTCCGCCGAAGTTTGGTCCGAAGAAGAACTCAAAGAATGGGTCGTTGAATTCCGACATGCGGCTCTGGCGGGGAGTGGCGAAACTTTTGATGCTGACAACGCGGTTGATTGTCGCTTCGGCAGCTTTTGTGAAATCGATTGGTGCGGATGTTGTGGTGCGTGGAGCACTGCTCTCCGTTGTTGCAATTTCAGCCGACATCGCTGACGGTGTTGCCATAATCAATGCCGACATCAATGCTATCGCTGAATTCACTTTATTAAATCTTCCCATAATGATAAGTGTTAAATATTCGCGTTATTAATATGTTGAATAGTTAATTTTAACTTTCTTCGCGCCTAAATTACATCTAAATCCGCATATTTGTTCTTTGTGCGCGGAATATTTAAGTTTAATTAATCAAAGCTGGGCGTGGCGAAGTCGAAGTGTAAACTATTTATAATATATATGCTTGAATATTTAAATCGGAGATGTTAACACTATTCTTCTTCCAAAATCTCGGTCTTGACCTTCATTTCCTGATATTCTTCCCAATCGGGGTCGTTCTCGGCATAGAATGTCAGTGGCAGCACTTCCATGTCATTGAGCGCATCGTTGAGGATGTATTGGAATTTCTTCAGATTCCGTGTGTAGAAAATCCAGTTGCGCTCGCCGTCACCGGTATAGATGCCTGTCAGAATGGCGGCTTGGTCTTTTTTGAAGGCGGCGTTCAGCGCATCGGTGACAGCCTCCATCAGCGACGACGTCTTAAAGTCGGGCATCCCGTTTTTATCGGAATCATATTTCCACGTTATTTCTATACGGTCGTTGAATTTGCCTGATGCAATGGCATTTTCCACACCACGGCGTCCGGTAACGATTATGCGGTTGCCGTTTTCACTTTCTGTCGGAGTGGTCCACCACTCGTCGCCTATTTTGAATTTTGTCATTTGTGTCTTAATTTTGCATCTAAGTTAGTCAATATTCGCCAACCTGCAAAATTATGGTCGGATATTGAGTGTAAAGTCAAAATAAAACAGAAAGATGGAACTGGTATTTTTATGTGTGACAGCGGTTGTGTGCATTGTGCTTGTGGTGCTTGTGGCAATTAAGGACAAAGCGGTCAGGGCGCTGCGTAATGAGTTGGAGGAGGCGAGGATTGAAAATGCGCGATTGAAAGAAAAAATTGGCAATGTAGAGGCATTCAACAATTCGGTCAGAGAAGAGACGAAGGCTCAATTCAAGTCGCTTGCCGCAGATATCTTTTCCTCGCAGTCGGAAAAATTCAAGGAGGCGAATGAAACCCGTTTGAGCGAGATTCTGAATCCGCTGAAGGAGGACATCAAAGATTTCAAACGCAGGGTTGACGACACGTATATGAACTCCTCGAAGGAGCGCACGCTGCTTGGTGAGCAGATGAAAAGGCTGATGGAGCTGAATATGTCGATAGGCAAGGAGGCACGCGATTTGACGGAGGCTCTGTCGGGCAACACGAAGGTGCAGGGAGATTGGGGTGAAATGGTTCTTGAGACCATTCTTGTCAAATCAGGGCTTGTGGAAGGTGAGAATTATTTTGTGCAGCGCACTAAAAACGACGATGGAACGCAGATAAAGAACGACGATAACGGCAGACTGCGCCCTGACGTTGTGGTGGCATTGCCCGACAAGAAATGCATTGTGATAGATTCAAAGGTGTCGTTGACGGCATACGTTAATTATATCAATGCCGACAACGAGGACGACCGACAGCGTTTCGGAAAGGCGCATCTGTTGTCTGTGCGCAGCCACTTGAAGGAGTTGGAAACTAAAAGGTATCAGGACTTTGTTGGGGTGGGCAATGACGACAGGATTGATTATGTGTTGATGTTCATTCCCAATGAACATGCCTACATGGCGGCGATGACATTGGACAATAACCTTTGGATGGAGGCGTATGAGAAGAGGGTGGTGATAATCAGTCCGGCGCATGTGATCTCGACATTGCGGTTGATTGCTCAGTTATGGACGCGCGACAAGCAGACAAAAAATGCTTTGAAAATAGCCGAAGAAGGAGGCAAGCTGTATGACAAGTTCGTGGGTTTCGTTAACGATATGCAGACTGTGGAGCAAAGCCTTGGCAAGGCAAGCGAGGCTTATGCCTGCGCTATGTCTAAATTGCATACCGGCAGAGGCTGCATCGTGTCGAAGGTGGAGAATCTGAAGAAGCTTGGGGCGAAAACCAGTAAAACCTTGCCGTCAGATATGTTGCCGGAATAAAAAGGGGCTGCAAATGTGCAACCCCCTTGTAAATCATTATTTGAAATATATTTCCGACAAGTCGAAGCCTCTTGTGAAGGCGTCTGAGTCCATCCTCTTTTTCCCGGACTGCTGTAAAGAAAGAATCTCTAATTTGCCGTCGGCGCAGTCAACAAAAATCCGGTTCTTCTCGACGCTCACTTTGCCCGGCTTGGTGTCGCTGCATTTCATAGGAAGTGAGGTGGAGAAAATCTTCACGGAATATTCTTTGCCGTCTTTCTCGAAATTGCTCCATGCGGCAGGGTAGGGCGACAAGCCTCGAATCAGGTTGTAGATTGACTCAGCCCCTTTGTTCCAGTCGATGTGGCATGTGTCCTTGAAGATTTTCGGAGCCGGCAATGTGTCTGCCCCGCCGTCAATCAAAGCGTCCTGTGGAATTGTGGTTACGGAGTCGTTGATGATGTCGTCGACTGTCTCGATGACCATCCCTGCGCCAAGCTCCATAAGTCGGTCGTGAATGGCGCCTACGTTGTCAGTGACGGATATGTCTATTTTTTTCTGCTGGATAATGTCGCCGGTGTCGATTTCGTGCTTGAGGAAGAATGTTGTCACTCCGGTTTCCTTCTCGCCGTTGATCACAGCCCAGTTGATAGGAGCTGCGCCACGGTATTTTGGAAGTAGCGAGGCGTGGAGATTGAATGTGCCGAGACGGGGCATTCCCCAAACCACTTCTGGAAGCATTCTGAATGCAATGACGATAAACAGGTCGGCATTTATTTCTTTCAGTTGGCTGACAAACGTCTCGTCTTTCAGTCTCTCCGGTTGGAGAATGCGCAGTCCCTTCTCAAGGGCGTATTTCTTTACGTCCGACTGAATCATGTGGTGGCCTCTGCCGGCTTGCTTGTCGGGCATAGTGACAACGGCAGCCACGTTGTAGCCGCCTTCTACAAGCTTGTCCAGACTTGCTACTGCAAATTCGGGAGTGCCGAAAAAAACTATTTTTAAATCCTTTTTGTCCATTATGTGTAAAAATGTTTAGTCGTCGGAGAAGTGGCGCAGCACCCGACGGTATGAGTTGAATATTTTTGATTTGGACACAAATCCAATGTATTTGCCGTTTTCTACGACAGGCAGGTTCCAAGCGTTTGTCCTATCGAATGTTTTCATCACATTTTCCATGTTGTCGCCGATTTCAATTTTTGCAGGTGGCATACACATAAATTTGCGCACAAACATGCGGTCGTATAACTCGGGGCGGAACATGATGTTGCGGATGTCGTTCAGAAGGACGATGCCGAGCAGGTTGCCGTTGTGGTCGGTGACAGGAAACAAGTTTCTGTCTGACTGGGAAATTTTATGTACCATCTCCCTCAACGACATCTCGGGGTGTACCTCGATGAAGTCTTTTTCAATGACGCTGTCCATTTTCAGAAGCGTCAGCACGGCTTTGTCCTTATGGTGTGTGAGCAATTCGCCGCGCTTTGCCAGACGCATTGTATAGATGCTGTATTTCAAGAATATGCGTATAGTGCAGTATGATATTGTCGACACCATAAGCAACGGAAGAAACAGCTGGTAGCCGCCGGTCATCTCGGCGGTGAGGAATATGCCCATCAACGGGGCATGCATTACGCCCGCCATCACTCCTGCCATTCCCATCAGAGCGAAGTTCTTGCACGACAATTCCGCCCCTGGAAAGAACCCGAGAGTGTTTGCGAGATAGGCGAAAAGGAAGCCTGTCATGCAGCCAACATACAATGATGGCGCGAATGTTCCTCCGACGCCGCCTCCGCCGTTTGTGGCGCTTGTGGCAAACACTTTGGTGAGAATAATCAGAAACAGAAACAAAATTACGAACCAAACATTGTTTCTTAGGCTGTAGAACACACTGCCGTCAAGCAATGTCGAAGGGTCGCCTTTGAGCAATTCGGTGATGGCTTCGTAGCCTTCTCCGTAGAGCGGAGGAAAGCAGAATATCAGACCGCTGAGGATTACTGATCCGATAGCAAACTTATACCATGGATTGCGCAGCTTCGTAAACATATTCTCAACAGCGCCGATTACCTTTGTGAAGTAAAGCGACGTGAATCCGCAGACAATGCCGAGGATTATTACATACGGGATGTTGTTTGTAAGGAAAGCCTCGCTTTGGTCGAAGCTGAATTCTGGGCTATAGCCGGTGAATATGTATGAGACGGTGGCTGCCGTGATTGACGACACAAGAAGCGGCATGACCGACACTGTGGTGAGGTCGATCATCAGCACCTCTACGGCAAAAAGCATTCCGGCGATAGGCGCTTTGAAGATGCCTGCCACACCGGCTGCCGCGCCGCTGCCCACAAGCATCATCAGAATTTGCGGCGACAGGCGGAAAAGACTGCCGAGATTCGACCCGATTGCGGCTCCGGTATTGACAATCGGACCCTCGGCTCCTACCGAACCGCCGAAGCCGATGGTGATGGAGCTGGCCACGACCGATGAGTATGTGTTGTGCAGCTTCAGCCGGCTTTTGTTCTGTGAAATTGCGTAAAGCACTCTTGTCACACCGTGGGAGATGTTGTCTTTGACGATGTATCTGACATATAGCCCGACAATCAGAATGCCCAGGACGGGATAGACAAGATAGAAGTAGTTGGCTCCGTCGACGTTGAAATGATTTGTCAGCAGCGACGAGATGGTGGCGATGAGGAATTTCAGCAGCAGGGCGGCGAATCCGGATAAGATGCCGATGAAGAATGCGAGAATGAGAAGAAAGGTCTTCTCGTTGATGTGGTCCTCCCGCCATTGCAGCACTCTCATCAATACTGTATTTGCGTTGTCTTTTAATTGCATCGTGTTCAGCATATCTACATTCCTTTTCCTGTCAGTACGGTTCTGACGGTGTATAAAATAATTTTAAAATCAACAAACAGCGACATGTTGTCGAGATAGATGAGGTCGTATTTTGACCGTTCTATCATCTCGTTGACATTCTTCGCATATCCATATTTCACCATGCCCCACGATGTTATGCCGGGGCGAATCTGATAGGTGAGTGTATAGTATGGTGCGCGTTCGATTATCTGCTCTGCAAAAAATTTCCGCTCTGGTCTTGGCCCGACGAGCGACATGTCGCCCTTCAGCACGTTCCAGAACTGCGGGGTCTCGTCAAGGCGGTACTTGCGCAGCGTGTGCCCGATTTTCGTGATGCGTTTGTCTTCTTCGTTCGACAGCATCGGCACTCCTCCGCTTTCTGCGTTTGTGACCATTGTGCGGAATTTGTATATGTGGAAAGGTTTGCCGTTTTTGCCGATCCTTTCCTGTGAATATATGATGCTGCCTTTCGAGTCTTTCTTTATTGCGAATGCTATGGCGGCAAAAACCGGAGCAAGGACTACAAGGGCGGTCGCTGAGATGCAGATGTCGAACATCCGTTTCACATTCTTTTGCCATTCGGGCATATTGCTTTGGGCAATGTTTACAAACGGCTCGCCTATAATGTTGGCGTGACGGATGTTGGACGTGATGATGTCGTAGGTTTCCGGCGCAATCTTTATGGGGATGGCGAGGTGGAAAAGGTTGTTTATCAAGTGCAGGGTCTCGGAGTTTGTGCGGTTGGACGGGGCGATTATGATGCTCTGCACGTCAAGCGCCTTGCACGTCTTGTCCAAATCGGCCATATTGTCGTCGAAAGCGAGAGTCCCGACAACGTGAGCGCCGCTTTCATCTCTTGATTTTGTGATGGTTTCCAGCACTTGCGCGACTGTCGGCTTGTCGCCGATGACGAGAGTGTTGAATCTGATGTCGCCGTTCTTGATGTGGCGTAGTATGTTGTTGGCTATGACTTTTCTCGGAATGTATAAGGCGGTTCCTATGATGAGCCATAGAGAGCATATCAGCTCATAGTTGATGTTGCGCTCTGGAAGGTTGTCGTTGATTAGAATCGCGAAGTATACAACCATTGACGCGAAGAACGACGAGACGACAGTGTTGAGAAACACCTGCATCTGGGGCTTTGAAAAAGGCTTGTTGTAAAAACCCGACAGGAGGCAAATGAAAACAATGAGAAAAGGAAATAATATTTGCCCAAGCACGATGTCGTGAAACGACAGATAGGTTGTGAACGCGTCGATTTCGCGCATGGCTCCAAAGTCCTTTGTCAGGCAGTATCTGACAAAGGTGAAAACCAGCCATGACATGTTGACGGCAAGGTAATCGTAAATTATATATCTTAATCTGAATCTTTGCTCACTTTTCACGGGCGCAAAATCTTAATTGTATTGTCGGCTGACAGCATCACCACGCTTGATGGGGCATGCGGGGTCTTGTCGTCTTGCCGGTATTTCACGATGTAGTCTACAGCCGACTTTATTTCGTCGGAAATCTCGTCGAAGAATGCTGGCGAAGGCTCGCCGGCGATATTGGCGGAAGTAGAAACGATTGGCTTGCGGAGCATCTTGCACAATCGCTGTGTAAACACCTCGCGCGACACCCGTATGCCTACGCTGGAGTTGTCGCCAAGAAGTTCCTGCGCAAGGTTTAAGGCATTGTCGTATATTATCGTGATGGGTTTCTCGCTCAGCTCGTTGAGCTGGTAAGCCATCTCGGGAACTGTCTCCACATAATTCTCCACATCTTCCATTTTGCCGACAAGCACAAGCATAGCCTTGTTGTTGGCGCGCTTCTTGATTTTGTACACTTTGTCCACGGCCTCTGCGTTGGTGGCATCGCATCCAATGCCCCAGATGGTGTCGGTCGGGTAAAGTATTACGCCGCCTTTGCGCATGACCTCGACGGCTGTCTTTAAGTCTTCTTCCATAACTACAAAGATAGCACGTTTGACGGCAATATCAAAAAAAATCAGAAAAAATTGCATAAGTGCGCAAAAGTGAGTACCTTTGCGCCCGATAAACTTAATACACTTTTTATTTAAACAAAACTTAAATGGCAACAAAAATTAGATTACAACGTCACGGCCGCAAGCGCTATGCGTTCTATCCTATTGTTATCGCTGATAGCAGGGCACCACGAGATGGTAAATTTATTGAAAGGATAGGTTCTTATAATCCGAACACTAATCCTGCTACAATAAGTTTGAATTTCGAAAGAGCTTTGTATTGGGTTAGCGTAGGTGCACAACCTACAGATACAGTTCGTCGCCTTCTCTCTAACGAGGGCGTGCTTTTGAAGAAGCACTTGCTCGGTGGCGTCAAGAAGGGTGCTTTCACTGAAGAAGAAGCAAATCGTCGTTTCGAGGAGTGGAAGAAGAATAAGGAAGCACAATTGAACGCTAAGAAGGAGCAATTGTCAAACGACAAGAAGCAAGCTGACAGCAAACGCTTGGAGGAAGAGAAAGCAAAGAACGCGGCAAAGGCTGAGTTGGTGGCAAAGAAGAAAGCAGAAATCGCTGCTGCTGAGGCTGCCAAGAAGGCTGAGGAGGCTGCTGCGGCTGAGGCTGAAAACGCCGAGGCAACAGCTGAAGAGGCTCCTGCTGCGGAATAATCGTATACGTATCGCGAGTTTATGGCGGGGATGCACATCGTGCATCCCCGCTTTTTTTGTCGGCAAGTTTGCTAAAAAGCGTGGAATTGCCTAAAAAATCTATATATATGACTGACGGATGGGAAAAAATCAGTAACTTTGTATGGTTTTCTCGATGGTAATCTTGCAAACCGTAAAATTGGTAAGTAATTCCTAAAAATTGATATGAGAGAAACGAAAAAAGCAATCCTTGAATTGGAAGACGGTACTGTCTTTGAAGGAAAGTCGTTCGGCTTTGAGAAGGCATGTTCTGGAGAAGTAGTGTTCAACACCGCGATGACCGGTTATCCAGAGAGTTTGACGGATCCATCTTATGAGGGTCAGGTTTTGGTGACGACGTTCCCGCTAATCGGCAATTATGGAGTGCCTCCAAAAGAAGAGCAGGATGGTGTTGCCCGCTATTTTGAAAGCAGCAGAATCCATTGCGAGGCGATTGTTTGCCAGGACTATTCTTGGGAGTATAGCCATTGGCTGGCCGAAGAAAGCCTTTCGGATTGGCTGAAGAGAGAACAGGTGGTTGGTGTCTATGGAATAGACACAAGAGCGCTGACCAAGTTGTTGAGAGAAAAAGGCTCAATGCTTGGCCGTATTTTTATAGAGGGCGCTGAAAAACCTGAATTCTATGACCCGAACAAGGAAAACTTGGTGGCGAAGGTCAGCTGCAAGGAGGTCGAAACTTATGGCGATGGAGATAAGACCGTTGTGCTGGTTGACTGCGGCACTAAAAACAATATAATTCGTTGTCTTGTGAAGAGGGGCGTGAAAGTGGTGCGTGTCCCTTGGAATTACGATTTTTCTCAGATTGATTATGATGGATTGTTTATCTCCAATGGCCCTGGCGACCCTGACATGGCTGGAGAGACAGTGGAAAATATAAAGAAAGCCCTTTCCGGCGACAAGCCTATTTGCGGAATCTGCATGGGCAACCAGTTGCTGTCGAAGGCGGCTGGTGCAAAGACCTACAAGTTGAAGTATGGCCACCGCAGCCATAATCAGCCGGTGCGTCAAGTGGGCACAAACCGTTGCTTCATCACGTCACAGAACCATGGCTTTGCTGTAGACAACGAAACTCTTGGCGGAGATTGGGAACCGTTGTTTGTGAATATGAATGATGGAACCAACGAGGGTATCCGCCACAAATCCAAACCGTTCTTTTCCGCTCAGTTCCACCCGGAAGCGTGCAGCGGTCCGCTTGATACGGAATTCATATTTGACGATTTTATAAAACTGTTGTAATGACCAAAATTTCTCAACAAATGGCAGATTCAAAGAAAGAAAATATAAAAAAAGTTTTATTGCTCGGTTCCGGAGCCTTGAAGATTGGAGAGGCTGGTGAGTTTGACTATTCCGGCTCTCAGGCGCTGAAAGCGTTGAAAGAAGAGGGTATTGAAACCGTGTTGATAAACCCGAATATTGCAACAGTACAGACCTCGGAGGGATTCGCCGATAAGATATATTTCCTTCCGGTGACGGCATTCTTTGTCGAAAAGGTTATCGCAAAGGAGCGCCCGCAGGGAATATTGTTGGCGTTCGGCGGACAGACCGCGCTCAACTGTGGCGTGGACTTGTATCAGAGCGGTGTGCTTGAAAAATATGGAGTGGAGGTGCTCGGAACGCCGGTCCAGGCGATTATGGATACCGAAGACCGTGAGCTCTTTGTCAAGAAACTTGACGAAATCGATGTCAAGACAATTAAGAGCGAGGCTGTGTCGACAACCGACGACGCCATTGCGGCGGCGGAAACTTTGGGCTATCCGGTGATTGTGCGTGCCGCTTATGCGCTTGGCGGTCTCGGCAGTGGATTCTGCGACAACCGTGATCAGTTGGTTTCGCTGGTGGAGAAGGCTTTGTCGTTCTCTCCGCAGGTGCTTGTCGAGAAGTCATTGAAAGGCTGGAAAGAGGTCGAGTATGAAGTTGTCCGTGATAAATTTGACAACTGTATCACAGTCTGCAACATGGAGAATTTCGACCCTCTTGGAATCCATACAGGAGAAAGCATCGTTGTCGCGCCTTCTCAGACGCTGTCGAACGATGATTATCACTTGCTCCGCAAGCTGGCGATAAAGATTATCCGCCACATAGGAATTGTAGGAGAGTGCAACGTGCAGTATGCCTATGACCCGATGTCGATGGACTATCGTGTCATCGAGGTCAATGCCCGTTTGAGCCGTAGCTCGGCGCTGGCGTCAAAGGCAACAGGATATCCGTTGGCGTTTATTGCGGCAAAATTGGGCTTGGGATACGGTCTCTTTGATTTGAAAAACACCGTTACCAAAGTGACTTCCGCTTTCTTTGAGCCGGCTCTTGACTATGTGGTCTGCAAGATTCCGCGTTGGGACTTGGGTAAATTCCATGGAGTGAAGAAAGAGATTGGCTCGTCGATGAAGTCGGTTGGTGAGGTGATGGCAATAGGCAGAACTTTTGAGGAGTCTATTCAGAAGGGTCTGCGTATGATTGGCCAGGGCATGCACGGCTTTATCGAGAACAAGGAAATAAAAGTGTCAGACATCGACAGCGCTTTGAAAGAACCGACCGACAAGCGAATCTTTGTGATTGAATCGGCTTTCAGAAAAGGATATACTGTAGATAAAATCCACGAACTTACAAAGATTGACAAGTGGTTCTTGAACAAGTTGAAAAATTTGCTCGACACCGCTGTCGAACTTGAAACATACTCTGATTTGGATACTGTTTCTCCGGCGTTGCTCCGACAGGCAAAGGAGCAGGGATTCTCCGATTTCCAGATTGCGAGGGCTGTGCTTAAAGACGGAATGACAGAGTCGGAAGCGGCAAACAGAAAGGTGCGTGCATTGCGTAAGGCATATGGCATTCTTCCTGTTGTAAAGCAGATTGACACGCTTGGCGCGGAATATCCGGCTAAAACCAACTATTTGTATCTTACCTACAACGCTTCCGCTCACGACATTGACTATGAAAACGACGGAAAGTCGGTTGTGGTGCTTGGCAGTGGCGCTTATCGAATCGGAAGCTCCGTGGAGTTTGACTGGTGTAGTGTAAACGCCCTTATGACCGTGTCAAAGGAAGGCTGGCGCTCAGTGATGATAAACTATAACCCGGAAACGGTGTCGACAGACTACGATATGTGCGACCGTCTTTACTTTGACGAGCTGACCTATGAGAGGGTTATGGATATTATTGATCTTGAAACTCCTCATGGCGTGATTCTGTCGACAGGAGGTCAGATACCCAACAACCTTGCCACCCGCCTGGATGAAGACGGGGTCAACATCCTTGGCACATCGGCAAAGAGCATCGACAATGCGGAAGACCGTCATAAGTTCTCGCAGATGCTCGATGAGCTGCACATTGACCAGCCGCGTTGGCGCGAGTTGACGTCGATGAGCGACATCAATGAGTTTGTCGACGAGGTGGGCTATCCTGTCCTTGTGCGTCCGTCGTATGTGCTTTCAGGTGCGGCGATGAATGTATGCTCTAACGATGAGGAGCTGGAACGTTTCTTGAAGCTTGCAGCCAATGTGTCTAAACAGCATCCTGTTGTCGTTACTGAATTTATTGAGCATGCGAAAGAGATTGAGATGGACGCTGTCGCTCAGAATGGCGAGATAAAGGTGTATGCAATTTCAGAGCACATCGAGTTTGCCGGAGTGCATTCCGGTGATGCTACAATTCAGTTCCCGCCGCAAAAATTGTATGTTGAGACAGTGCGCCGCATCAAGAAGATTTCAAGCCAGATAGCAAAAGCTCTTAACATCTCGGGTCCGTTCAATATTCAGTATCTTGCAAAGAACAACGACATAAAGGTGATTGAGTGCAACTTGCGCGCATCCCGCAGTTTCCCGTTTGTATCAAAGGTGCTTAAGCTCAACTTCATTGATTTAGCGACAAAGGTGATGCTTGGAATTCCAGTGGAGAAGCCTAACAAGAACGCGTTTGATTTGGACTATGTCGGCATAAAGGCTTCGCAGTTCTCATTCTCACGTTTGCAGGGAGCCGATCCGGTGCTTGGTGTCGACATGTCGTCAACGGGTGAGGTAGGCTGCCTTGGCGACGACACATCGGAGGCGATTTTGAAATCAATGCTTTCTGTCGGATATAAATTCCCGAAAAAGAACGTGCTCCTCAGCACGGGTTCTGCAAAACAGAAGGCCGACATGCTTGACGCGGCTTCAATCCTGTATGAGAAAGGCTATAAACTTTATGCCACAGGCGGTACATATAAATATTTGACAGACAATAATATCCCGGCTATCCGGGTGTATTGGCCAAGTGAAGAAGGCCAGCAGCCACAGGCCCTGGATATGCTTCACAATAAGGAGATTGACCTCGTTGTGAACATTCCAAAGAACTTGAGCAGCAAGGAGCTGAGCAATGGATATAAGATTCGCCGTGCGGCAATCGACTTGAATGTGCCGTTGCTCACCAATGCGCGTCTGGCATCGGCGTTTATCGATGCAATTGGCAAATATGGAATGGACGACATTGAGATAAAATCGTGGGATGAATACTAAAAAATAAAAACAATGAGAAA